>Ga0364874_10184_pt1 | contig 37133 bp, 28 predicted proteins | sample ExccelAu500001D4_2_FD_206922 | JGI IMG/M metagenome (GOLD analysis project Ga0364874, IMG submission 206922) | Enriched cells from Trout Bog Lake Hypolimnion, Wisconsin, USA - BchlTB.Aug07.5000.01.D4 | ecosystem: Environmental > Aquatic > Freshwater > Lake > Hypolimnion/Profundal zone | place... | reverse complement strand
CTCGCGGAAGCTGGCCGCGACGCTAATATCGCGACCTTTGAGGCGACCCTACTCGACGCGAACGGCGTACTCTGTCTCGATGCGAATAATGTCGTTCGCTTTTCGCTTGCCGGCACTGGCAGGCTTATTGACAACCTTGGCACGTCAACCGGTTCGCGTGTTGTCGAAATGTATAACGGCCGTGCGCGGATTTCAATCGAGCTTAAGGACGGCCCGTCAACTATCGGCGTCGTCAGCGATGGCGTTGCCCCCGCATTTATATCGATTGTCTGATCCTGGAGCTACTGTCATGATGAATCGCCGCAACTTCTTCATGGCTGTCAGGATGACCTGATTGGCCGCGGAGAAGCCGGAAATGTCGACGCTGGCCTTTAGCCGAACGCGCATCCCCATGATGTTCATCACCGAAGAAGAAGTTCCTGCGGCATGGCTGGCCGGCTGAACAAAGTATCCGCCGTTGCTGTCGCTTCTCGTATTTTGCAGTGTGAAGCGCAGGGCATGGTTAATGGCGCCGGCGGCAACTTCGTCATAGCGCACAAGCCCTGGAAAGATCGGCAACCCCGCTGCATCCGCCGAAGTCCAACCCCATGGCCGCTGCTCATAATTCTGCAGATCCCAGATCGTCTCCGAATCCGAGGACCAGGTTCCATTGCAAAGTGCCGTATTAAAGGTCTCATACAGCATGCATCGATTGCGATCCAACAGCAGGACATGCTGGTCGCCGACGTAGTTGGATGGACCGCCGATGCAATTTCCGGGTGCCCCTTCGATCGGTGCGGTGCTCGGGAACGGGGCCGAAGCAACATCGCTTTCGCCGGCATACGCAACCACGTTGATTGGAATCAGGGGTTGCGTGCTTGAATCGACAACGACGTAGGAAATGCCGTAATCTCCGCCGGCAACGGAAGAGAAGTCGGGGTGCAGATGCGACCCGGTAAAACTGGAGCCGGCAACGATCGAAGCGTTATTCGGATCGAGAGGAGCCGAGGAAATGTCTGTATTCCAGGCGGATGTGGATGGGAATGGGACGAACCCATTGAGACTCGCCTCATTGCCTAGGCTCATGCCGGCGCAGGTAGGTGCGCCTGTTGACGCCGTTACAGAGATCGTGGCGGAACCAAACTTGGTTGCGTCCTGCGTGGATGTGGCCGTGATCGTTGCTGTTTCCGCACCGGTACTAGGAGGCGTAAAGGTAACCGGCGTCGCCGAACTTACCCCCGTTGCGGCACTCAGCGTTCCGGCCGCGGTCGGACTTACAGCAAGGTTCACAGTGTTTGTGAACGCTCCTGTTCCGGTCACCGTTGGTGTGCAGGTGGAAGTTTGAATGTTTGTGATGGGTGTCGGACTGCATACAAGCGTAACCCCGGTAATGGTGGGCGTCGCCGCCGTCACCGTAATGCTTGCGAAACCAGTGACGTTCGTGTAGCCCGTCTGTGCAGAGGTCGCGGTGCAGGTCGCGGTTCCCGCACCCGACGGCGTAAACACGCCTGCGGAGGTGATTGTCCCTCCCGTCGCTGTCCACGTGACCGCAGGACTGTATGCGCCGGTGCCCGTCACGGTGGCGGTGCAGGTTGAATTTTGCGCCGTCGTGATTGCAGAAGGCGTCGCTGTAACAGCGACATTCGTGATAGTCACGGGAACGGCCGTCACTGTGACCGTCGCCGAACCGGAGATATTCGCATATCCCACCTGTGCGGAGTTTGCCGTACACGTCGCGGTACCCGCTCCAGATGGCGTGAACACTCCACCAGAGGTAATCGTCCCTCCGGTAGCTGTCCATGTAACCGCGGAACTGTAGGCGCCAGTGCCCGCCACTGTGGCAGCGCAGATCGCTGTTTGTCCTAGCGTGATGCTTGAAGGCGTTGCCGCAACCGTAACCTTAGTGACAGTCACACCGACAGAAGCAGTAGTAACTGCAATCGACGCGGTTCCTGTTTTTGTCGGATCCTGGGTCGAGGTCGCCGTGATGGTGGCCGACCCGGAGGTGGGGGCTGCCGCGGGTGCGGTGTAAAGGCCGGCACTCGAGATGGTTCCTGAAGCCGCAGACCAGGTTACGCCTGCATTGTAGCTACCGGTACCGGCGACCGTCACTGAACACTGGCTAGTCTGGCTTGTTTGTATGCCGGTGGGACTGCAGGAAGCGCTCACAGAAGTAACTGCGCTCGTTTGTGTTGAATTGGTGCTGAGGCTGCCACCGCAACCTGCTGCGAACAAAACGCTCGCGCAAAAAAAGATGAATGCTGCTTTACGTCCCATGGTTCTTATGCCCTTTCACAACCCAGAAGGTCCGACGAGGTATTGACAGAATCTGTCTTGCTTTTACAAGCTCCCCGATGCGAACTCAATTGTTCCAAGGCATTGCCTGAGCAATGGGATCATTCAGTTGAAACTTACCATGGGCCCTTAGTGAATCCCCGGCGAATTATATTATTGACCTGGCGATGCGCCGATGAGCATTCACTAAATTCAAAGCGACACGATTCCCTAAATATAAGGGCCGTTCTGCTTAAATTAAGCTTTAAACTATGTGATGCTTCATGGGCGCGTCAAGTTGCCTCACCTGCTTCTGTTGAAGCGTCGTCCGCCACGAACTCCTGCCGGCGACGAGTAAGGAACTCTAACGGTACTCAAATCAGAAAGTTGCTCTTAGGCCGCAGGGCCCGTCTCGATAGCCGAGGGCAAACTCGATGAATCGCCCGGTTTCTCGTAGCCCTCCGCATCCTGCGCACGCCTGATGGCAAAGGCGCCGCGCATGATGAGCGGGGTCAACAGCGTGGCAAGCAGGACAACGGTAACTGTAACAGCCACTTCAGGCTCTTTGAAGATGCCCGAGCTGGCGCCAATGGCGGCTACGATCATGAAAAAAGAATGTGCAGCAGGACATGGCAGATACCGCCCTGCTGCACAGAAGAATGTCTTTGAAAGATCCGCATGGAATCGGTTCTCTACTCGAACAGACCAGGCAGGTTTTTGCGAGAACCAAGGCAAGTTCTTGTCGCAGTGCCGTGGCCTGAACCGAATCGCCAGGTATATCGAACTCGGCTTCGGCACAGGCACATCGTTATCCCGCGAAGCTAATCGACCTCGCGGATTTGCCTCTCCGCCAGAATTTTGCTGAAGGTGTCGCCCTCCAAATTAAACCGAAAACCAAGAACTTTGGCGCGCATGGCCAGCGAGTGGATGCTCCGCGAAGAATGATCGTTGCGCTGTACGCAACCAGTAATGATGAGCTCCCTCCCCAAGCCGTCCGCCTGACGGTAGACGCGAAGGTCCGCTGTCTCCACATCGGGCAGAACATCAAAGAGAAGGCCGCGCACATCGATTGCATCTCTTAGCGTTTGGAGCGACAACTGTCTCTCCCTGACATGTCGCGATAGATCTGCGTCCCAGGGGTCGGGCGCGCGTGCCAACCAATCGCATTTCACATCCTCGCCAAGAATGTTGAGACGCAGCAATTGCAGGGGCGCCCGGCTCAATTCGCCATATCGCATCCGGATACGGAGATCGCGAATAAAGCGGCTGACGTTGCATAACTGCTCCGCCAGCCGCGGCTTTCGCGCCGCCGTCCAGTCGTCTTCGAAGGGATCGAAGACAGAAGTAGCGGAAACAAACGGCATGAAAAGCTCCAGTAGACCTGTGTCTTGAGTTGTGTTAAATGGCCGCGATGCCACGTTCCCGGCTGCGAATACGAACCACATCGTCTACCTTGTAAACGAAGATTTTGCCGTCGCCGATCAACCCCGTGTAGGCCGTGGTGAGAATGGACTCAATTACTTTCTCTACAATGTCGTCATTCAGCACCAGTTCCAGTTTGATCTTCGGCAGCAGGTCAACTTCATACTCACGTCCCTTGAAAACCTCGGTATGGCCCTTCTGGCGGCCATGTCCACGAACCTCTGTGGCAGTCATGCCTTCCACTCCCAACTTGATGAGAGCAGCTTTCACGGATTCGAACTTATTCGGCCGGATAATAGCTTCAAGCTTGGTCATTACATCCTCCTCTGCTAGCTAACGGTCAGGGCATGTGGCAGCCGTCGCGCGAAGCGCGGCTGCCACATAGGTGGACTACTTTGACGTTGTCAGGTCTCTAGACAGGCCTGCCGGCGCCGCGATTGAGGAGATAACATACTCGGGATAAGCCGGGATGCCATGCTCGTGAAGGTCGATTCCATAGAGCTCGCCTTCCTCTGAGACGCGCAGAGTGCCGGTGAGGTTAACCAGGTACATCAGCAACAGAGCCACGCTGAACGTGGCCAGCGTAATGATTGCGCTGCCGATGAACTGAGCTTTGAGCAAAGTGAAACCACCGTGATAGAAGAGACCGTTCAGCGCTGCCGAATTGTCAGGGCCCGTGGGACCAGTGGCTCCATACTTTCCGCAAGCAAACAGGCCCAGCGACAAGGTTCCCCAAACTCCGCAGAACCCGTGCACGGGCACAGCGCCGATGGGATCGTCGATACGCAGCCACTCCAGCAGTTCCACACCCAGGCAAACGATGACGCCGGCAATGCCGCCAAGGATGATGGCGCCGGTCGGACTCACCCAGTAGCAGGGGCAGGTGATGGCCACCAGGCCGGCGAGAAATCCGTTCACCGTGAAACCGATATCCCACTTCTTACTGAGAAAGTAGGCGTACACCATCGCCGTGAGTCCAGCCGCGCAGGCCGCGAGCGTTGTGTTTGCTGAGACGCGCCCAATGCCGGCAATGTCCATTGCTGAGAGCGTCGAGCCGGGATTGAAGCCATACCAGCCGAACCACAGTAATAGGCCGCCGCAAGCCGCGATGGTCAGATCATGAGGAAGCATTGGGCCGCCACCGTCGCGTTTGAACTTGCGTCCTAGGCGCGGACCCAAAACAATAGCGCCTGCCAAGGCGACAAAGCCGCCGATGGTATGCACAACTGTCGAACCAGCGAAATCATGGAAACTCGTGCCCAGGTTAGGCATAAAGTATCCAGCAGAGCCCATGGTAGCCAAGAATCCATCCGGTCCCCATGCCCAGTGCCCGATGATGGGATAGATGAAGCCCGATACGCCCAATGAATAAATCAAGTCGCCGACGAAGCCAGTACGGCCGATCATTGCGCCCGAAGTAATTGTGGAGCAGGTATCGGCGAAGGCGAACTGGAAGATCCAAACGGCAAGAAAAGCAACACCTGTGGACTCGTACGTCTCAGGAGCGCCTTGCAGGAAGAACCAGTGATAGCCGATGAAGCCATTGCCGTGGCTGAACATGAACGCAAAGCCGATGGCATAAAACAGGATGCCGCAAAGGCAGGTGTCAACAATACATTCCATGAGGACGTTGACTGTTTCGCGCGATCTGCAGAAACCTGCCTCCAGCATTGTGAAGCCCACCTGCATACCGAAGACAAGAAATGCGGCAATCAATGTCCACGCGGTGTTGACCGGGTTCACAATGTCGGCTGCTTTCAAGGTGCTATCGGCTGCCAGCACCTTTGCGAAGAACACTCCGGTGAAGGCCGCCATAACAAGCAGGGTTAGACCGACGCCCGCAAGTTTTCCAGCGAGCATTGTGGCACCATACCGCTGCCACATCGGTTCGCGTAGACGTGCTGCCAAGCGTGAGAGCTTTCCTGCGAAGGACAGAGATTCCCCTCGCCGCACAATGGATTTCATTGCGTAGTTCCTCCATTCAGAATTTGTATTCGTGGACCTGCTTGCTGCTGGCGTCCGCTTGTGCGGACGTTTCCGGATCAGAATGCGGACAACGGGAATTGACGTTAGCGGAGCGACAGGTTGCACGAAGGGTTCGCACGTTTGCGAAACCCACGTACTCTCTGAATTGCTCCCCTTGCCCAGCGGGTATGAACAAAGGCTAGAACTCGCGAGGCGAGATTACAATCTATGCTTTGGTATAGAAAAACGGACTCGGAATAAAGAGCATATAAGGATTCAACTCGATAGCCCATTCTCTTCATTCGCATGCGCGGACCACGATGGCTCTTTGGCGCGCTCGCATATTTTCACAAGTTCCGCCAAAGACCCTACCCGCATCTTTTCCATCACCTGGCGCCGATGCAGCTTGACTGTAATCTCGCTCAAATTCAGTTCGCTCGCGATCTGCTTGTTCAACAGGCCCGCTGTCACCATCGCCATCACTTCGCGTTCACGGGGAGTAAGTGACTCGATGCGCGCGCGGATCGAATCCACGATCGCTTGTTCCTTGCGGCGAATTTGGTCCGACGCGAATGCCTGCTCAACCGCGCGCAGCAACTCTTCCTTTTGAAATGGCTTGGTGAGGAACTCCACCGCGCCTGCCTTCATCACCTTGCGCACCATCGGAATATCTCCGTGCGCGGTCATAAAGATCACCGGGATCTTCATCCCCGACTTTCGCAATCGCTCCTGAAATTCGACGCCGCTGATCCCTGGCAGGCGCGCGTCCAGCAGCAAGCACCCCGCCATGCGATCGGACCAGTGCGCGCTGAATCCCTCCGCCGTCGAAAAACACCTCGAGTCTATGCCCACGGCTTCAAGAAAATTGCTGAGCCCTTCGCGAATCGACTCGTCGTCGTCGACGATATAGACCGTCTGTTTCGTGTCTCTTGAAGTATCTGGCTCGTCGCTCATAATTGCGCCCTTACTGTGAATTGTAAGATGGCGCCGCCCTCCGCGGCATTCTCTGCCCAAAGCCGCCCGTCATGAGCTTCGATAATACTGCGGCAGATCGCCAGTCCCATGCCTGTTCCCTTCGGCTTGGTGCTAAAGAAGGGCTCGAACATCCTCGGCGCAATCTCCGCGGCAATACCCGGCCCCTGGTCTCGCACCGAAACGAGAATCTCGTCATCGCCATGCTTTGCCGAACGTATAACCAGTTCGCGTGGCCCCGCGCTCTGCATCATCGCATCCATCCCGTTCATGGCCAGATTCAGCAGCACCTGCTGAATCTGCACCGGGTCTATCGCCAATTGCGGAAGATCGCGCGCCAACTCCAGCCGAAGGGAAACGCCACGCCGAATCGCCTCATCGCGCAACAAACGCGCTAGTTCCTGAATCAGCCGGTTCATGCTGGTCAGCTCGCGTATCTGAGCGTCCTTGTTAAACAGAGCGCGCACGCGGCTGACGACAATACTGGCGCGCGTGCTTTCCTGAACAATCTTTTCGGCTGTCGCCGAAGCCTTCTCAAGATTTGCGGGCTTACTCCGCAGCCATTCGCGGCATGCATACGCATGAGTCACCACCGCCGTCAGCGGCTGGTTCAGTTCGTGTGCGATGGAAGCCGCCATCTCCGCCATGCTCAGCGTGCGCAGCAGGCGCGTCAGATCGTCCTGCGCCTGCACCAGGCTTTGTTGCGCACGGTACTGCTGCTCAATGTCGATATGGATGCCGTACCAGCGCGCGATACGGCCGTCTCCCGCATGCTGTGGAATGCTGCGCACCAGAAACCATCGATAGACGCCGTCGGCGCCGCGCACGCGCGCCTCAATCTCAAACAAGTCACCGCTGGCCAGCGCCGCGTGCCAACCCTGGCGAAAAAGTGGCTCGTCTTCAGGATGAATCACGCTGAAGAATGCCTCTCCCCGCAAAGCCTCCATACTTCGACCCAGATAATCGCATAGATGATGGTTACAGTACTCAATCGAGCCCGCGGCATCGGTACGCCAAATCTGCTGAGGAATCGCTTCCGTCAGCATGCGCAGTTGGCGCTCTCTCTCCTGGACCTCGAGATTCGATTGCTGTAACTCGGCTGTTCGTTCCTGCACCTTGGCCTCAAGCTGATCGCGCGCAACCCGAATCGCATTCTCGGCCCGCTTCCTTGCCGAACTTACAACTGTGATCGCGATGGCACAAAGAATGAACGCGGCAAAAAAGCTCTGCGATTCCTTGGCTACTGAAATTGAAAAGAACGGCGGAACGAAAAAATAGTCGATAAGCAGTGAAGACATCACAACCGCTAAAAAGCCGGCGACGTAGCCGCCGAACCACGCGCTGCCCATGATGGCGCCGAAGAAAAGAAAAACGAACGGGTAGGCAATGACGTGCTGCAACGGGAATGTCCATATAAGCGCCACCACCACGAAGCAGAACGCAATCGCGCAAGGCTTCAGGCCGTAGTCAATCGTCCATCGATAAAGCAGGTTCGATTCCGCGGCGATCATGTTGGCATCATAACCCGCATTCGCTGGTGTATTGTATTTGCATATGAAACACACCCAAAATTTGAATCTCTTAGCTCTCGCCACCCTGATTGCTCTGGCCGTTCCCGTTTACGCGCAGCAGGCAGCACCCAAACCTGAGGATACGGAAGTTTGGTCCCCGGTTCCTGCCGTGGTGACACCTGGCGCAACCAACACCGCCGCGCCCTCCGACGCAATCGTTCTTTTCGACGGCAAGAATCTTAACCAGTGGGAGTCCGCCCAGGATCACACGCCGGCACAATGGATCGTGAGCGACGGCACCATGAAAGTGAAGAAGGCGCCGGGCGTCGGCAACATCCAAACCAGGCAGGCGTTCAAGAATTACCAGCTTCATATCGAGTGGAAAATTCCGGAGAGCATTACCGGTGACGGCCAGGCGCGCGGCAACAGCGGAGTGTTTCTTGCCTCTACCGGCCCAGGCGACGCCGGTTACGAGTTGCAGGTCCTGGACTCCTACAACAACAAGACCTACGTCAACGGCCAGGCCGGCTCCCTCTATAAACAGAGCGCGCCGCTGGTCAATCCGAATCGCAAGCCCGGCGAATGGCAGACCTACGACATCGTGTGGACCGCGCCCATCTTCAACGAAGATGGTTCGGTAAAAACGCCGGCTTATGCCACGGTTTTCTTCAACGGCGTACTGGTGCAGAACCACACCGAATTGAAGGGGGAGACTCGGTACATTGGCGCCCCGTTCTATAAAAAGTTCGATGGCGCGCCAATCAAATTGCAGGCGCATGGCGACAAGAGCGAGCCCATCAGTTTCAGAAATATCTGGGTCCGTGATCTAAAATAGGGCTCCAAATTCGTCTTCGACGCGCAGGCTTGTTATCATCAATCTCGACGAGTGTGATTTAAATCACTGCCGCAGAAATCGCTGTAACAGATGCTTGCTGTGAAGACTTGGGATCTGGACACCATGAAATCAGGCAGAAAAGGCGCGTTGTTGCTGTTGGCGGTGGTGGTCTTCTGGGCCACCGCGCCGGCGTCTGCCTGCCTGTTGGGTACACGCTCGTCGCACCTGCACAACTGCTGCCGCGCCATGGCGCGGGCCTGCAAATCCGCATCCATGACCGCGGACAGTTCATGCTGCCGGGTTAGCGGGCAGAACCCCGCCGTTACGCCGGTCCCACCCTACTCTCCCGAGCACACGCAGGATTTGGTGTTGGCGCCCCAATTGGTCAATGCGCAGTTGCCTGCTGCTTCTGGCGCCGACTACGGTAACGCCTTCGATGCACCGCCGCCCAAGTTCCCTCCTGGCGGCGCCTTCGCACTTCGAATCTAGAATTCCCTCCTCCTCAAGTTGAACCTGGGTCTTGGTGTGTCTGCGCGCTCCCTTGCGTATAGCACACGGCCTAGCTCGTGCACCCAATCTCCTTTGGAGGGAGTCATGAAGTTTTTTATTGCTGCATTTTGTGTTCTGGTGACTGCTGCGTCTCAAGCGCAAGCGCCGGCGGCCAGTGACGGCTTAGCGAACATGGCCGCACTGCTCGAAGACCCGCACGCAGAACACCACCACGCTGAGGCTAACGGTCCGGCGATGACGCTTGAAGAGGCCGAGCGAATCGCTCTTGCCGCGAATCCCGAGATCGCGGTTGCAGCACGGAAGGTCGCCATCGCGCAGGCACACGTTCCCAGCGCCGGCGCTCTCGACGATCCCATGGCAATGTACCGCGCATGGGGCGTTCCACTCCAACAGCCGTGGAATTTGAACACTGCGCAGAACATGTTCAGCATCAGTCAGACGCTGCCCGGTCGCGGCAAGCGAGCACTGCGCACCGGTGCGGCTCAGTCGAGTGTGGAGGAGGCGAAAGCCAATCTTGAGCAGGTCCGCCTGGATGTGCGCGTGCGCGTGCACAAGGCCTTTGACGACTTGTTGCGCACCGACAGTGAACTCACGATTCACGACCAGCACCTCGCCATTGCGCGCCAGGCCATTGAAGCCGCGCGCATCAAGTACACCAGCGGAAAGGTGCCGCAGCAGGACATTCTGAAGGCGCAGGTTGCGCTCACACGGCTGGCTGAACACATGATCCGCTTCAGTCATGATGCCGACCTGGCTCGGGCCCGCCTCAACACGCTGCTTGCGCGCGATCCTGAAACGCCACTTCATGTCACAGGCGAGTTTGCCGTCTTGTCAGCGTTACCCAAAGCGCAAAGCCTCGACAAACTTGCCCTCCAATCCCGGCCCGATCTGCAAGCGGCCGAGCAGTCAGCCGAGCGTAGCCATACAGAGCAGACTCTGGCCAAGAAGGCCTACACACCCGACTTCACTGTTGCAGCGGGCTACATGCTCATGCCCTCCGGCACCGACATGCGCAACGCCTACATGGTGGAGGGCACCATGAATCTGCCTTGGCTTAACCGCCGCAAGCACAACGCGGAGATTGCTGAAGCCACCGTGCAGGCAACCGAGCAGGACGCCGAGTTGACCGCGATGCGCAATGCTGCGTTCGGGCAAATCCAGGAAGCACTAGTCGAGGCGGAGGCAGCGCAAAAGCTCGCGCACATGTATCACGACCAGCTCCGTCCCCAGGCCGAAGCCACGCTCCAGTCCAGCGTGATTGCTTACGAAAGCGACAAAACAGAATTGCTCGATTTGCTCGACAGCCAGATGACGGTCATCGACATTGATCTGGCCTGGGCTGAAGCCGTCGCCGACTTTGACGCACGCCTGGCCGATCTTGAACTCGCAACAGGCACTCCACTCAACCTGACCGACTCCCCAGCAGCCGAGGTGAAACCGTGAAGACTCGCACCTATCAAATTGCATTAGCTGCGGCCGCAATCGTATGCATTGTGCTTGCGTCCGCTCTTGTGTATGTACTCCTGCCTCGGCTTCGCGCCGCGCTTCCCCAGCCGGCTTCGCAAGACACAGTGCTTGCGCGCGGCCCAGCCGCATCCTCGAATTCAGCGCCGCCCGCGAACGGCGCGTCCGGCAGCGAACCTACCCTGGCGCCGTTGCAATTGTCGCCGCAGCGCATGCAGGAGATTGGCGTCACCACGGCGACCGTGGAACTCAAAGATGTGAACAACGACTTGAGTGTTCCCGGCAACGTCGACATTGATGAGCGGCGGCTCGCATACGTGCAGACGCGCTTCCCTGGATGGATTCAAGATGTCTCCGTCAATGCAACCTACCAATATGTCCATAAGGGACAGCGGCTCTTCACCATCTACAGTCCGGACATCGTCAGCAGCGAGCGCGAGTATCTGCTGGCCCGGCAAAATCAGAGCGCCTTTGCGCAGGACATGCACGGCACGGCCGCCCACGAAAGCGGCTGGCTGCTAAAGGCCGCTGAAGAGCGCCTGCAACAATACGGCATTCCTGCGCAGTCCATCTCCGAGATCGAGAAAAGCGGCAAAGTGCAGCACGACATACCGATCGATTCGCCGGCATCCGGCTACATCACGGAGCGCAACGCCCTACCCAATGCTTATGTTCAGCCCGAAACAAAGCTCTACACCATTGCCGATCTCTCCACAGTTTGGGTCTACGCAAACGTATTTCAAAACGACGTGGGCCGCCTGAAACCGGGCGACTCAGCGCAGGTCACGGTCGATGCCTATCCGGGTCGTCACTTCAACGGCCGCATCGATCAGATTTTGCCGCAGGTGGATTTGGCAACGCGCACCGTGCGCGTGCGCCTCGTCTTCAGCAATCCCGGCCTGGTTCTCAAGCCAGGCATGTACGTAAACGTCGCCATTGCCGTGCGTCTCGGACGCCAACTCACCGTCCCCTCTTCCGCTGTTCTGCAAACCGGCACGCGAGCCGCTGTGTTTGTCGATCACGGAAACGGCAATCTAGAACCGCGCACCATCCAGACCGGGCCACAGCTCGGCGATACGGCGGTGGTACTCAGTGGCTTGAAAGCCGGCGATAAAGTCGTCAGCTCCGCAAACTTCCTCGTGGACTCCGAAGCTCAGCTTCAGGCAGCCGCAGGATCTGTCGCCCCGCCAACACCACAGCCATCAGCAAATGCCGCACCCACCCCACATGTGCTGATCGACCTAACTACAGACCCATCTCCGCCAGCCAAAGGTGCAAATAAAATTCACGTCAAGCTGACCGGCGCCGACGGAAAACCAGTTGCCGGCGCGCAGGTAAGCGTCACCTTCTTCATGCCGGCAATGCCCGCCATGGGCATGGCGGCGGAGCGCCTTGCAGCCTCCCTCGCCGACAAAGGTAACGGCGCCTACGAAGGCTCGTTGCAACTATCGAGCGGCGGCACATGGCAGGTGACCGTGACCGTCCAGCGCGGCGGACAGACGATAGCCACAAAGCAACTGAGCCTGACCGCGACGGGAGGCATGTGATGATTTCACGCATCATTGCGTGGTGCGCGCGCAATCCGTTTCTCGTTTTCACGGGAGCTATCTTGCTGGTCGTCGCAGGCTTCTGGTGCATGCAGCGCGCGCCTCTCGACGCGCTGCCCGACATCAGCGATGTGCAGGTCATTATTCACACCTCGTGGGAGGGTGAGCCACCAAACGTGATTGAAGACCAGGTCACGTACCCCATCGTCACTGCCCTGCTCTCGGCGCCGCGTGTCAAAAATGTGCGCGCCCAGACCATGTTCGGCGACTCCTATGTCTTCGTCGTTTTTCAGGACGGCACCGACCTTTACTGGGCTCGCTCGCGCGTCAACGAGTATCTGCAACAGATCGCAGGCAAGCTGCCTGCCGACGTGCATCCGGCCATTGGCCCCGATGCCACTGGTGCTGGCTGGGTCTTCGAATACGCTCTCGTCGACCGCAGCCATACCAAGAGTCTTGCCGACCTGCGCGCACTGCAGGACTGGTACTTGCGCTATCAGCTTGAAACCGTTCCCGGCGTGGCGGAAGTAGCCAGCATCGGCGGCTTCGTGCGCCAGTATCAGGTAAATCTCGACCCCAAAAAGCTCTTTGCCTACGGCATCTCCGCCGCCATGGTGACCGACAAGGTGAGACAGAGCACCAACGAAGTTGGCGGTGACGTACTGGAGATGAGCGGAGCCGAATACATGGTCCGCGGCGTCGGCTATCTGCGTTCGCTTGCCGATCTCGAAAACGTTCCTGTCGCGACAAAGAACGGAACGCCAGTGCTGGTGCGTGATCTGGGCACAGTCACGTTCGGCCCCGACGTGCGCCGCGGCGCTGCAGACTGGCAGGGACAAGGCGAAACAGTTGGCGGAATTGTCGTGATGCGCTACGGCATGAACGCCCTCAACGTAATCAACGGCGTCAAAGCCCGGTTCAAAGAGCTTGCGCCCTCGCTGCCTCCGGGTGTTGAAATCGTCACCGGCTACGACCGCTCCTGGCTCATCAACGAATCCATTCACACGCTCAAGCGCGACCTCATTGCCGAAGCCATCATCGTCAGCTTTGTCAGCATTGCTTTTCTCTTTCACTTCCGTTCCGCGCTGGTGCCGATCCTCACCCTGCCCATCGCCGTGCTCTCCGCGTTCATTCCCATGTATTACCTGCACGTCAGTTCCAACATCATGTCGCTCGGCGGCTTGGCGCTGGCTGTCGGCGTACTCATCGACGCGGCGATTGTGATGGTGGAAAACGGATACCGCCATCTGGCCGAGCGTGACGATGTGCCAACCGGAGAGGAGCGGCGCCGCATCCTTGTAGGCGCGGCACAGCAGGTCGGGCCGGCACTCTTCTACTCGCTCATCATTATCGTGGTGTCGTTCCTGCCCGTATTCCTTTTGGAAGCGCAAGAGGGCCGCATGTTTCGCCCACTCGCGTGGACCAAGACACTCGCTCTCATCTTCTCTTCTCTGCTCTCCATCACGCTTGTTCCCGCGCTCATGCCCTTCTGCCTGCGCGGCAAGCTGCGCCCCGAAGCCAAGAACCCTGCCGCACGTATCACGCAGGCGATGTATCTCCCCGTATTGAACTGGTGCCTCAAACACTGGAAGACGGTTATCGTGCTGAACCTCGCTTTCCTCGGCGCAACCATCCCTCTCTATTTCCGCCTCGGCAGCCAGTTCATGCCCGCTCTCTACGAAGGCTCCTCGCTCTACATGCCTAGCGCCTTGCCTGGCATTTCGATTACGCAGGCGGTCTCGCTGATGCAGGAGCAGGACCGCATCATCCGCTCCTTTCCTGAGGTCTCAACCGTCTTCGGCACCGTGGGCCGCTCCGACAGCGCCACTGACAATGCGCCTCTGGACATGTACGACACCACTATCATGCTCAAGCCACGCGAACAATGGCGTCCCGGCATGACCTACGAAAAGCTGATCCACGATATGGATGAGAAGCTCCAATTTCCCGGCCTCACCAATACATGGACCATGCCGGTTCAGAACCGTCTCGACATGGAGTTGACCGGCATCAAGACCGCGGTCGGCATCAAGATTCAGGGCCCCGATCTGGCGCACATTGAAGACATCGGCGCGCACATGCAACAGATTCTCTCCGGCATGCCGGAGACCAACTCCGTCTTTGCCGAGCGCGTCGCTCAGGGCTTCTATCTCAACGTGGAAGTGAACCGGCCCGTCGCCGCACGCTATGGCCTCACCGTGGCCGACGTGCAACGCGTCATCACTTCAGAAATTGGCGGCGCGAACATTGCGCAAAATGTCGAGGGCCGCGAACGCTTCCCCATCGCTGTCCGCTACCAACGCGATTTTCGAAATCATCCCGAATCGCTATCGCAGGCATTGATCCCGACTCCCTCCGGCGAGCAGATTCCTGTCAGCCAGGTAGCCCGCGTCTACTACTCACGCGGCCCCTCGATGATCCGCGACGAAGACGGCTCTTTGACCGGCTACGTGTATCTCAATCTCAACACGCACAACTACGGCGACTTCGTCCACGGCGCGGAAAAGATCCTGAATCAGAAACTAACCCTTCCGGCGGGTTACACCTGGCGCTGGGCCGGGGAGTATGAGTTCGAGATGCGCGCCAAAGAGCGCCTCAAGATCATTTTGCCCATCGTCTTCTTCGTGATCTTCCTGCTGCTCTATCTCGTCTTCAAATCAGCAGCGGAAGCAGCGGTGCTAATCTTCCCCACGTTCTACGCCATGTCCGGCGGCCTCCTGCTGCAATGGATACTCGGCTACAACTTCAGCGTGGCCGTTTGGGTTGGCTACATCGCTTTGTTCGGCATTGCGGTCGAGACTGGCGTAGTGATGGTGGTCTATCTCGACGAGGCTTTCCAGCACCACCTCAAACAAGATGAACCCATGACGGAGGAGAAGTTATTGCAGGCTGTCGTCGAAGGAGCAGTCCAGCGTCTTCGGCCCAAACTGATGACCGTCGCCGCTGTCATTCTTAGTCTGGCGCCTATCCTGTGGGAGACCGGCATCGGCTCCGACGTGATGAAGCCCATTGCCGCTCCCATCGTCGGCGGAATGATTACCTCCACCATTCACGTGCTGATTCTGGTTCCGGTATTCTTCCTGCTCATCAAGCGCAGGGCCTTGCGGCGGGGCCGCCTCACAGCGGCAGAGCGTTGATTGCAGCCCGTACCGGCACAGTCTGATTGCTGGCTTCAACGGCGTACAACTTTAGTGGGAGATGTATACACTTCGGTGACCGCTGGCACGTGATTTTAGTACTTAGCTGCTTTTTAATGTTTTGATATTACCGTGGGGGAAAATTAGGGCACATCGGGGTTGTCTTCCTAAAAATATCTCCTCCCTGGGGGTTGCTTATGCTCCGTAAAGGTCTTGTTTTCATCGGACTTCCCCTTCTTGTCGTTATCTTCCTGCCGGGTTGTGGCGGAGGATCTGGCGGCTCCAGCAGTTCTGGCGGTTCGGGCGGCTCCACCGCGTTAAGCGTTGCGGTCACGACCTCTGCGACAACCGTCGACGGAGCAGGCGTAGTTACTTTGACCGCGGCGGTAACAAACGACAGCCACGCCCTCGGCGTGAGCTGGACTTTGAGCGGCGCAGGAACTCTGTCTAATACGACATCGACCTCGGCCACTTACACCGCGCCCGCGGCCACCACCTCCTCGCAGACCGCGACAATCACGGCAACATCCAAGCAGGAAGAAACCCGGTACGCGACCACGACAATCACCGTGGCTCTAGCGCCCACGATTACGACCACAAGCAGCGCCCTTGCCGGCAAAGTGGGAACCCCCTACTCGGTTCAGCTGGCCGGCAGCGGCGGCGTCTCCCCTTACACGTGGTCTGTAGTTTCTGGCAGCACACTGCCAGCAGGCCTCAGCCTCTCCACCGCTGGAGTTATTTCCGGCACTCCCCTGGCCACAGCAGCCGGAACCACCAACGTTGCTATCCAGATGACGGATTCTGGAACGCCAACCCCAGTTTCCATAACCAAAACACTCGGCATTTCGATCACCGCAGCAACTGCGATTACCTTCAGTGGCGTCATGCCGGCCACAGCGTTCAACAACCAGACCTATGCGGGCAGTGCGGCTGCCAGCGGCGGTGTCGGCACACTTACGTACACGCTCAACAGCGGAGCCTTGCCGGCAGGGTTGACACTGAACGCAACCACTGGCGCGGTTACTGGCACCATCACCACCACGGGCACCTACAGTTTCACCATCAGAGCAGCAGATGCCTATGGAGATTCGGCAACTCAGGGCTATCAAGTCGTCGTTAGCAGCCCCTTGATCACCCTCACACCCACAGCCGGAAGCCTGCCTTTTGCGGTGACCGGGCAAGCATACTCGCAAACTCTCACAGCATCCGGCGGAACCGGAACGGGCTACACGTGGGTCGTTTCCGGTTTGTCCAACGGATTCACCTACTCTGCCAACGGCTCAACCCTCACCATCAGCGGCCCGGCAACAACTGCAGGCACGGTCAGCTTCACCGTAACGGCGACCGATAGCGCAAACAACAGCTCCGGCTCACTGCAATACAGCATCCTTATCTACAGCCCGGTGACGCTACCGTTGACCATTCCAGCAACACTACCCTCTGCTGCGGCTGTGAACACGCCCTATACAGGAACCGTGGCGGCAAGCGGCGGCAGCGGCAACTATTCCTGGACCGTCACAGGCCAGTCTGACGGACTGACCACAGCATCCAGCGGCGGAACGCTCACCGTGAGTGGAACGCCCACGACTGCAGCTACCGTTTCGCTGAACGTGTCCATAAAAGACACCGCAACCGGCCTGACCGCTGGGCCCTATACCTACGTCATCACGGTCTACGGCGCACTGGCGCTGCCTGCGCCCAATCCCACTTCGCTCCCAGCCGGTTACACAAGCGTGCCCTACACCGGAAAGATTCTCGCCTCGGGCGGAAGCGGCAGCTATTCCTGGCAGGTAACGGGTCTCTCCGACAATCTGACAGCGGCCACAAGCGGCAGCACGCTCACCATCAGCGGAACACCCGGATCTACGCCGGCCACAGTCACATTCAACGTAACGTTAACTGACACCGCAACCAAAGCCACCTTTACGCAGAGCGGCTACAGTATTGCGATCATCACGCCTGCGCCGCTCACTCTGCCCACGCCCAACCCAACCTCATTACCATCGGCAACAACTAATGAACTCTATGCCGGGTCAATCAGCGCATCGGGCGGCGTGTCTCCCTACACATGGTCGGTAAATGGCGTCTCCATCCCCAACACCGGCGCGGCCGTCAGCATTGACGACGGCATCTCGGTCTCCAGCGACGGCAGCAACGTCCTCTCTGTCGGCGGAACGCCCACCTTAGTTCAGACAGTCAATCTGACCAACGTCAAGGTCACGGACTACCTTGGCTCTACCCAAACCAACTCTTACACAATCGCCGTCGCCGGCCTTTCGCAGATCATCGGAGCCGTCTCCCTCAACCCCAACTGTGGAGCCGGCACTCCTTCCGTCCCGGCCATCACGCTCACCCTGCTCACCAGTCCAGGTGGAACCATAGTCAAGACCGTAACCACCGACGCAAGCGGCAATTTCACATTCACAGGCGTTCACAATGGAAGCTACACAATTACTCCATCGATCATTGGGCCAAGTTCGGTATTCTATCCCGCAACCCTCAGTGCGACCGTGAACAACGCCGATGTGAGTGGAGAAAACTTTAAAGCAGCGCTGGGCTATACGGTCTCCGGCTCCGTAAGCTACGGCGGATCGAACACCGGACAGATCTACCTTTCGCTGCTCACGTCGAGTACCTGCGGCTCGGGCGCACTGGGAACGAGCGTCTTCACTCCAGGATCGTTTACCATCCGCGGCGTGCCTCCAGGCACGTACACATTGCAGGCATGGATGGATCTCACCGCACTGGCAAACGGCGCGCAAAACACCTCTGACCCATCGGGCAGCACACCTGTATCCGTTGCTGCCGCGAACGTGACCGGCGCCAGCGTCTCGCTGACCGATAACACACCGGCAAGCGTGCCCAGCGCGAATCCCGTCATCAACGCCATTGCTCCAACCGATCAGGGCGTAACCATCAGCTACAAGGCGGTCAAAACCAGCAGCGTGGAGGCGGCTACCTCCTACGACGTCCAGTGGAGTACGAGTTCCACGTTCGCCACATCCCCCGTGTCGTTCAACGTGAAAGCCATCGGAACCGGCTCCAATGTCTGGATCTTGAACAACAGCACCTCCGGCCTCAGCGGCAGCCCCTTCACGAACGGCCAGACTTACTACTTCGAGGCTAGGGCGCGCAATGCGGCTGGCCCCGCTTCAAGCTGGACAGTATACGGCGGCACCACGCCCATCGGCGTCACCATTGGTGCATCCACCACCGGCAATCAGGTGCAGGGCACCGTCACTATTCCCTCCGGCATTACACCCACCGGGCCGCTCTATGTGGGCTACTACAACCAGAGCACCAACGCCGTATACGGAACGCGCATTGCTAGCCCCGGCAACTCCAACGCCTTCACCGTCTACGTGCCCACCGATACCAGCAGTAACTACGTCCTCTTTGGGATTCTCGATCAGAACAACGACGGCCTGATCGACGCCGGAGATGTCACCAACACAAGAAATAAAAACTCCAGCGGCATTGCCATCACCGGACCGCTCACCGGACAAGACCTGACTCTGCCAACAGCCAACAGCACTGCCACAGTGGGTGTTCAGTACTATCGGATTACGGGCCAGGCCAGCAGTTCCACTTCCAGCGGCTACAATCTCAACTTCGATGTACGCGAAGGCAACAAACTACCGGTGGCGGTCACGCTGCTCTCCGGGCCAAACGTCATCAACCCAGTCGACATCGGCAACTATTGCCAGGGTTGCGGAAGCGTGCAGTTCCAATATCACGTCCCCATCAATCCCGATATGCCGGCTGTCGGGGATGCGTACAGCTTTCAGGTAACCTATAGCGATTCGAGCAGCGATACCGAAACGCTCACCCCATCGGTGTCAGGATGGAACGGCTCAACCTCCCTGGTGGGACCGAGCAACCTGGCCACCAGTCTTTCTCCCTACGATCAAATCGGCCTGAAACCGAGCTTCGCTTGGGGCGTTCCCTCGGTTGACAGCAGTGATACCTTCTCGTTCTATCTGGCCGACAGCAGCGGAAATGCCGTCTGGCAAATACCTGGGAACAACTCCAATTCGATTGGCTTCTCAAGCGCAATTACTTCACTGACCTGGGGCATTGATCCAACCGACCCGGCCAACGATCTCGCATCGGGCGTCATGCTCACCGACCAGGAGATATACAGTTGGCAGATGCAAGCCCAGGACAGCAACGGCAACCAGGCCCTGGCCGTGCAGTACTTCCAGGCATCAGGACTGTTGTAGAGGTGCATCCAGAATGCCTATCTAGGAACGGCTGTTCTTGTGCAAACATTGCTGAATAACCCGCAGGCAACAAACGGCCGCATCGGACAGATGCGGCCGTTTGCTATGTGCATATGTTTGGCACTCAAACCGGCACATGCTCTGCTCTTGGCTGGCAATGGCAGGGGCAACCATCAAAGAGATTCAGGAACCTGCAGGACACAAGACAATTACTCTGTCTACCCAGTATGCCCCGCAATCAGCCACCGGGAGAATCCGGCCACTAGCCAGACTCGGCCTTAAATCATCTGAGCTTTTTGTTTTGTTGGTGCCCAGAGGGGGACTTGAACCCCCACGACCTTGCGGTCTGCGGATTTTAAGTCCGATTTTGTCATTCTTGCCGGTAGTAGCAGCACATAGCATTAAGTTAAGTAAATATCTTATTATCAATATTTTCAGGTGCACTCATTATTGCATTATGTTGCAGGGAAAGGCAGAAAAGTCCGGAACAAAGTATCGCCTAAAGGGTGAGGAGATCCCCCGGCAAAGCGCTTTCAATTACCCACAAGTTTCAGCCGGTGTTGTCGGAACGGGTACGGTCTCAAGGCGGGTACTTTGCAGAGTCGGGAGCGGGACTGTGAACTACCATCATGAACGAGGCAGCGAAGTTAGCGGTGGAGTCGTTTGTCGGTCAAGAGTGGATCGAGCAGGAATTGGCGGCTGCGAAGTTGCCCGATGCGCGGCTGGAGAAGCGGTTGCGGCATCTGGTCGAGCAGATGGCGGCGGGCTTGGGGCGCAGCATTCCCCTGGCCTTTCAGGACTGGGCAGCCACCAAGGCCGCCTACCGGTTTTTCTCCAACGAGCGGATCTGTGAAGAGCACATTCTAGCCGGGCATTTTGAAGCGACACGAGAACGGCTACCTCAAGGAGAAGCGCCTGTCCTGGTGCTGCACGACACGACCGAGTTCAGCTACCAGCGAGAAGACATAGCCGCTGTGGGGCTGGTCAGCAAAGGCTCGGTGCGCAAAGATGAGCACGGTCGGCCTGTGTACTTCACCACCTGCGGAGTTTGCCTGCACTCCAGTTTGGCGATAACTCTGGAAGGGCTGCCGCTGGGATTAGCGGCGGTGAAGTTCTGGAGCCGCAAGACATTCAAGGGCCGCGCAGCGAGAAGAAAGGCTCATCGCGCTCCCATCGAGGAAAAGGAAAGTCTCCGGTGGCTGGAGAATCTTCGCTCTTCGACCGAGTTGTTGGGGCAGGCCAAACGTTGCGTTCATGTGGGCGATCAGGAGAGCGATATCTTCGACCTGTTCGGCGTGGCGCAACAGTTGGGAACGCATTATTTGGTACGCACACGCGCCGACCGGCTGGCCAACGGCGGGCCGCTAACGGTGGCCGAGGCCATCGGGCAAAGCCCCCGACGCGGCTTGTACCGCATCCTCGTGCGCAATCGTAAAGGCGAGCCATGCGAAGCGGTCCTGGAAGTCCGCTACCAGCGCCTGCGAATACAAACCGCCAAGGGGAAGAAGAAACGCTATCCGGAACAGACGGTGACGGTCATCGAGGCGCGGGAGCAGGAGACGCCGCCTGATCGGGATCGGATCGACTGGAAACTGATCACCGACCTGGCGGTGGGCTCACGCCAGCAGGCGGTGGAAAAGGTGCAATGGTACGCACTGCGCTGGAAGATCGAGATCTTTCACAAGATCCTGAAATCAGGCTGCCGGGCCGAACAGTCGCGTCTGAGGACCACCGCGCGACTGACGAATCTGCTTGCTGTTTTCTGCATCCTGAGCTGGCGCGTCTTCTGGCTCACCATGACCAATCGCATCGATCCGGATACCGATCCCGAACTGGTCTTCACGGATCTGGAACTGCGCATTCTGGATCGCTTGGTCAACGACAAACCCACCGCCCATTCTCGGCCACACACTCTTTCGCATTACCTGACTAAGCTGGCGCGGCTGGGCGGCTACCTGGCGCGCAACTCGGACCCACCACCCGGCAACGAAACCATCTGGAGAGGGTTAACACGTCTTGTTGATATTCAACTGGGAGTCATCATGGGTGCGGAAATTGTGGGTAATTGAAAGCGCTCTGCCGGGGGATATTTACAGTATCACCAGAAAGATTTGCAGACTATTCTGAAAGAGGGAGAGACTGGATGTTTTTGCTTCAGACATTCAGCTAGCCTCGGATTCATGCGGCTTTACGGGGGGGCGACTCCTCAAGTAGACCCCTTAGTCCCGAACTCTAAAAATCAAGAATCTAAGTGCTTTACTTGGTGTCGCTTACGGGTTGGAATACCATTATTTTTCATGCTCAGTTGTACCGAAGTTGTACCGAGTTTCTGACGGAGGCCAAGCCGAGTTCATTGAACAATATCTAAAGCCGACCGATTATGGGTTGGCCATTGGATTATGAATCCGTTTTTAGCTGTTCCGCATAGAACTGCATGGCGACGCAAAAAATGCGAATATCTTCTTTATCATCAATAGATATGTTTAACGCTACAACGTAAGCGTCCAGTTCTCCCCTCTTGACCCTACGTGAGGAGCGACCCTTGAAGTGCCCACCGGGATTACCCGATGGGGCTTTTCATTAACCAAGCTCTTTCATCGCAGCTTCAAAGTCCTTCTGACGAGGGTCCAGAAGAACGTAGCGGAAGATCTCGTTCAGCTGATTGAGCGTCTCGGCGGGAATGGTTCCATCATATAGTCTCGCCTTCGGGCCGCCTGGATTTCCCAGGATCGTCATCCCCTTTCCCACAGGGTGCTTTATCATTATGCTCTCCCACGTGGCTGAGTCTGGCCCGTCATCATCGAAATTGAACATCACGTAGATTGCCGGGGTTAGCTCGACCGTGACCGAACTTGCGTTGATTTTCCACTGCAATTCCCCTCGGAGAGTTTTGTAGTGAGCCCGCTCAATCACGGTCTCTGCGAATGTGAGCTTCTCCATTGCTAAGTCCTCTGGTTCCGACAATACCACGCGGTCAGCCGGTCTTGTGTTGCACCATGGCCAGGCCGCCGCCGGCGAGCCAGATTACGGAAGCAGCGGCTCGCCGTTGACTGGCAGCGTCTATCCGGGGCAAACTGAGCCAAGGGGGCGCCACATGCCAAGTGCCGATGACAACGAGCGGGAAGACAGAGCCGAGATGGAGCCGAGGCCAGCATCAACAAGACTCAACAGGGATAGGCACGGCTTTCCGGTCGTGAAAGCTGAAGGTCCAGTCATCACCTCGGAGATGGTGAGGGAAGAGTCGGAGGACGACGACAATGCCAAGCTGGAAGCGCTTCGGGCACTGATAGATGAGGGCGATGCCTGCGATCCCGCCACTGACGTAGACGGCGAGCAATTCCTTGACGAGATGCGGGAGCATATAGCGGCTCGTGGCCGCTACAAGGCGGTGTGTGATGCAAAATCCTGACCAAGATGATGACGCCAAAATGGAGGCCCCACTAGAGGCCCTCGATGAGGGCGATGCCTGTGACCCTGCCGACGACATCGACGGGGAGACGCTCCGCCGGATGCTGCATCAGAGGATTAAAGACCGGAGAATAAATGCAGGTCCAACGCAGGACAGCATCCAGGGCGAACCGCCGAAGCCGTTGAAGCGGGTACCATGCTCGACCGCCTGCTGCATCACGCCGAAGTCACCGTCATCGAAGGCTCCAGCTACCGCGTGCGCGAGAGCGAGCAGGAAGCCACGGCCCGCCGCAGGAGAAAGAAATGACCTACGCAGATCCCGCCGACGCCTACTACGTGGCCTCCGTCATTACGCTCTATCTCGAAATGCCCGACACGCCCATGCGCGTCAGCGCCTCCGACCAGTGGCTGGCGCGGAGCCTTCATCGGGACGGTGTGCCGCTGGAAACCGTCGAAACTGCGCTGCTGCTTGGCTCACTGCGCCGCCTGGTCCCTCCCACCGACGCCCCCGCCTGTCGCCCATCCGCTCGTTGGCCTACTTCCGACCAGTCATCGAGGAACTCCAGGAGAATCCCGCCCTGGAAAACTACCGCGAATACCTCGAGATCAAGCTGCGAAAGGTGTGAGCGGTACCTGAACCCCATCCCTATGCGGACTGCGTGGCTGGATTCTGAAGACTTTGAAGATGTGCGGAGTTATGGATCTTCCACTGATCAGGCAGGCACGACGGTAGTTGGCTGAGGGTAAGCGTAGGCAGATTGACCAGCAGTTGGGTGAGATAGAGTTGCGGATCGATGTCATGGCGGCGGCAGGTGCTGGTAAGGCTGGACAAGATAGCGGCCGTTCTTCCTCCGCGCGGATTACCTACGAAGAGCGAGTTCTTTCGTTCAACACCACGCGCTTCATCTCGCGCTCACTCACGTTGTTGTCGATTGGCACAGCGCCATCCGCGCAGAAGACATTCAGTTCCTGCCACTGGCCCAGGGCATAGTTGATTGCTTCAGCCATGGGATGCCTGGGTAGCAACTGTTCTTTCCACTCGAGAAGTCGGTCATGCAACTCCGCCAGCAGCGGCGCAGACTTCTCGGCACGTAATTGCAGGCGAGCTTCTCCAGAGGCGTCCTTTGCTAGACGCTCGACAGCATAGAGCGCACGCACTCGTTCGACAGCTTCACGCGCGATCTCGGGCGCGGATTTTTCCACCTCGACCAGCTTCCTTTTCATATGTGCCCAGCATCCCGCACGTGTGATGGCATTGCCGACAACGACACCGTTGTAGCCGGCATAGTCATCCGCTAACAGAACCTGGTTGTAATCTTTCAGAAACAGCGTCGGCCCATTGCGACATCGGTCCATTGTGAAGTCGAAGACATTGTACGGATGATCTTGGTCGCCAACGTAGACCCACATCCGCGCATTCGTGACTTTATCCTTGCTCTGCATGGGCATGATGGTGTCATCGGTGGCCACTACCGTACGCGATTGGCCATCAGCGCATAGAGCGGCTCAACTAGGTCCGCCACATCGCCGCACCACACCGACTGCGTGGCCCGAGAGATCTCGAAGCCTTGCCGTGTGAAGATGTCTTCAAGTCGATAGAGTGGCAGATAATCACTGAACTTGCTGGTTACGATGTAAGCCAGCAAGCCCGGACCTGCAAGACCCTTGTCGATGGCTGTGTCCGGCTTCTTTGCAGCATGGATATTGGGGTTTTCGCCATTTGTATCGCAGCTTGTGCAGGCGTACTTCTTGCGCACATGATGCAGACGTTCGAAGTGGCCGGGAAGATATTCCACCTGCCAGCTTTCGTCAGAGCCGATCTCCTTGCGCGTCAGGCCACAGCAAGGGCAAGCACGTTCGCTTCGCTCAACTCGTAGACATGCGTCGTGACGGGAAGATTTTCGAAGTTGGCAAGATTGCGCCTGCCCTTGCGACGCTTCACGCGACGCAGTTCTTCGACTGGCTCTGTGGTGCGTGGAAGATCGTCTGCGTTGATCGGCTTTTGATCCAACGCTTCAGCGAAGTTCAGCAGCAGCTGTGCCACGTCCTGGTCGGACTGCAAACGATCCGCGCGTGGGCCGTAGTACCACTTCTTGTAACGCTCCAACTCAAGGTTCACGCGAACAAGCTCTACCTGCAACGACTCTGTCTGCTTGCGCTGTTCATCGCTTTTCGACAGCAGTTCGAGCACAAGCGCACGCAACGATGGCTGTCTTGCGGCAACTCGAACGCGTTGAAATCGCTCTTCGGCACTCATACAAATAGACGATTTCAACCTGCTGTAAGTCGCTTCATGCAACCACTCTTTTTTGATTTTTTATACTATCCTTCGGCAGACGCTCATAGCGCGGAACGCGCTTCAGCTTGGCCATGTCGATGCCGTCAAGCAACATCGCCAACTCGCTGGCACGCAGCTCAATCGAACCTGCGCCAGGCGCAATATGAGGGAACTTGAACACTCCGGTCTCAAGCCGCTTGTACCACAGAACATAACCGTCCAAGCTCCAACCGCGGCGATGACGAAGCTCGATCCCGGCGGCCCGCACCGTGTGCGCCAATGGCTCTACTGGCGATGACGATGTCACCTCGACAGAAATAAACGGCGCCGCTTCAGAACCACGCAAGCGCTTCTTCCACTCGTACAGTTGCCACTCCCGCAATCCCTGTTCTCGACAGAATGCCGCTACGCTTTTTCCACTCGATATCTGATCCGCTACAAGGCCACGCCACCGCGCCAGTGTTTCTTCCTTCTTGTCTGCCATGGATCAACAATGAGGCAATAAATCATCCCCCACAAGATGTGGTCTGCATTGCGCTCACGAAATACTAACCTTCCATTTGGTCCAGTTACAGCCTGCCCCCTCACCAGTGCCAAGCTGGACACAAGCTAGGCGCTTTCGGCGAAGATGATGGCCGGTTCTCACCGCTTAGCTGCGTTCTCACGTGCTCGCTGGACGTGGTCCATTGATCATCCGCCGTGATGCCTTGCGGCCACGGTGGCATTGCGATACACGATAATCGGGCGACTTGCCTGGATGTCAACTTTGATTCTGTTTGCTTCCACTCTAACGGGAACCGGCTCCCGATGATCCACAAAGAGAGCCCAGCCGACGATCTTGCTGGCATCCCAATCCGAAGGTAGAATGGCCTGCAACGGACGCGCCTCCCGCGAGAAAAACGCTACACGATCCTCATCTATAGGGAAAAATGTGCCTTTTTCACTTGCAACCTCAACTCCATTCGCGACAACAGAATACTCATTTGTGACCCAATTGACGTCAAGTTCTGAGTGATGGCTCAGTCCGATAACGCTGCGGTCCCCATCACGCTTGTAGCTCTGAATGTCCAAATCATGAAGCTGCATCCATGGAAGGACGGTCAAATAATAAAAGTCGGAAATGTCGCGGCGATCAGTCGCATTGATGAACCAAGGGCCAGGGCGTGAGTTCCAAAAGAGGTTGCGAGGGACATCCTTGAAGGAAGCGCCTCCGCTGCCCCAAATTGCTGATTTGCGGTAGAGGGTTGGAAGCAGGGGAACGGGCTGGCCTCCGAATGGGTCATCTCCACCAGAGATCCCGTCCACGGAAAGTGCCAATTTGCCGAGGTAGGGATAGCGTAATTGCTCGGATAGCACGTTGATACCGCGCTTGTGAAATTCATCCAATACTTTGTAGCGCCCGTCGACCAAGTTCTTATAACCGCTGGCCGGATTCTCTGGATCCCAGTCGTTGCGAATTGCGAACCATGACATGGCATCGACCAGAATCGCATCACGGAGATGGTAGCGTTCTACGGCGTGGGCAACTCGTTCTGGACCTGGCCTTTGCATGTATTTCGCCAAACCGACGATATAAGATACTTCTCCAGCCCAGTCGCGACTCCTCCAAAGTGCGCCGTCAGGACGCCGCGCGATGATTGCTGGATCCCATTTGGGACTGCTCATATAGGCGTCATCATAGTTAGTGTTCAGGCTGACATTGGTATTGAACGCCTGGCCGGACTTGATCAAGTGCATCAGTCCGTCATAGCCACCCATGCTTTCGTTAACTTTGTCTTCCGCTGGATAGCCGGTATCCTGTCCGTCGTACGCCCATCCCCCAACGAGAGCGACTTGCGGGGCGTAGTCGGTGAGCATTGCAACATCGCGAATCAATTGTTCCGACTGGGCGAACGTTGTTCTCGGCTCCTTTTCGAGCTTGTACTTGCCGCCAATCATGTAAAGCATCTTGTCATCAAAATAGTGCGTTGGGATAGGTGGCATACGTTGACGTATCAACTTCGCACCATCTAACCAGTTCACCGATCCGTCGCCGTCTACATCCCCGAAGAAATCGATCCGACAGCGCGGCATCTGTCCGACCAACAGATTAGGAGTATGTTCGTTGCCGACAATGGGCGGACCGAGGTCGTTCATATCGTAGGCGCGCCCGCCATGCACACGGTAGGTCTCGACCGTGCCAATCCGCGCGTGACGGTGACCTGGCTGGCCTGCGATTTCCAGCTGCAGACCATCCATAAAGGCGCTGACTTCCAGTGCGGCTGCGACCTGGCCGCTTCCCACCATTGCAATCGGAAGAGTTGCTGCGATATTCCCAAAGAAGCGATCCGCTGGCATCCGATAGGGTTTCGACTGGCCTAGATCTACAACGGAACCGCCGTTGTTTCCATGAGCTAACCAGGAAGACCCGTCCTCCTCGCGCACGGTGGCTAGATCTGGAATTGAAACCTCGATCAACTCAAATCCAGGGCGCTCTTGCACTTGCTCCATGGTAAGGATTAGGGAAGAGCCACTCAATGAATATTTAAGTACGAACGAAGCTGCCGGGTGACCCTGGAATGCAATCTCGAATGAGAAGCTGGCTTCGGATTGACTGACCTTCGAAGATGTTGGCGTGAGTGTTACCGTTTCGTAGAGCCGAGGCTTGAGACGACATAGGATCGCAGTTATTCCAGAGCCGGAATCCTCACCCCAAATACTTCCTTCTTCGAAGAGGTACTTGTAGGGAAGCCCGTCCGAGGGATCTAATACCACGCTGAGACTCGAGGTTTCGATAATCATCGCGCGCATGGGTGCGGATCGAATCTCTGCATCAGCGGTTTCGCTTGACAGGGTCATCGCTAATAGTAAGAAAATCAACCAAGGCCAGAAATGAAATTGTCTTGCCATCATGTGAACCCGTCCAGGATTTCGAAGTGGACAATCTCTTACGAGGAACCGCGCCCGTTACCGCATCTAGGTCTCTGACCACATAATTTCGTACTTTGGGTCCATGCTATCCCAGGTCCCAAAATCGGAACCTGGGGCACCCGCAGTTGGTACAACATCAAGCGGTCAGAGACCTAGAGTTGAGCGAGCGGGACTGGTGAGGCGGTGCGATACTCCCGGAATCAGGAGTATCGCACCCAGTATGGCTCAGTTTAGAAAACAGTCTTGAGCGCAAACTGAAGTTCCCTGGGGATGTTAGCCAAACCAGTGATCTGCCCGGTGTTGCTCTGGAAGAGCGTGGCATTCGGGGACGCCAAGCTTTGTATGTTGAGAGCGTTGAAGGCCTCCGCGCGGAACTCGACGGAAAACTGGTCTCGGATTGGAAAACTCTTAAAGAGAGAGAGATCGGCGTTGTAGACATTGGCGGAACGGAGCGCATTACGCGGAAAAGTACCAAATGCTCCGACGGGTGCTACAAACGCAGCCGGATTGAACCACTGCGAGGCATTTGGGTGCGCAGGATGGGGATTACCCACCAGGTTGGGACGTGCATACGAGAACCACGATACGCCTGGGCCGATGTTAGCAGGGTCTCCCGTGACGCTGATATTGTAAGGCTGACCGGAACGTAGTTGCGTAACAGTATTGATTTGCCAGTTGCCAAGTATCCACGAAGCCGGGCCAGTATTGAGGAATGGTTTTCCCTTGCCAAACGGTGGCTCATATGTGCCGGCGATGGAGAGAAACTGCGGGATATCGTAACCGGACACGGACCTGCTACCGTCCGGGTTATTGAAGTCTTGCAGTCCCGAGCCTCCCGCCCCGCCTTCAGAGTCGAACCATCCGCTCGCTCCATTGTCCGTCGACTTCGACCACGTATAAGCAACCACGTATTGGAAACCTGCGGAGTAACTTCTTTGTGCCTTGAATTCGAAGGCATTGTAGGCGGCTACACCACCAGAGTTCGAGAAGAAATACTGTCCGCCATACCAGGGGAAAGGAGTGCGGGCCTGGACGTTCGACGCGTTCGTGCTTGGCGCGGCGGTGTTGGCTAATCCGGTCAGATCGTTGTTCCCGGTCTTGCTACCCACGTATCCAACCGACAACAGGAGATTGCTGGCCATTTGCCTTTGAATCTCGAGATTCCACTGATGCGAATACGCGTCCTTGTGGTTGGCATCGTAAAACCAGGTGCCATTGCCCCAAGGTGATGGACCGGGAAGAGCCGCCTGGGTGGATGCCTGCGCCGTGTCCACTGTGGTAAGCGGCTGGCCTACTCCGTTGAAACTCGGCGCTGAATTGCCGTTCGCCGGCCAACTATTCATGGAGTTGGAAAACGTCTGGCTCAGTCCTGTCAGCGTGTCGTATACCAAGCCGTATCCCGCGCGCACGACTGTCTTGGGGGTTACGCTCCACGCGACACCGAAGCGGGGACCTAGGTTGCTCCAAATCGGGTTCGGCCCATGGATAGGATTCGGGTCGACAATGATGTGGTTGCTGAACGGAACATTGTCAGGGATGCACGGGGCTGCATGCAATGCGCTGCAGAGTCCCGGAAGTTTTCCTCCGCCAATCTCATAGTTTCCAGTGGTGTTATCGATTGACGTCTGCAGTCCTGCTGCGAGGTTCGGCTGGTTGAAGTGGTCGTAGCGCAACCCAAGATTCAGGGTCAGGGCCGGCCTTATCTTCCATGTATCCTGAAAGTACGTTCCCCAACTCTTAATGGTGTAGTCGATTACGTTGTTAAACCCAAAACCGGCGTTTGCTGGCAGCCCAAGGAGCGCGGAGGCCACTGAGTTGCCGCTCGCTGCATTGGCACCGCTAAGATCCGCTGTCTGGTTGTTGTTGAAAGTCCAGCTTTGGCTGTTTCCGCTTTGCGTGCGTCTCTGATCGATCAATGCGTAGCCGATGCGGAAGGCGTGCGCTGAGGGCAGCCAGGAGAGATTTCCGGAAACGCTCCAGTTTGGGTTTCCACGCAATGCTGCATTGGAGATGCCAGAGCTATTGTACGGCCCTGCCAGATTCAGTGCCACTGGCCCGAATGTGTCGAGATTAGCCCAACCTTCGCTCTTCATCGCCGAAATACCATTGCTAGCCGACGATGCAAAAACAAATGGCCGCGATGCATATCCCCCCTGCGCATCGGCCATGAGCGAGCGGCTGAAAACATGCGACCAGCCTCCGCCGATATTCTTCGCCTGCATGTCCTGGCTTCCCGTCACGAGGATCGTCGACGGGTTTAACTGGTCGACATTCATCCTGCTATACCGAAACCAGCCGTTGTCTTTCTCGCCGACCTTGTCATCAATCTTGATCGTATAGCTGTTGGCGTTGTTTACGTTTGGATGTCTATTGATGACATTGTAGTTCGGGTCACCGCTCAGGTTCGGCTTGTCAAAATAAGTTTGCAGATACGATTGCACCATTTTATCGATGCGATTGCTCGGAATTATGTTATTCGGAAACGGCTGCCGGATCACAACTCCGTTGACGGTCGTTGTGGTGGCCGGGTCGAAGATCGGCTGTTCCGAGAGTACGTTACCGGCAGCCGAAAAATCGCCAGACAATTCGGTGCTGGTTGGATTTCGGTATTTCGCGTTCGCGGCCATGTTGTAGCGCCATCCCTCATAACCGAAATAGAAGAAGGTCTTGTTCTTACCGTTGTACAGCTTTGGTATCCAGATGGGTCCGCCGACCGCGGCGCCAAACTCATTTTGGTGGTAGGGAGCCGGAGCGACGGGATTGCCGTTTCCGTTTACGTCGCTGAACTTGTTGCGTGCATCGAAATCGTTGTTGCGCACAAACTCCCAGGCCGAACCATGAAGAGCATTCGTCCCTGATTTGGAGATCAGGTTCACGACTCCGCCCAGCACCATCCCAAACTCGCCACTGTCGTTGTGGGATTGAACCTTGAACTCTTGAATGGTATCGACGATAGGCAGAATCGTATAGGTCGTGGTACGGAAATCCGTGTTTACAATGCCATCCAGCAGATAGACCGTCGAGCGGTTCCATTGCCCATGGATTGAGGGATTGGCAAACGAAGATCCGGGGATGGCAACGGTCGAACCGTCATTGGCTCCCAAGGAGGCGCCTTGACTCGTACTGATCGGAGTCGCACCCGGCGTCAATGTGAGCAGTTGGGTGAAATTACGCCCATTCAGGGGCAAATCCGCCACTGCCTGTTCCGATACTGCTGTGCCCAGCTGAGCATCGGCGGTTTGCAATTCCAGGGAATCGGCGTTTACCGTAATAGATTCTGCCGATGATCCAACCTGTAAGGTGAAGTTTCGTACCCGATTATCCTGTACGTTCAGGGACAGGCCGGTCACGGAAACGGCACGGAAGCCCTGTTTGTCGACGGTCATCACGTAGCTGCCGGGTTTCAAAGATGGCGCAATATAGATGCCATCACTATTCGTTTCGACCAGGGACACGATCCCCGTTTCCGTGTTCCTGATTTCAACGCGAGCGCCTACGACGATCGCACCCGTCTGGTCTGTAACGCGTCCGGACAACGACGCCGTCTCCACTTGCGCACTTGCTCTATCGCACCAAACGAGCATCAAGGCCACGGCAACCAGAACGGCAACCGCGCTAAATCTGCTTCCAGCGAAACGGAAATTGTTCACGAATGGTCCTCCTGACTAGTATTCCTAGAGGCCACTCTTATTGTCCCAACAAATTGATTTATTTTAATCTCAATCGAATGGTGGGAATGCCTGAACAATGAGGTCGTCCTTTTGGCGAGAGCATCTGAAGAATCAAAGACACGCACTATGGATGATTGGGCGCGCCATGCAGATACGCAAACATCAAGGGTGAGCCTTCTGGGCGGGTCGAATCGCTATTGGGCCGACCAAGCGTGACAAAGACAGAGTCAATCTCCTTCACGACTTTGGCATCATCGCACTTGAACACCCAACGGTTTTGGGCCTTATCGTCGGAATAGAAGATACCGAGTCTTCGAACCGGGCGATTTGGGCCTTCCTTCTTCGCCCAAACCTGGTATTGAAGGTTGGCCTTCTGCATCTTCGCTTCATTTAGATCGTAGGCATAAAATACCAACGACTTCCCTTCCGTGAAAAAGATTCGGCCGAAAGCAGGTCGAGTCTTGCCTCGGGAGTCGGTATCTACGACATCCAGAATATGAAGATTGCGCGCGCCCATTAAGTCTGTCACGTCGCGGCCCATGGCAAGAAGCTCGCGCTCCCGTGCGAGAGCTGCCGATTGTCCCTTCAATTTCCCCGTCAAGTCGTTCAAGTCATTTTGTGCAATTGCGAGACTCGTCTCCAGTTCGCCTGCGCGCTTTCGTTGCTCTTCCGCTTCCTCTTGCCGGTCGCCAGCAAGCGATTGCAGCTTTGAAAGTTCGTTCCGGCTTGTCTGCAATTGCGTTTGCAACTGAAGTTCTTGCAATTGCATTCGATCGCGTTGGGCAGCAAAGTCTCTTTGTTCCTGGACGATTGCATCCTGGCCGCTGGTCTCACTCGTACTAAGCCGGTGCTCGGCATCGGCCAGCTCTAGATTCAAGTGATCGATTTCCGCTCTTAGTGTTTGATTGGCCGCCATCAATTCCATGGCACGCTTTGCGATCAGGGGCGCAGAAGCATCTTGCGCCCCTGAGTCTCGCCCCACGCTCATCAAAGTGCTCTTCGTACTCTTCCAGTACATGTAACCAGTCGAAAACGTCAACACTACGAGCGTGGCATAGACCATGGCCGTGGCATATTCCCTCCAAATCTGGCTGGGTGACAGAGTTCGCTTCTCACGACTCACAGGACGCCGCACCTCCTTGGAGAATGCGATTCCTTCCCGTTCCGCTCGATCAAACCAACGCCTGATGAACAGATCCGAATCCAGGCATTCTTTCGCGTCATTGGAGGACAGCCTAAGATCCTGCGTGACCGACGCAAACTCGAATGCCGCGGCACTCACGTATTCGTGATAAGCCTGCCAGCAACTGGGGCAATCTACGACATGCCGCTCCAGTCTCACGAGATCGTCTGGCGTAGCTTTCCCCAAGCTGGCTGCCGCGCAAATCTTTTCAAAAGCGTCGTGTTTCTCCACGTTCAGTCCCCTAATTCTTTCGCGTCGACTCTCACTTTTGCTTTGACTTGATCCGCTTAAATGTTAGCACTTCGAAGAAGGCCCGCATTTGTTCTATTCCCCGGTAGTAGTGGTGGCGTACGTTTGCGTAGGAATTGCCTGTGCGCGTTGCAATCTCCCTGTAAGTCAATCCTTCAAAGAAGAACATTTCAATCGTTTCTCGCTGTGACGCCGATAGGCAAGTCATTGCCTCGCAGGAAAGCTGGTTTGCTTCCTGCACTAACAGACGTGTCGGAGCCCAGAATGTTTCGGCCTCATCAATCGAGCTGAACTCTGTGTCGTCATAAGCATGGCGAACCGAAAGATAATTGCGACGGTTCATGCTCCGGCCGTAGGCGTACTGAAGAAGCCATACCTTAAGTATGCCTCTGCGGGAGTCAAACTGTACCGCGTTCCGAAAGATCTCAAGGAATACCGTCTGCGTCACGTCCTCGGCTTCTGCAGCATCTCTCAATATGCGAAGTGCAACCGTGTGCACCAGACGATGGTAGCGTTTGAAAACTACGGCAAATGCATCGCTGTTACCCGCGCAAACCTCCTGCATCAAACCTTCGTCACTGAGCAGCAGGAGATCGGGATAACATATCGATTCGCCTCGCGTGTCGTAACTATCCTTGGATCGGTTCATCCGTCTTCTTGGACCTCCAAGCGCATTCCACCAAGATGCGGGGACTAGACAATCAAAGTCCCGGTCTTTCCTGCTTCCCGCGCGAGCTTCGTCTGCTGGCTTTCCTGAATCAAATCTCCAAAACGATGCATTGGAACTGTTGGAGTCCCGCGGCACTTGGCATCACTTGCTTAATCGAGGAAAGTCAAGAAGGTCGTCCAATTACCATACCGTCAGCAATCCTCGGCAATCCCTAGTCCGACACTATGAGGAGTAAGCGTTTACTTTGTCAAGACAATTCGCACTCCTTCAACTCAGCTACTCGAATGACCTGGGATCTATTATGGTCTTTGATCGGATGCAATGTCCTGATCATAATTGGCTGAGGAAGTTCGATGCAATCTAGCGAAACAAATGCGCTCTCGAATGGCACAAATCGCTCCTGCTCGCTGAATACTAATAAAAGAGGTGGCGCATATCCTGTCGCGGAATTATTTCAGTCGAGAATGGCTGCAAGCCGTTTCCAGGTGTCTAGTGATGGTTGGTTTTAGCTTTACGTGGCTAATCTCTGTCTTAGCCGCGCAGGACGCGTCTGCGATAAAGTTCGTTAATCGCCAGAAAGCATCCGGTGTTGAGTTCGTCCTCGATAATTACCCCACAGAGGACAAGCCCGTTATCGACAGTGTCCTTGGTGGCGTCGCGCTTCTGGACTACGATAACGATGGTTACCTCGACATTTTCTTCACCAATGGCGCGACTATCCCGGCTCTCACCAAAGACGGTCCGCGCTTCTATAATCGCCTGTATCACAACAACCACGACGGAACGTTTACCGACGTCACGGAAAAGGCCGGACTTCGCGGTGAAGGCTACAGCATGGGCGTCGCGGCGGCGGATTACGACAACGACGGCAGGACGGACCTCTACGTTACCGGTGTCAACCGCAATTTTCTATACCATAACAACGGAGACGGCACGTTTACCGATGTTACTGCTCGCGCGGGTGTTCCTGCGATCAACGCGACAGGGAAGAAACTCTGGTCCGTCTCCGCCGCTTGGGTTGACTACGATAACGACGGGCTCCTGGATCTTTTTGTGAATAGCTATCTGGACTGGACCCCGCAGAATAACCGTGTTTGCGACCCGGTCGGTCAAAGACTATCGTGCCACCCGAACCTCTACGACGGACAGCCCAGTTTCCTTTATCACAACAATGGCGATGGCACCTTCACCGACGTGTCCGCCGCGATGGGAATCTCTCAGCACATCGGCAAGGGGATGGGAATCGCCATTGCGGACTACAACGGAGATGGATGGATGGATATCTTCGTCGCCAACGACAAGATGGCCAACTTTCTCTTCAGGAACCGGGGTGGCGGCCGCGGATTCGATGAAGTAGGCACGGAATCCTTTGTCGCGTTTAACGACGATGGGCTGGCGATTTCGAACATGGGCGTTGATTTCAGGGACTGGAACAACGACGGACTGCCCGGCCTGTTCGTCACCGCTTTGGACGGAGAGACGTTTCCTCTTTTTCGCAACGAAGGCAATGGCCTGTTTAGCACGGATGATTACAAAGCGGGAATTGGATTCCAGAGCATGCGGATGAGCGGTTGGGGCGCGGGCATCTACGACTTCGACAATGATGGCTATAAAGACTTGTTCAGTGCCAACTCTCATGTCAACGTGATTACAGATCCTGAGTCCGAGCACCAATACCTGCAATCCAATACAGTCTTCCGGAACATGCATAATGGCAACTTTCAGGACATCAGCAGCGAGGCCGGACCGGACCTCCGAGTTCGCGCCCCGCACCGAGGCGCCGCATTTGGCGACCTGAACAACGACGGCAAAATCGATGTTGTCGTCTCGGTCATCGGCGGTCCACCGGAGATACTCTACAACACCTCTCCGTCTCGCAATCACTGGATCACGATTCAAACAGTCGGCGTCAAAAGTAACCGCGACGGAATCGGCACACGCATCAAGATCGTCGGTGAATCTGGGTTGACTCAGTACAATCACGTCACCACCGCGGGCAGTTATGCCAGTTCGTCCGACCCGCGCGTTCACTTCGGTTTGGGCAAAGATTCCACCATCAAAGAAATTGAACTCCGCTGGCCTTCGGGGAAGGTTCAGACATTGCACAATGTGAAAGCGGATCAGATACTGAAGATAACCGAAGAGTGATCCATGAAAGCTATCATCGTTTTTCTGGCAGTCACGGTATGCGCATCGAGGCCCATATATGCCAACACTTGCGCGGGGAGCGAAGCTCAACTCCGTTCCGTGTCGAAGCAGTTGTCCCACGGCGACATTATAGGTGCGGAGCAGGCCCTGCGCCCGCTGCAAGCGTCACACCCTGATTGCCAGGAGCTCATTCTCGACCGGGCTCGCCTGCAAGCCGCGAAAGGCGAAGAGGCCGCCGATCAGACATTCGTGCGCTACACGACACTAGAGCCTCGCGATGCGAAGGGCTGGGCCTATCTGGCCCGGTTCTTGCTGGCTCAGGAAGCGTATCGGCGAGCGGACGCCGCCGCTGGCCTGGCCACGGACTGCGATCCAGCTGACCCGGTAGCGATGGCGGTAAAGGGCCAAATCCTGGACTTCAAAGGGGAATCGCAGGAAGGGATTACATTGTTGGAGCAGGCCATTCGCCTCAACCCTGATGATGCTGAAACAAGATTCCAACTTGGCGGTATTTACGATCGCTCCCTGCATCCCAAGCAGGCAGTTCAGTATTTTGCCGAAGCTGTTGCAATCAACCCCTCCGATGCGCGTGCATGGGATTACCTGGCCCTCAATCTAGAGCCGCTTGGAGAAATAGACCGAGCTCAGCAGGCCTATACACGAGGATTAAGCGAGAATCGGCAAGGATCGTACTTTGACGCATTCTTGCCCTATAACTATGGACGATTCCTGATGAAGCGCAACCAGCTTTCCGCTAGCAAGGAACAACTGGACCGC
>Ga0364874_10183_pt1 | contig 37160 bp, 40 predicted proteins | sample ExccelAu500001D4_2_FD_206922 | JGI IMG/M metagenome (GOLD analysis project Ga0364874, IMG submission 206922) | Enriched cells from Trout Bog Lake Hypolimnion, Wisconsin, USA - BchlTB.Aug07.5000.01.D4 | ecosystem: Environmental > Aquatic > Freshwater > Lake > Hypolimnion/Profundal zone | place... | reverse complement strand
TTCACCAACCATAACGCTGTACAGGGTGCAGGCGAGATTGAATGCATGCCCGATCATTTTCAGAAACTGGATTTTGAACTGGAGGTGGCTGTTGTATTGAACAAAAAGGCCCGCAATATCAGTGCAGCTGAGGCCGACAGCCTGATAGCCGGGTACATGATCATGAATGATATGAGCGCCCGTACGCTGCAATTGGAAGAGATGATGCTGAACCTTGGTCCTGCAAAAGGCAAAGATTTTTGTACGGTAACAGGCCCATGGTTGGTTACCCCTGATGAATTGGAGAAATATAAAGTTGCTCCAAAACCCGGGCATACCGGCAATGCCTATAACCTGGAAATGAAGTGCGCTGTGAATGGCGTAGAGGTATCGAAAGGTAATATGGCCGATATGGAATGGACCTTCGCCGAAATTATTGAGCGCTGCGCATACGGTTGCGATGTGCTTCCCGGCGATGTGATAGGCTCGGGTACAGTTGGTACAGGATGTTTCCTGGAGCTCAACGGAACCGGTTTATTGAATGATGCAAACTATACGCCGCAATGGCTGAAGGATGGTGACCTTGTTGAAATGGAGATCACTGGTTTGGGCATGTTGGGGAATATTATTAAGAAGGCTGATAGTGATTTTTCGATACTTGAATTGAAAAAATAGATCTTTTGGTTGCTGCTTAATTGTCTGAACCATGATTTATAGGATTTTAAGATTGCCATGATTTAAAAACGGGATATGTGTGCGATCAGCTAAATAAAGGTTTTCCAATCCTATAATTCTTTAATCCTATAAATCATGGTTCAGACAAAAAAGGGCAATGATACTCTGTTATTAATATATGTTAACACTAAAAACATCCGACCTTTCCCCGGTTGAAATACAAAGCTATCTGAATAGCGCCATTGCCCCGCGGCCAATATGCTTTGCCTCCACAGTGGACAAGGAAGGCAATATCAACCTGAGTCCGTTTAGTTATTTTAACCTGTTTAGTGTTAATCCGCCGGTTTGCGTGTTTTCACCATCGCGCAGGGTGAGGGACAATACCACCAAGCACACGCTGGAGAACCTGAAAGAGGTGCCTGAATGCGTTATCAATATTGTGAATTACGATATGGTGCAGCAGGTATCACTAGCAAGCGTGGAATATGAAAAAGGGGTGAACGAATTCATAAAATCGGGCTTAACTCCACTGCCATCCGACTTAGTTAAACCGCCCCGCGTAGCAGAATCTTTTGTGCAGCTTGAATGTTTGGTAAAGGATATCATCGCATTAGGTGACGGGCCGGGCGCCGGCAACCTGGTGATTGCTGAAATTAAGCTGATACATATCAACGAAGGTGTTTTGAATAGCTCCGGGAAAATAGATCAGCATAAAATGGACCATGTGGCCCGTCTTGGCGGCGATTGGTATTGCCGGGTTACCCCTGATAACTTATTTTTAGTAGCCAAACCCAATAAAAATATAGGTATTGGGGTTGATGCAATACCCTTTGCCATACGGAACTCAAAAATACTAACGGGTAATAACCTTGGTCAGTTAGGTAATGTTGAGGCATTGCCGTCGGATGAGGAGATTGAGGCTTACGCACAATCGCCGGAAATTAAGGAATTGCTCGATGCAACCATCGGCGACAGCCAAACCCGTGAAACGCAATTGCATTTGAAGGCTAAAGAATTGCTTGAAAAGGGCAGGGTTGAGGAAGCATGGATGGTGTTGCTATTGAATTGATTTCACCGATTATTAAGTGATTACACCGATTATTAAATGATTACACCGATTTGTTGATGATGATTACACCGATTTTCAGATAATATTAAGATCAATTAATTCCTCCCTCAATTGCTTTGCGGATGCGAAATGAAGGGATTGGATGCCCATTTTCTCGGCAGCTAAAACATTGCGGTAATTATCATCAATAAATAAAGCATTATCAGGGTTCACTTCGTGCCTGTCGAGTAATATTTGATAGAATGCTGGTGTTGGTTTGCGCATTTTTTCGGCGCCAGATACAACGATGCCATCAAACCAGTTTAAAAAATCATAGCGCTTCAAAGCTACCGGGAAAGTCTCTGCCGACCAGTTTGTGAGGGCGTATATTTTATACCTTCGGCTATTTTTTAACTCTCTGAATATCTCAACCGTATCCCAAAATGGTTCGCCCAGCATTTCGTCCCAGCGGCCATAAAAAGCGCGGATATTGGCCTCATGCTCCGGGAATTGTTCAATCAGTATTTCGGTTCCTTCCTGTAAAGGGCGACCAGCATCCTGTTCTTCATTCCAGTCGGAGGTGCAAACGGTGGCCAGGAAGTTCTCCATTTCTTCCTCATTAGCAAAAATAGTGCGGTACATGTAATGCGGGTTCCAGTCAATTAAAACCGCGCCGAGGTCGAAGATGATGGTGTTGATCATGAGGTTAATGTTTATGCCATTCTTCTATTTCCGCACGACTAATAAGCGAATCTTTGTTGAATGTTATAATAAGATTTTTTCCAGATACCGGGTCTATCATATCATACTCTTCTGTAAGTACGTAATATGTTTTTGTTGTATCTGTATAATTGGCAGGCGAGCCCAATAATTGGAGCATTTGTTTATGAGATAATCCAATTAGTTTGTGGTTTTTGAGTAGATCTTCAGCCATTAAATCCCTATCAGGTCCGTCAACTTCGCTGTATTGTTTCCATTTTTCCTGATCGAATTTTTCGCTTTTTGAAATATCATTACAACCACTGATAGATGTGAATACAAGAATAAGGGTAACAAGGAGCTGAAATCTATTGAGCATAGTTTAGGATTTGTACTTGCTGAACTTTTTTGGGTCCTGGCGGTTATCAACAAATAGAAGCAATTCGATCTCGTTATTAAGAACTTTTACTCTGTAGATAAGTGAAACTTGTTTTAATATCAACCCGACATGCACATTTTTTACCCTGCCAGCCTTTTTTCCAATATAAGGCTTGTCTTTTAGTATTTCGAGATATTCTTTTACTCTTGCTCGGAAATTGGTAATCTCTTTGTCAGTCCAGTGAATTTCAAGATAATCAATTCTGTCATCGAATGTTTTAAATGCTTCGGGCATCCATGTTATCGAAAAACTCATAAACCAAGTCGGATAATTGCCTCCTCGTGTGGAATACCTTCACCTCTATCTGCTTGTTCTATTGCTCTAAATACTCCTTGCTGCTGTTCCACGGTCAAATCATCAAACCAATCATGGTCAGCTTTTTTAAGTATTTTTTTGATTTTCTTTATCAGGCCAATATCATCAATTTCTAAGACCGCCTGTACCAAATTTAATTTTTCCGCCTGTAAATCCATGATGCCTTGTTTAATTATACTAAGTTACGATGTTAATTATTCTCCAGCAAATAATCCTTAAACCCATCAAAGTCCTTACCCAGGGCTACCGATTGTTTTTGCTTTTTCGATAGTTCTTTCACCTGTTCAGGCACATCAACTTTGCCGGCAATACTATCCGGGAAAACATCAGGAAATTTGCAGGGATGGGCGGTTGATAAAAACACACCGGCAGTATCGCTTTTATAGTTATCCTGCTGCCAGTCGCGCAGGGCCTGCCAGGCTATTGCTGTATGCGGACAAGCCACGTAGTTATAATTATCATTGATGAATTTAATAGCTTCAAGGGTTTGTTCATCATCAAAACGGTCGCCGGTAATTAGTGTTTTCAAGGCATCTATATCATCTTTAAACAGGTCGGCTATGCGCACCCAGTTACTTGGGTCGCCAACATCCATGGCGTTGCTTAATGTAGCTATGGAGGGCTTTGGCTGATAAACGCCAGTCTTTAAAAACTCAGGCACGGTATCATTTACATTAGTGGCTGCGATGAAATGCGCCACAGGCAGCCCCATTTTCCAGGCTAACAAACCCGCGCCAATGTTGCCGAAGTTGCCGCTCGGTACCGAGAAAACCACTTTTTTAATGCCTTGCCTCAATAACTGTGCACAAGCATTAAAATAATAAAAAGTTTGGGGTACAAGGCGGGCAATATTGATGGAATTGGCCGAAGTAAGCCTGAATTTTTCATTTAATTCGACATCTGTAAAAGCCTGTTTAACCAATGCCTGGCAATCATCAAAAGTACCTTCGACCTCCACTGCGCGGATATTTTGGCCGTTCGTGGTTAATTGCAGTTCCTGTATATAGCTTACTTTGCTTTTGGGGTATAGTATAGTAACCCGGGTATTGGGCACGCCCAAAAAGCCAAGGGCAACTGCGCCGCCAGTATCGCCGGAAGTAGCTACCAGTACATCCAGTTGTTTTTCGCCTTCCTCTAAAAAGTAACTCATCACCCGGCTCATAAACCTGGCGCCAAAATCTTTAAAAGCAAGTGATGGTCCGTGCCAAAGCTCCAGCACAAATACATTGTCTTCCAGTTTTACAATGGGAGCCGGGAAGTTGATGGCATCCTCAATAATGGCTTTTAAATCAGCATCAGGAATATCATCACCAATTAAATGTTGCGCTACATGAAAAGCAATTTCGGGCAGGGTATATTTGTCAAGGTTATTTAAGAACTGATCATCCAAACGCGGGATGTTCACCGGCATGTATAGGCCTTTATCCTGCGGCATGCTGTTAAAAACCGCTTCTTTAAAGCTTACACGGGTGGACGGATTTTTGGTACTGTATAATTTCATTTTTTTATTTCGGAATTCGGAATTTCAATTTCGGAGTTAGATTTTTTTTAAGTCCTCTCCTTTGGAGAGGATTTAGATGAGGCCTTACCCAATCACCCTCGGCCCTTTATCATTTATAGTTGATACATAAGTATTTGACCCTATCTTAATGCTTGTTAAATGCGCCTGTAGCTTTTGCGTGATCTTACGGGCAGTTTCTTCATCACGGGTGAAAGCGAAAACTGACGGCCCCGAACCTGAAATGCCGAAACTTACTGCACCCATTTCCATTGCCATTTCCCGCATCCTGTAAAAATCCGGGATAAGCATAGAGCGTACCGGTTCAACCAAAATATCTTTCATGCTGCGGCCTATCAGGTCAATATCGTTCATAAACAAACCGCTTACCAGACCGGCAATATTGCCCCATTGGGTTACGGCATCCTTCATTTGTATGTTTTTGCGGATGATCTGCCTGGCCTCACGGGTGGGTACATCCACGTCAGGGAAAACAATGGCGCACCATAAACCAGCCGGGTGGGGCAAACGAACCACATCGAGCGGTTCATAACTCCTAATCAAAACAAAGCCGCCCATTAAAGCAGGCGCAACGTTATCCGCATGACCATGACCGCAAGCCATTTCCTCACCTTTCATAGCGAAGGGTAATAAAGTTGCAGGGTCGGTTTCATCACCCAGTAAAGTTTTAATAGCATACAAACCCGCCACCGTACTTGCCGAACTGGAACCTAAGCCGCTACCGATCGGCATCTTTTTATGGAGTTCAATATCCAAACCAATATCATTACGCCCAACACTGTTAAGGTAATGCTGAACACTAACGCTTACGGTATTTTTTGCAGGGTCAAGCGGCAAACGGCCATCGTCGCCGGTAATTTTACTGATGGTGATGCCCGGCTTGTTGGTAAGCCGCATGATCACTTCATCGCCCGGCTCGTTCACCGCGAAACCCAGTACGTCGAAGCCGCAAACTACGTTTGCAACGGTTGCAGGGGCGAAAACAGAGATGGACGCCGAAGCCCCCCGGCCCCCTGAAGGGGGAGTAACGGCGGGTATATTTAAATTTTGTATATTATCTTTCATACTCTCAAACTATAGTTCCCCCTTTAGGGGGTTAGGGGGCTTACGCTCCCACATTTATTAAATCCGCGAATACACCGGCAGCTGTTACCTCGGCACCTGCACCGGGGCCTTTTACTACCAGCGGACGTTCTTTATACCTGTCGGTGGTGAAGGATATAATATTATCACTTCCTGATAAGGTGTAAAAAGGATGGCTTTCATCGACCATTTGCAGGGTGATGGCCGCTTTGCCGTCCTCCAGTTTGCCGATGTAACGCAATACTTTATTTTCGGCGGCGGCTTTTGCTTTCAGGTTACTAAAAAAAGCATCCTCGGCTTTTAACGCAGCATAAAATTCCTCAACGGATTGCGCTTCCAGGCAAGCCTTCGGCAATACACTTTCAATATGTACATCTGCTTCTTCCATCGGGTAACCTGCATCGCGGGCAAGGATCAGTATTTTACGCATAAAATCTCTTCCGCTCAAATCATCACGCGGATCAGGTTCGGTATAACCTTTTTCCTGGGCTTCTTTTACTACATCATGAAAATTGGCATCCCCCTTAAAATTATTAAAGATAAAGGATATGGTGCCCGACAAAATGGCTTCGATACATTTTATCCTGTCGCCACTGTTCATCAGGTCCTTTAAGGTACGGATGATGGGCAGGCCTGCGCCTACATTGGTTTCGTAAAAGAAATCAACCCCATGCTGCTGCGCGGCATCATGAAAGGTTTTATATTGCTTGTAGGATGCCGAATTACCTATTTTATTGCAGGTGATCACGGAGATATTCGCCTTAAAAACCTCCTCGTAAACCTCAACAGGTTTCGGACTGGCGGTATTGTCAATAAATACGCAGTTTGGCAGGTTCATGCTTTTCATTTCAGCAACAAAAGCATTAAGGTCGGCAGCTTTGTGCGAAGCTTGTAAGTCCTGTTCCCAGGTATCAAGTGAAATGCCATCGCTGTTAAATACCATTTTACGGGTATTGCTGATGCCGGCAATTTTCACCTGTATGCCGTTATGTTCCTGCAAATAAGCGGTATGGGCATTCAATTGTTTAAAAAGGGTTTGCCCGATATTGCCTGTGCCTAAACAAAAGGCATGCAGTGTTTTTGTCAGCTGCACAAAAAATGCGTCATGCACGGCGTTTAATGCTTTTGCAAGATCGTGCCCGGAAATGATCACCGAAATATTATATTCGGATGAGCCCTGCGCGATGGCCCTTACGTTTACCCCATTACGGCCCAAAGCGTGGAATAACTTGCCCGATACACCCGGAGTTTGTTTCATGTTTTCGCCAACCACAGCTATAATAGCCAGGTTTTGCTCAATTACTACAGGGTCCAGTTTTTGGGCTATCAGTTCAAGTTCAAATTCCTGCTCTATCAGCAAGCGTGCTTTTTCGGTATCGCCCGGTTGTATGGCAAAAGTGATGCTATGCTCAGATGATGATTGGGTGATGAGTATGATATTGATCTGCTCACGGGCCAGCAGGGAAAACAGCCTTCCGCTGAAACCTGATTTACCTACCATGCCGCTGCCTTCCAGATTAAGGATGCTGATATTATTGATAGATGAAATTCCTTTTATGGGAAGGTTGGATGGCTTGCAGTCATGCCGGATCACAGTCCCTTCAAACTCAGGTTCGAAAGTATTTTTAATAACGATAGGGATCTTTTTTAGGAAAGCCGGGATCATGGTTGGCGGATAGATCACCTTGGCGCCGAAGTACGATAGTTCCATCGCTTCGGTATAAGTAAGCTCCGGCAGGGAGAACGCTTTTTTCACCATGCGTGGGTCGGCGGTCATCATGCCGTTAACATCTGTCCAGATCTGTATTTCGGATGCGTTTAATGCTGCACCAAATATTGCCGCAGTATAATCGCTGCCGCCCCGGCCCAGGGTAGTGATCTGACCGGCTTCATTGGAGGAGATAAAGCCAGTAACCAGTAGTAATTTATCACTATGTTCCTGCCTGAAACCGCGGATCAATAGCTCGCTGAGTTCCATATTTACTTTAGCCTGCCCGAATGAACTGTCGGTTTTTATCAGTTCCGATGCATCTACACAATGCGCTTCAGGGAAATGCTGAACGGCAATTTTGCAGATCATAATGGTAGAACAACGCTCGCCGAAGCTCAAAACCAGATCGCGGGTTTTAGGTGTAAGTTCCCTTAACGTAAGCACACCCTGTAACAGATCTTCCAGCTGGTTAAAATAGAGTTTTAACCGGGTAAAGGCAGGGTTTTGGTTTTGTACATTGAGCAGATTTTTTACCACGTCAAAGTGGCGTTTTTCCAGTTCTGCTAATTGGGCGGTAAAGTCGAGGCCGTTTGCGGCACCTTCGGCCATCGCAACCAGCAGGTTTGTCACACCGCTCATGGCGGACAATACCACTACAGGCTTTTCCTTGCTTTTAACTTCATCCTTTAAAATGTTCAATAAAGTTTGAATGCTTTGAACAGAGCCTACGGATGTACCACCGAATTTTAAAATCTTCATTATTGTAATTAATATTAAACAAAAACGCCTTCCTCTGTTGGAGGAAGGCGCTCATTTGGTTTTTTATATTTTACACCATACGACATCTTCCTCCGGGTTTTATCCCGGTGGTTGTTGTTGTTGTAATGATGGTGTTGTTACTTGTCATATTATCGACCGTAAAGTAAGCTGAATATTTTTGAATAAGCAAATTGTATTTTTTTTATTTTATTTATCCGCGTACAATTCAGGTTTAAATCGTTTAGCCAATAATCCCGTTGCTAAATCCGGATCTATTTCTGCCACAAAAACACCGGGTTTTCCATAGGGCTGATGAGCTATACATTGCCCATCCGGACCTATCAGTGAACTTGCCGATTCAGGATAACGTGTTGCACAATTTGAACTTGCAAAGAATATGGTGTTTTCCATCGCGCGCAGCATCATGGCTTTTTCGTAGTATGGATTGTGTTTATTTCCCCATTCGCTTAGCTCGACGCCCACTGTATCACTTCCGCCAAAGTGGGGGTGGAAAACGATTTTTGCGCCTTGCCTGGCGGCCCACCTTACCAATTCGGGATACCGGAATCCTTCGTGACAGATCACAATTCCAAACTTTACGCCGTTTACTTCAAACATGCGCCGCTCTGTACCGGGAACCCATCTGTTGTCTTCGCTTGGGTCTAACTGGGTTTTTGCCTGGTACCCTAATAGCTCGCCCGTATTTGATATCACATGGGCAACGTTTAAAAAACCATCAGGTGAATACCAGTCCATTGGCAATATAACCATGATGTTGTTTTCGGCAGCTATTGCGCAGGCTTTATCCAATGCGGTCTGTAGTTTTTCGGGGGAGCCAAGCTCAACATCAAAGCCTTCCATAGGATAACCGGGAATGTACGATTCCGGGAAACAGATGATCTCCGCCTGTTGAGCTGCGGCTTCTTTTACCAGTTTTTTAACCTGAAACAGTCCATCTTCAATAGATTTTGGAAACGGCGGGGAGGCTACGGCTACTTTCATGATGTTTGTCGAAATAATAGTTCAAAAAAAGCCATAATTGACGTAAATCTCAAATAATGAATTTTGAAATTTAATATTTCGGTTTTCGATAGGTGAAAAATTGTATATATAAAAAAGTATATCTATATTTGATATATAATTTGATATTATGAAAAGTATCCTTTTAAAGATTGATGATAAATTGTTTGAGGAAACAGACAAGCAAGTTAAAGCTAAAAGAACAACCAGGTCGAGCTATATAAAAACAGCCATTGAGCAATATAATAAATGGCAGGCTAAAAAGGCATTGGAGGAGCAAATCGTTAAAGAAGTGCAATTGTTAAAACAATTTGACCCTGATAAAGAATTAAAAGAAGAATTTGAATTGGCATCACTACACGACTTGCAAAAATATTTAGATGAGTAATATCTTCCCAAAGCAATACGAGATATGGATTGCTGACCTCAATCCGCCAACAGGCAGCGAGCCTGGCAAAGTCCGCCCGGTTGTTATTATACAATCTGATTTATTAAATAAGGCCGGGCACAGTTCAACTATAGCCTGTTCAATATCCTCACAACAAAAAGAAGGGATTTCATTTATTCGGATTGCTGTTGAGTCAACTGCAGACAATGGATTATTGAAGAAATCTTATGTTTTGTGTGATCAGATAAGGGCTATTGATGTATCACGATTAAAAGGTAGAATAGGAATTCTTCACGAATATGACATTGAACGTTTGAATACAAGCATTAAAGCAATCCTATCACTTTAATGGAGCGAAAGCAGGTATCATCGCTAAATAAGGCCATGGCAAAAAAATTAGCAGTCTAATTTAATTACTTTTGGGGCTTTTAATATGCAGGGACTAATTATTAAATCAACGGGAAGCTGGTATCAGGTACAAACTAAGGATGGGCAAAGGATAGACTGCCGCATCAAAGGGATCTTCCGTACCAAAGGAATTACTACAACCAACCCGCTGGCTGTTGGCGATGTGGTTGATTTTGACATGGAACCTGAACAGGAAACCGGGGTAATTACCAACCTGCAGCCGCGCAAAAATTATATCATCCGTAAATCCATCAACCTGAGCAAACAGGGACAAATCATCGCCGCAAACCTCGACCAGGCCTTATTGGTGGTTACTTTAGCATCACCGCGTACATCTTTAGGATTCATCGACCGTTTCCTGGTAACCGCTGAAGCTTACGACATCCCGGCCAAACTAATTTTTAATAAACTCGATCTGTTCAGCGATGAAGGGCTGGAAATATTGGCGGGTTATAAGGCTATTTATGAAAAGATTGGCTACCCCTGTTATGAAGTCTCGGCCCTTGAAGGGACAAATATTGAGCTGGTACAGGAGCTGTTAAAAGATAAAGTGACTTTATTCTCTGGCCACTCTGGCGTAGGTAAATCAAGCCTGATCAACGCCTTGCTGCCCGACCTCGACCTGCGGACCAACCAGGTAAGCGACTGGAGCGATAAAGGCATGCATACCACCACTTTCGCCGAAATGTTTGAACTACCACAAGGCGGGTTTATCATCGATACCCCCGGCATCCGCGAATTGGGGGTAATAGATATTGAAAAACAGGAGCTCAGTCATTTTTTCCCTGAAATGCGCGCCCTGATGAACCAATGCCGTTTTAACAACTGCCGCCACATTAATGAACCCGGCTGCGCCGTACTGGAAGCGGTGGAAAACGGGGAAATAGAGCTATCGCGCTATGACAGCTATTTAAGTATTTATAATGGGAATGATACGAGGGCTTAGGTTTTGAGTACAAAGTCTTAAGTCAAAAGTCTATATCTTTTGGAATCCATCGGGGGCACACCCCGTGTAGTTACGCCGGGCTTTTATTTCTTTAGTATAAGGTTTAGAAATTCGTCGATGCCAATAACATTCACTTTCGGAAAATCTATAGAATTTAAGATGTTAAAGTGGTGGTCATTACTAACAATAAAATCAGCAGACCCTACTATAGCAGCATCCACATATTTGTTATCATCAGGATCGTTTTTAATTAGTTTCCATTCAAAATACACTTCTATCTTGTTCAAATTATCAAGGTTCAATAACATTTCTGCTATGTTATTGGACACTGTAGCATTTGCTTTCTGCTCTATAACTTCAGTATATTCTGATAAAATGTCATTGCTAAGCACAAGATTGAATTTGCCATCAATCAGCGCATCAAGAATAGGTCTGTAAATTGATTTTTTGGGGATGGAAACCAGAAGGACATTCGTGTCCAATACGACTATCATGAACTATTTTTTTCTTAAATTTTCATTAGCCCATTCCTTCATCAAATCGTTGTCCCAATTATTTTCTTCCCATAATTTATCCATTTCAGCAGTTGCAGTTTTTGCAAAATATTTTGCAAGCATATTCTTAATTTCAGCCAATTGCTTTTCCGGTAAATTATATTGAAACAGCTTTAACAATTCTATTTGCACATTAGTGAGTTTTCCAACAGTTTCCATGCTTGTTAATGTTTTCTTCAGGATAATTTTAAACCAAATATACCTATATATTTTGATTTTTGGATAAGCTCAATTTGTGTAAAATAGCCATCACGCCATGAAAGCTATCTGCGCATTTATAATGGGAAAGATACGAGGGCGTGGCGATTAGAGGTTGGAGACAAGAGATTAAAAAACCGCATTCCTAACTAATCTCTGATCTCCAACCTCTAATCGCTAACCTTTACCCCAACGCTACCTTAAAATCATGCAGGAGATCATCAATATCCTCAATACCAATAGATAGCCTGATCATAGAATCAGGTATTCCCATTTCGGCTCTTTTTGCCGCGCCGAGTTCGTTAAATATGGTATGGGCCACAGGGATAGCCAGGGTACGGGTATCGCCCAGGTTGCTTGATTTTACTACCAGCTTCAGCTTGTTTAAAAAGGCAAAACAATCAATGCTTTCGTCCAGTTCAATACTCATCAGTCCGCCGAATTTCAGGAACAGTTTTTTTGCAATATGGTGCTGCGGATGCGATTTCAGGCCGGGGTAATAAACTTTTTTAATCATCGGGTGACCTTCAAAAAAGGTGGCCAGCGAAAAGGCATTGGTACAAGCGCGCTCCATACGCAAGGCTAAAGTTTCCGATCCTACCGAAATAGAGTGGGCGGCTTCCGGCGAAAGGGTGCCGCCTGCATCGCGTAACCCTTTTTTGCGGATCTGGGTCATTCCCAATACTTCGGGTTTAACCTGGCTTTTAAAACCTTCGAATATATTGGCATAGTTTGCCCAGTTAAATAAACCGGTATCGGTAATACTACCGCCAAGGGCATTGCCATGACCGCCGATGTATTTGGTTAACGAGTTGATCACCAGGCTGGCTTTTACGCTTACCGGCTTAAAAATATAGGGTGAGGTCATGGTATTATCAACCATGTAAATGATGCCTTTTTCTTCGCAAAGGTCGCCGATCTGTTCCAGGTCAACAATTTGGGTGGCGGGATTGGCGATGGTTTCCACAAAAACCATTTTGGTATTATCCTTTATTTCATTGCGGACATTATCGATAGAGGTGGCATCCACGAAAGTGAAATCAAGCCCCATATCCATAAATGTCTGAAAAACGCTGCGGGTATTGCCGAACAAATAAGAACTGGCAATAACATGGTCGCCATTTTTAATAAGAGCCATTATGGTGGATGAAATAGCGGCCATCCCTGTAGAAAATGCAATGCTCGAAAAGCCATTTTCCATCAGCGTTACTTTATTTTCGAGTGCCGAAACAGTTGGGTTTCCCTGGCGCGAATAAGCATATCCCTTTTTCTTGTTCTGAAAAATATCTACCAGGTCCTGCACATCATCATAACCGTAAGTTACCGAAGTATGTATGGGTTTATGCAAGGCGCCATGTTCAGGTTTGCCTAAACGGTCAGCATGTAATATGGTAGTTGTGAAGCCTTTTCTTGTTGTCATTCTGAAAATAAAATAATTTGCGAACTTAACGAATTAGGCATGAAATCGTAATTAAATTTAAAATTCGTTAGTCAATTTATAGATTGAGATGACTATGTTTGGATTTTAAGGTAATCAACCAATCACTTAATTAACATAGCTAACAAAGCAAAATGAGGGCCGTAATACAACGTGTTTCCGAGGCAAAATGCACGGTCGATGGTTTGATAACCGGATCGATCACCACCGGGTTTTTAATATTGCTGGGCATTGAGGATGCCGATACTGAAGATGACCTGCAATGGCTGGCTCAGAAAATATCCAACTTACGTGTTTTTGGTGACGAGAACGGCCTGATGAACAAGGCCCTGGCGGATGTTGACGGCGATATTTTGCTGATCTCGCAGTTTACTTTATTCGCCCAAACAAAAAAGGGGAACAGGCCGTCATTTATCAGGGCAGCAAAGCCGGATAAGGCGATTCCGCTTTATGAGCAGATGATCAAAGTATTGGAAACTATAACCGGTAAAACGATAGCAACAGGCATTTTTGGTGCGGATATGAAGATAAGCCTTGTAAATGACGGACCGGTTACTATTATTATGGATACGAAGGACAAGGATAATCATTGACTCTCAACGCAAAAAACAAAAATTATGTCATTTCGAGCAATAGCGAGAAAACCTATACGCAAGGCTTAGCCAACATGCAAAGTCCGCTATGAATAGTTCGTTGAACATGGCGTATAAGTTTTCTCCTCGTTCCTCGTCGAAATGACATTTTTATAATAATTTTATAATCATGACAATCAAAGACGCTCAAAAAACAATAGACAACTGGATAAATACAACAGGTATCCGCTATTTTAATGAACTCACCAACACCGCCATTTTAATGGAAGAAGTTGGCGAAGTTGCCCGCATAATGGCAAGGCAGTACGGTGAGCAATCGTTTAAAAAATCGGATACGGAAGTTAACCTGGCTGATGAAATGGCTGACGTGCTTTTTGTGTTGATCTGCCTGGCGAATCAAACTGGTATTGATCTTACCGATGCCCTTGAAAAGAACCTGGCGAAAAAAAGCATCAGGGATGCGGACAGGCACCGGGATAATGAGAAACTTTTTTAGGGGCAGTATTCTTTTGTCATTGCAATGACACTGATGTTTTTATTGGTTTAACTTCACCAACCTATCTCCATCCAAAACCGGGATGGCAGCGGTTAAGTCAACCTGTAAACAAAATTCAATATCTTTTTCAATGCCTAATTGTTTCAGGCGTTCGCTGTGCGATGTTTTTTTGAGGTATTGGTTTATGTCCTCTTTGCCAATCTGGAACAGGTCATTGGCTGCAATAGCGCCATCATCAAGTTTAAAATCCAACTGCTTTAACTGTTCAACAACCGCACCTGCAAAAAGAGTATCTTCCAGGTTGAAATTGTTTTTCCAGCCGGCGCAAACCAGCAGGATGTTTTCATCCTGTGTTTTAAGCCAGTTGCACAAGGCCGTAAGGTTTAAAAACGAGCCGATCACTATCTGCTTTGCATTACGCGAAAGGTGCAGGGCATGGGTGCCGTTGGTGGTAGTCAATACCACAGTTTTCCCGGCAACTTTTTCTGTGGTGTAAGAGAATGGCGAATTGCCGAAATCAAAACCTTCCACCACTTTCCCATCGCGTTCGGCAGCCAATAAGTAGTTAAGCCCTTTTTCGCGGTAAGCTGCACATTCTTCTACCTGCGATACCGGGATGATCGCTTCGGCTCCGTTTTCAATCCCGTAGCAAATAGATGAGGTGGCCCTGAAAATATCGATAATAACCACAGTATAATCCTCAACCCGATAAAGCGGAATGAGGCCGGGGGAAAGGCAAACGTGTAGCCCCCAACCCCCTAAAGGGGGCTCTTTTTTTTTGATATTATTTGACATACTTGAACTTTTTGTTCCCCCTTTAGGGGGTTAGGGGGCAAAAGGCGGTTTAACCACCCTGGCTTTAATTTTATTATCCCTTATCAGGATATAAATTTCGGTGCCTTCTTTGGAAAATTCTGTTTTTACATAGCCCATGCCGATGGCTTTTTGCAGGGTAGGGGATTGCGTACCGGAAGTTACTCTGCCTATATTATTGCCTTCAGCGTCAACAATAGGGTAGTCGTGACGGGGGATCCCGCGGTCGATCATTTCAAAGCCGACAAGCTTGCTTTTTAAGCCGTCTTGTTTTTGCTGCTGCAATGCCGCAGAGTTGGTAAATTCTTTGTTGAATTTGGTTACCCAGCCTAAACCGGCTTCTAATGGTGATGTGGTATCGTCAATATCATTCCCATAAAGGCAAAAACCCATTTCCAAACGCAGGGTATCGCGCGCGCCCAGGCCGATCGGTTTAATTCCGAATGGTTCGCCCGCTTTAAAAATGGCATCCCATATTTGTACAGCGTGCTCGTTATCGAAATAAATCTCGAAACCACCTGCACCTGTATAACCTGTTGCCGATACTACAACATTATCAACTCCGGCAAATTTCCCTTTTTTGAAGGTATAATACTCCATCGAGGCCAGGTCGATATCGGTAAGGCTTTGCAGTGCTTCGGCGGCTTTTGGCCCCTGTATAGCAAGTAGCGAAGTGCGGTCCGAAATATTTTTCATATCCACACCGAAAGTGTTAAAGCCAGAGATCCAGTTCCAGTCCTTTTCGATGTTAGAGGCATTAACTACCAGCATATAGGTTTTTTCGTCGATGCGATAAACCAAAAGGTCATCTACTATACCTCCATCTTTATTGGGCAGGCAGGAGTATTGAACTTTGCCATCATACAGTTTTGCAGCATCGTTACTGGTGACTTGTTGAATAAGATCGAGTGCATGTTCTCCTTTTAATATAAACTCGCCCATGTGGCTCACGTCAAAGACCCCAACGCCGTTGCGCACGGTTTCGTGTTCGGCATTAATGCCAATATATTGCACGGGCATGTTATAGCCTGCGAAGGGCACCATCTTGGCGCCTGCCTGGATATGGATATCAGTTAATGCGGTATTCTTCATATTATATAAATAGGGTGCAAAAATAACACGATTTATGGATTAAAAAGATTTGCAGGGAATTTTATTATTGGCGAATAATTTACCCGCCGAAACGGTTTATTTCAGGCGAAAACGAAAAGTACTTTATAAAAATCCACCAGCTTTTTGGTGACTTTATTTAGATCATGCTGCTCTTCAATCAATTTCCGGGCGTTAATTCCAATGGTTTTGCAAAACTCTTCATCGGTGATGCAGGTTTTTATGGCCTCGTAAAATTCATCCACGTTATTGGCGATCAATATGTTTGTGCCATTTTCGTAATTAATGCCCTCGGCGCCTAATGAGGTGGATATGATGCATTTCTGCATAGCCATGCCTTCCACTATTTTTACACGCATGCCCCCGCTTGATAGTAAAGGAACAATCATAATTGATTTGCTGTTTAAAAACTCCAGCGCATCGTCTACTTCGCCCTGAATAAAGATTTTTCCCATCACGTCGTAGTCGTCAAAACTCTCGGGGATGTCATTACCGGCTACATAAAACCGCACACGCAAATCACCTTCGGTAAGTTCTTTATGAAAATTTTGGAGGAACCATTCAATGCCCTCGCGGTTTGGCAGCCAGTCTAAGGAGCCTAAAAAGAAAAGGCTCGGGAATTCGGTTTTGCTGAAATCGGGCTTGTAATGATCAAGGTTTATCCCCAGGGGCAATATTTCGATGGGTATTTTTGTGCCGTATTCAAGCAATGTGCTTTTATCCTGTTCGGTAAATACCGTTATGCCATCAAAATTATTGAGTTGCTGCAACTCATAATTCTTTATCCTTTTGGCATGCATTTTAAGATAGGATTTCTTAAACGGATCGTTTTTTTGCTCAGAAAGCCGCTCCCAGATCTGGTTTTCAATATTATGGGCGCGATAGATCAGCATCGCATCGGAGTTTTTCCTTACTGTTGCAAGGTATAGCGATACCAGTAAACCCTCAAACTGGATGATATCATACGTGGTGTTTTTTAATTCACGGATTAACAGTCGTTCAAATTCGCTGCTGAAATACTTGTTGAGGTTGAATGAAGTTTTGCTGAATAAATTAACGGCAACGTCAAATACCGATACATTGGTATCAATATCAAAAGCTCTGTATTTTATTTGGGAAAGCAGCTCATTATCATCCTCACTATATTCGTGATGGTAGTTTTTTTTCGCGTTAAGCGAAACCAATGAAACCTCGTGCCCCAGGTTAACCAGGCCCCTCACCGTATTGCATACCACTATAGGGTAGCCCCCGTTTTGCGGAAACGGAACGCGATGTGTTAAAATGAGGATCTTCAATGACTGTTGGTTTTCAACAAAATTAGTAATTTGAGGCAATTGACAAAGGTTAAGTAGTGCTTTTTTGATTTTTTTGGAATGGCAGAGCGGCAGATTTGGGGCTGTTTTTAATAAATGTGCAAAGAAAAAGCCTGTTTTAAATCGGACTATCAAACGGCCCGGTCAACTCCTCAATAACAACCGGATCATTAAAATTGCTGTACCTTATCCAGTTTGGGGTGATTTTAAAATGAACAATATGCGGCCAGGTTTGGGCCCGTTCGCGACCATCTTTGTATACTTCAAAGTAAATTTCTTTATAACGATCCGCATCCGGCCCATTCAATTCGGTCGCTATCCCTTCAAATTGGACGGTTGTTTCATTGTCCCAGCCAATCACAACAGCCACAAAAGGGTTTTGTAAAAGGTTTTGATACTTCCGTGATGTTTTAACAGTATCAAAAACAATTTCCAAATCTTCCGAAATGGCAAAACCAACCAGTGCTGCTTCGGGTTTTGAGTCTTTTGTCAGCGTGGAAAGCACCGCCAGGTTTTGCTTTTTTATGAAGGTATAAAGGAATTCTTTAGTCATCGGCATTTAAAAAGGTTACTAATTTACATTTTCCCCAACATAAATACCAATGAACTAATGAACAGATGAACCAATGAACGTCCCAAGATGTTAACAATTATTTAACACAAAACATTTCGGGTTAAGCCAAATTCTGATTACGTTTGAATTTTTTGTTGATGTAGCTTCTCTTAATTTTTTTATAAGAAGCTATGTTACGTGTCGATAGTACAAAACCCTGCCAGATAATTTATTCCATTGCCCGACACGAGTACTTGTCGTATGTAATTGAGCCTCATATTGTTCAGTTGAACCAAAATGGCGAATTCTCATTAACCCACCAGCGATTATTTTCAAATACCGCCAAAGAGTTTTTGCCGTATCTTGATGAAACCGATATCAAACTGGTGAAGATACTGGAAGAAATGGAGCAGGGGAATGTTATCAAAAAGTTCCATAAAAAACAAATAAGGCCTTTTGAGTTCTTTACCAAAATATTTAACGAGCAGCTTTTTGATACCATCAGGCCCAAATTAGAAAAACGCATGGCGGAGGCTTTAAGCCTGCTGCCAAACAAGCTGCTATACCAAATGAGTAAGGACGGCTATCCGGCCGACCGCAAGCTGCAAATTGCTACCGAAACGGCTACGGTACTGTTTCATTTCAGGCGCGATGCGGAGGAGATCAGGTATTTCCCGACCATCAAATACCAGGGTATGCGCATTGAGTTCATGTTTAAAAATGCGGAGATCATTTGCAACCACCCGGCCTGGATGTTACTGGATGATATCCTTTATTATTTTGAAAAGGAGATTGAAGGTAAAAAATTATTTCCTTTTTTGAACAAGCGTTACATCGCCATTCCCCGCTCTTCTGAGCAATCGTATTTTGAGAAATTTGTAGCCCCGCTGATTGAAAAGCACCATGTTTATGCCGAGGGCTTTACCATAAATACTGAAAAGTATGATGCGCGCCCGGTTTTAAAGCCCATTTACATAGAAGGTGGCACCTCGCAACTGCAATTGTATTTTAAATACGCTGGTTACTTGTTTTCCTACGGCGACGAACGCCATATCTCGGTGCGTATGGAACGCGATGGGGATAATTATACTTTTCACCGCATCAAAAGATCCGTTTTATGGGAGAAAAATAAATTTCAACAGCTGGAAGCCATGGGATTAAAAACGGCGTCTTCTTTGTTTAAAAATTTGGAAATTGATTTGCCTGATGATGATGCCGACCACTCTTTCTCCATATTTGAGTGGATCAATCAGCATTTTGATAAATTGACGGATGAAGGCTTCGAAATTGAACAGCCCGACCAGCATGGAAAAAAACGTTATGTATTCGGCAACAGCAAAATAGATCTGGAGGTTAAGGAGAGTAACGATTGGTTTGATATTAATGCCATTGTTTATTTTGGGTCGTACAAAATCCCCTTTATACAGCTGAAAAACCATATCCTAAATCATATAAAAGAATTTGTATTGCCTTCGGGCGAGATAGCGGTAATTCCTGAAAAATGGTTTTCGCAATATGGCAACCTGCTGCATTTTGCCGATGGTGGCAACCACCTTAAACTAAAGCGGCAGCATATAGGCCTGCTGAACGATTTGGCCGACGGAGAAATGGCCAGCGTTTCCATGAGTCGCAAACTGCAAAAGCTTACCGATTTTGACGAGTTGGAAGATATTGCCATGCCGTTGCACTTTTCCGGTCATTTAAGACCGTACCAAAAGGCTGGTTATAACTGGTTCCATTTTTTAAAAGAATACAGGTTCGGCGGCTGCCTGGCTGATGACATGGGATTGGGTAAAACCATACAAACCCTGGCCCTGCTGCAAAAACATAAGGAAGATACCGAAGCAAGTTGCAGCAAAGCAACCTCGCTGATCATTATGCCAACCTCATTGATCTATAACTGGCTCAACGAGGCAAAAAAGTTTGCGCCGAAGCTAAAAATGCTGGTACACACAGGTACGCTGCGCAACAGAACGCCGGAGGTATTTACGAATTACGATGTGGTGATCACCACTTATGGCATCAGCCGTATTGATATTGAGATGCTATGTACCTACTTTTTTGATTATGTAATTTTAGATGAAAGTCAGAATATCAAAAACGCGTCGTCAAAATCATTCCATGCGGTAAGGGAATTAAAATCGCGATTTAAACTGATCCTGAGCGGTACACCGGTTGAAAATTCTGTTAACGACCTGTGGACACAAATGACCTTCATTAACCCGGGCTTGCTGGGGATCCAGAATTACTTCCAGAATGAGTTTGTTGTCCCGATTGAAAAGAAACATGACGAAGAAAAGGCCCGCAAATTACAGGCCATGATAAAGCCTTTTGTATTACGACGTACCAAGGAGCAGGTGGCCCCCGAGCTGCCGCCAAAAACCGAAAACCTGTTTTATTGCCAGATGAGTGAGGAGCAGGCCGCGGTATATGAAGATGTAAAATCAGGATACCGCAACGAACTGCTGAAAAGCCTGGAAGACGGCACTTTTGCCCAAAAACAGATCCATGTGTTGCAGGGGCTGATAAAGCTACGGCAAATTGCCAATCACCCCATTATGATCGATGACGATTATGAAGGCGATTCGGGTAAATTTGAAAATGTGGTGCATACGCTCTCCAACGTATTGGAAGGCGGACATAAAGTGTTGATATTTTCGCAGTTTGTAAAACAACTGAATATTTACAGGGAGTATTTTGATACTGAAAAAATCGCCTACGTGTACCTGGACGGCAGCACGCAAAACCGCGGTGATGTGGTGAAACAGTTTCAGGAAGATGAAAAAACAAGGGTTTTCCTGATTTCGATAAAAGCAGGCGGCGTGGGCCTCAATTTAACCGAAGCCGACTACGTGTTCATCCTCGACCCATGGTGGAACCCTGCCGTTGAGCAACAGGCTATCGACCGTACGCACCGCATCGGGCAAACCAAAAACGTGTTCATCTATAAGTTCATCACCAAAGATTCCGTTGAAGAAAAGATCCTGGCCCTGCAGCAACGCAAACTCAGCGTAGCCCGCGCACTTATAACTACAGAGGAAAGCTTTATTAAATCGCTGTCGGTGGAGGATATTAAGGAAATTTTGGGGTAGGAGGTGAGCATTTATAAGAATTTGTCATTGCGAGGCACGAAGCAATCGCGAACTTTGCAAGGCGAATATGCCTAGTTCGCGATTGCCGCGCGTTGCTCGCAATGACATGGTGGTTATTATCGAAAGAAATCATTCGTAAATATTACTGCCAGTTTATAAATGAGTACAAAATTTAATCATAATAAAAGTTGATGGATTTAGTTTATCTTTAACTTAAAAACTTTAAACATGCCAACCTTTATCATACCACTATCGTTTTTAGCTTTTATTATATTACTTAATATTTTAATTGTTCGGCTAATTATAAAAAGGGCCTTAAGGAAATACATAAAACCCGATTTAGATAAAAAGGAACTATATTTTATAAGCTATAAATGGGTTATTTTTTTTGGTATTGGGGATTTTACGAGAGAAAATGATAGTGATGCTCCAAATAACGGATATTGGGGCGGGGCTGGAGGCAGATCCCCCTTTCTATCTATTTATATTTACATCTATTATTATAACTCGCATAATATAGATAAAAGAGTTACCGCAAGAATTGACACTTTATTCTTTTTTATAAGGAAAGTAAAATATAGTAGTGAATTATGAGTGCGAAAAACTTCAGACTTCGGAAGTTTTTTCTAATCCCATCAATCATTCGTAAATATCCCTGCCAGTTTATAAACCGTAGCCAGCGTTAAAACCACAATGCCGATATAAAATATAATCCTGCCTTGTCTCCTGTCCTTTTCATTGTATTCGTAAACCCGCTCGCCATTGGGCAGCGTTTTTTTATAAGTCATCAGAAACCAGCCAATAAAAATTCCTAATAAACCGCCGCACAGGGAAAAGATATAGCCAATAACGATCCAGCCGGTTTGCGGGGCGTCCGGTTCTTTTAACTTCTCAATTCGTTTTTTATAAATACTTGCTAATACTCCATCACTTATATCTTTGCCCCTTTCAGTTAATATTTTACGGGCAAGTACATAATCAAAAGGGCTCCACTCATCTGCCTTGGTGATTACCTCCATCAGCTCATCATCAGTGAAACTGTACAGGTAATAATCCTTACCTATTTCGCTAACATCTTCGCTTTCATCGTCTTTTAATAATTGATTTACTTTTTCAAAATCGCCGCTTTTTATTTTTACAGCATATTGAGTTACCGAAGCTTCGTTAAAAGAATAGGTCGGGTCAAACGGCCTTGACTCTTTTTCTATAAAATACTTTATATGGTGATTGTCTAACTGTCCGCCAAGCTCTTCCGCCAAAGCGGGGTCGTTAAATTTTTGATAGGTGATAAATTCAGGGTCCATTTGATAAAGGTAGAATTTAGTTTGGGATTTTGTCTGAACTAAGATTTGTCGGATTTTAAGATTTTAGGATTTCTGTTGGAGATTTAATGTGCCAATAATCTTGGCCATTCTTTAATCCTATAAATCATGGTTCAAGACAAAAAATCACTCAAATCAGGGTAGGCAATATAATTTTTCACAATAATTTGCGCAAGTAAATACTTGCGCTTATATTTGCAAGCACTTACTTGCATAATATGAGAGCCAGACGTGATGTTTACCAGGCGATAGCCGACCCAACCCGCAGGGCCATCATTAACATGATAGCCACGCAACCGCACAATGTAAATGCCATTGCCGAAAAATTTGACGTCACCCGGCAGGCTATTTCGCTCCATGTGAAGATATTGACCGATTGCGGTTTGATCAAAATTAAACAGCAAGGCCGCGACAGGCTTTGCGAGGCCCAACTGGACCAGTTGAGCGAAGTATCCGTTTGGATAGATCAATACCGCCAGCATTGGGAAGCCAAATTGGATGCCATGGAAACCTATATTGAGAAACTTAAAAACGAGAGATATGGAAAATAAAACTAAAGACAGGGAATTGCTAATTTCCCGCACACTTAACGCGCCTGTTGAACTGGTTTGGGAAGTTTGGACCAATGCCGAACATATTGCTAATTGGTGGGGCCCCCATGGTTTTACCAATACCATCACAAAAATGGAGATAAAACCCGGCGGCGAATGGGACCTGGTAATGCATGGTCCCGATGGTACCGACTATAAAAACAAAAGCGTATTTAAAGAGATCATCCCGCTCAAAAAGATAGTTTACGACCATGTTTCGGGACCTAAGTTCACAGCTACCATTACTTTTGAAGCACAGGGCGATACAACCTTGATTAACTGGCACATGCTTTTTGAAACTGCAGCGCAATTTATACAGGTAGTAAAAACATTTAAAGCAGATGAAGGCTTGAAACAAAATATCGAAAAACTAAATGTTTATTTAAGCGGGCTGAAATAAAAAGACAAGTTACTAACCCGTGGAACATTGTATATGCGGAGTTTGGGATAGGGAACGGTATTCTTTATCCCGAACTCATGTTAAATATTATAAAATTTGAAACAAAAATATCCTAATATTGGTTGTTCAACCATCTATAAAAAAGGAATTTAAAATCAAATAAAAATATATCACAATGAAACGGTTTTTACTAATAACCCTGCTTGTTTTTTACAGTGTGATCGCTTTTAGTCAAAGTAAAACGGTATGCTGCAGTAATCCCTCGGCAACAGAGCAATTCGCTATGCTGGCTTCCAATAAAGATTTCAGGTTGGCGCATAAAAATCCTTTGAAAATGCATTTTCAAAGCAGTATTGGTAAAACTATCAGCTACAAAACTGCGGATGGCAAAGACGCTAACGCCTACTTTTTTCCGGCCAAAAACCAAACCAATAATTATCTTTTGGTGGTGCATGAGTGGTGGGGCCTTAACGATTTTGTAAAACAGGAGTCGGAAAAAATTTATAATGCGCTGGGCAATGTAAACGTCATTGACCTCGACCTTTATGACGGCAAAGTTGCCACTAACCGCGATGATGCTGGTAAATACATGCAGTCGGTAAAAGAAGACCGGGCAAAGGCAATTATTAATGGCGCCATTGCCTATGCCGGTCCGAAAGCACATATTGCGACTATTGGTTGGTGCTTTGGCGGCGGCTGGAGTTTGCAAACCAGTTTGCTGGCCGGCAAACAGGCAGCAGCATGTGTAATGTACTACGGTATGCCTGAGCAGGACATCAGCAAGCTGAAAACTTTGCATTGCAATGTATTAGGCAATTTTGGGAATAAAGATCAATGGATCAACCCAAAAGTGGTTGCCAAATTTGATTCGGATATGAAAGCCGCCGGCAAAAAACTGTACCTGCACCAATACGATGCCGACCATGGTTTCGCCAACCCAAGCAACCCGATCTATAACAGCGAAGCAACGAAAGATGCTTACGCGAATACCATTGAATTTTTAAAACGAAGGCTGAGGTGAAGAATTTCGAATTTCGGATTGTCGATTTCGGAATCACTGTTGTCCGGTAAAAGGTTTATCTATTTTTTTTACCGGACAGCCGAATTGAAAATGGCTGCGATATTTGCGTTTTGAAAATAATTTTGCTTGTATATTGCAGCTATAAATAGTCTACGAGCAAAAAGATACAATATTTTCGCTGACTTTTACCGGACAGCCGATTTATACTAAAAACATAGAAAGTAAAAAAATAGGGGGGCTTTCTTTTTAAAATGTGCTTAAAAAGCCCCTCTATAGAGTTTTTTCGATGATTTACAAGTTAATTTTATTTTTACCGGACAACAGTGATTTCGGAATTAACTGATTGAGAATAAAAACAAATCCGAAATCAAATAATTCCACATTTAAAACAATTCCGAAATTGGAAATCCGAAATCCGAAATCATTCCCGTAACATTGCAAAAATATTCTACTTTTGATCGCCCGTACTAAAAAATTACTCTCCTACCTGCTTAAACTTGCCATTTTAGGGCTTGCATTCTGGTTTATTTACCATCGTATTATAAAGAACAGCGATAACCTAAAGAACTTCCGGGAGCTGGTATCTCACATCAACTATAACAGGGTGCTGATCACCATGGTGCTTGTTGTACTATTAATGATCATTAACTGGGTGCTTGAATCATTAAAGTGGTGGCATTTAACGCGAGTGTTGTCGCCGATGTCGGTTTGGAGGGCTATTGAGTCGGTTTTTTGCGGCTTAACCTGGGCGGTGTTTACACCAAACCGGATAGGTGAATACGGCGGACGTGTAATGTTTTTACCAAACAGAAAACGAATTCATGGCGTATTCGCGATGGCGGTAGGCGCTTTCGGGCAAAATGTGATCACCAATGTTTTAGGGGCGGGTGCTTCAGTATGGTTTTTATATACCTATGTGCCGCTTGATAACTGGATAATGATTGCCATCACCGTAATAGCCCTCATATTTATGGGGTTTATGCTCACCTTTTATTTTAACATTAAATGGATGGTTTCGCTGCTGAACCGCATTAAATTCCTCAAAAAGTTTCATCGCTTTTTCGATATTATGGGGAAATACAAAACGGCCGAACTTTTAAGTATTATGTGGTTTTGCCTAGCCCGCTTTTTTGTTTTTACATTTCAGTATTATTTGATCATCCATTTGCTGATCCCCGAAATTCTCTTCCTGCAAATGACGCTGATCATGTTTGTTTTTTTCTTTATTCAGTCGGCCATACCCTCATTGGATGTGCTTGATATTGGCGTTCGCGCCTATACGGCGCCCATACTTTTTGGCTATATTACGCATCAAACTATTGCCGTAATTGTAGCTGTTTCTCTTATTTATATCATTAACCTGATAATTCCTGCTATTTTAGGCTCCGTATTCGTATTTAAACTAAAATTCTTTGATCGCACTGCTTAGTATATTATCGTTATCGCTTACAGGCTTATTCCTGCTGGTAAATATTTATATTATAAGAGGATGGAATGCTTTAAAACATCCTCAAATTAAACCGGATGGTTTTTCAACCAAAGTAACCGTGCTGATAGCCGCGCGTAACGAGGAAGAAAAGATCCATTTAACCATTGAGGATATTTTAGCGCAGGATTATCCAAAACATTTAACCGAAATTATCATAGTCGACGACCATTCAACCGACCGTACTTCTGCTATTATCAGCAGTTATGCCGAAAGGGGCGTACAACTGTTGCAGCTGAATGAAGATAAGCCTTTAAACTCCTACAAGAAAAAAGCCATTGCCGAGGCCATAAAATTATCGTGCGGCGAACTGATGGTAGCAACGGACGCCGATTGCCGCATGGGAAAGAAATGGCTGGCCACCGTAGTCGGCTATTATGAAACGGAAAATCCGGTAATGATCTCATCGCCGGTAAGCTATTTTGAGGAAAAATCGTTATTTGAGCGGATGCAGAGTTTAGAGTTTTATTCGCTTATTGCAACAGGCGGCGCGTTTATAGGCAACAACAGGGCATCTACCTGCAATGGCGCCAACCTGGCTTACCGTAAAGATGTGTTTTATGAAGTGGGTGGATTTAAAGGTATTGATGACCTGGCTTCGGGCGATGATGAACTGCTGCTGCAAAAAGTAGCACAACGATTTCCGGGACAGATAGGGTTTTTAAAGCTGTACGATGCCGTTGTATTTACCCATGGCAAAGCCGATTTGAAAGCATTTTTACAGCAACGGCGTCGCTGGGCTTCAAAATCGGTGAAATATAAAGACAAAAAGGTAGTAGCGCTGGTGGTAGGTTTATGGCTTTTTAATGTTTCGCTGCTATTTAACCTTGTTGCAGGATTTTTTTATGCCTGCTTTTTTGAAATTTTCGCAATGCAGTTTTTACTGATATTTGTGCTGGAGCTGATATTATTGTACCCGGTTACTACATTTTTTAAGCGCCGTAAATTACTTTGGCTCCTTGCTATTTCTATCCCTTTATATGTTGTTTATTTTGTGTACATAGGCTTGTTGGGAAACAAAGGTAAATATCACTGGAAAGGGAGGATGGTGAGGTGAGGTGGTCATTGGTCATTAGGTCATTGAGTCATTGGATAGTTCGTTTGAACCGTAGCCCAATGACCCAATGACGCGAAGCAAATGACCTAATGACCAATGACGCGAAGCAAATGACCCCAATGACCCAATGACGCGAAGCAAATGACCAATGATCAACGCACCTGGAAAATTTTCAAACGCAATAAAATTGCCGTTGCGGCATTGGTGTTTATCATTATAACCATTGTCATAGCTATTTTGGGGTACCTGATTATGCCCGATTCAACACCGATGGCCAATAATATGACCATACAGTTGAGCTTAAAAAAACCGGGGTCCGAATTTATGATGCTGCGCCTCAGGAAAACAGAGCCGGTGGATACCGTTAATGTTTTCACAAAAATGCTTTTCGGTCAGCCATCCTTTTATCGGGATATACCTGTTACAGGGTACCGTTTTGTAAAAGATTCGGTGTATGTGGATGAATATATTGGTGGCGAAGATAAACCTGAAAAGAAAGTGTATCAAATACCTGGCCCCCCCCGCCCCCTAAAGGGGGAGCCTTTGAATATTGCAACTCCCCCTTCAGGGGGTAGGGGGGCAATTATTATTCATAAAACGTTTTGGCTCGGTACCGATATTTATGGCCGGGATATGTTAAGCAGGTTGATATTGGGTAGCCGTATTTCATTGGCGGTTGGATTGATGTCGGTGATTATAAGTATGCTTCTTGGTGTTACCATTGGTGCGGTTGCCGGTTATTTTGGCGGATGGGTAGATGGCGCTTTAAGCTGGCTGATGAATATTCTTTGGTCCCTTCCCGCATTGCTGCTGGTAATTGCCATTTCATTTGCCTTAGGTAAAGGTTTATGGCAAATATTTATAGCCGTTGGCTTATCCATGTGGGTTGAGGTTGCGCGTTTGGTACGCGGCCAGGTATTAAGTTTAAAGCAGGTGGAATTTGTGGAGGCAGCACGATCTCTTGGTTTTAATAATACCCGCATCATCACCAGGCATATTCTGCCAAATATTATCGGGCCAATATTGGTACTGGCATCGTCAAACTTTGCATCGGCGATATTACTGGAGGCAGGATTGAGCTTTTTGGGTTTTGGGGCGCAGCCGCCAATGCCAACCTGGGGCGGTATGATAAAAGAACATTATGGCTATATTGTGATGGATTCGGCTTTCCTTGCTATTATGCCGGGGCTGGCGATCATGTTATTGGTGTATGCCTTTAACCTGGTTACTGTTGGTTTAAGGGATGCTTTCGATATAAAATCACAAAGTACCCGTTTTTAAAAAAAATATATTTATTTTAGGCAGCCTTTCTAATTAATGATGCAAAATATTGACGAGATCTCGCCGGAAGATGAATTAATACGACTGTTGCTTAAAAGGCAAACAGAGTTAAACGCATTACTTGAAGTAACTCAGGCTATTAATAAAGATACCGGCACCCCTGTATTGATACAGATGCTGCAGGTGATTTTAAAAAGCTACCTGCAGGTTGGCAAACTCCGGTTTTTGATTGAAAAGAATGGCAGCTACGCCCTTTTGTCAAAATACGGTGGTGATATTGAGCATATTGGTGCTTTACAAAAGGCCTGTCTTAAATTAAACAAGATCAAATGGCCCACCCCGCTGGACGACCATGAGGACCCCTTGCTTAAGAATTATGACTATTTTATTCCCATTTATCATAAAAGAAAAGCGCTCGCCTTTGCCTTGATTGGCGATTTCAACACATCGGGCGAATTACTGAATAACGATCTTAACTTTATTCAAACGGTGATCAATGTGATCGTTGTTGCGCTTGAAAATAAAAAGCTGTTCCGCGAAAGGCTGCAATCCGAGAGGTTTCAGCGCGAAATGGAACTGGCGGTGGAGGTGCAAAGCATGCTGATCCCATTAAAAATTTATAAGGATAAAAGTGTAGAGGTAAGCGCAAGATATATCCCACACCAAAATATCGGCGGCGATTACTTTGATTTTATCAGGCTTAACGACCATGAATTTTTATGGTGCGTAGCGGATGTATCGGGCAAGGGAATATCGGCAGCGCTGCTGATGGCCAATTTTCAGGCCAGTTTGCACGCCTGGTCGGCTGTGTAGGAAGACCTGACTAATATTGTTGACAGGCTGAATAAAGTTGTTATCAATAATACCAAAGGCGAAAGGTTTATCACGCTTTTCCTGGCTAAATACAACGAAAATACCCGGAAGCTCAACTATATCAACGCCGGTCATAATGCTACTGTCCTTTATTCGCAGGGCGAGGCGATTACGCTAAAACTCGGCACAACCATGATAGGCGTTTTTGACGAATTGCCCTTTTTAAACCAGGGCGAGGTAGATATTGAACCCGGCAGCTTAATTGTAAATTATACCGACGGTTTAATGGATCATGAGCATAACAGTAAAAACTGGGGTGAGGAAAGTCTTATTGATTTCATAAAAGAACATGGCAGCCGAACTGCCGATGACTTTAACCAGGTGCTGATGGATCACATTAACCTGGTAATAAAAGGGAAACCTATTGATGATGTTACGTTGTTGACTTTGAAGATTTTTTGACGTGTTGTTGGAATGTTGGAATGTTGTAATGTTGTAATGTTGACGTTATACCGATAGGCAAAATATTTTCTGTTATTTTACTGCCGCGTAGCCGATTAGGTAAAAATAACCTTTCAATATTAAAACATTACAACCTTACAACAAAAGTATGAGCAAAATTGAAAAATTTGAAGATTTAGAGATATGGAAAATAGGGGTTTCTATTGCTGTAGATGTTTATTTTCTTTGCGATAAAGAGCCATTAAAATCCGATTGGGGGATGAAGGACCAAATAAGGAGAGCGGCTTGTTCAATGTCTGATAATATTGCAGAAGGTTTTGAATATAATAACAACCCCGATTTCATAAGATTTTTAAATTATGCCAAAGGTTCATCGGGAGAGTTTAGAAATAAACTTACAATTTTAAACAAAGCTGCTAAAATCGATGATTAGACTTTTAGTGATCTGAATGCAAAAAGTATCGAGTTTTCAAGCCAAACCAAAAAGTTCATTGACTATTTAAAGAAATTCGAAGCGGATAAAAAGGCAAGGAAGCTGTAACGCAGGAGAGGTTGAACGTTGTAAATTCAGCTTAATGTGTTTGTGGTAAATCAAAACCTTATTTTTCATTTCAGTGGGTTCGAAGCTGATAAAAAACAACATTCCAACATTTCAACTTTCCAACATTACAACAAAAGAAATTACAATTCCATCTCCAATTGCGGATCACTAACTCGAAAAGTACGGCGGTGATAAGGTGTAAAACCTATTTTTAAAACCGTTTCGCGGTGTTTTACTGTAGCATAGCCTTTGTTTTTATGCCAATCGTATTCAGGGTGCTCCAGGGCTATTTGTTTCATGTAATCATCCCTGTATGTTTTGGCAAGGATAGATGCTGCTGCGATGCTGAAGTATTTTGCATCACCCTCTACGATGCAATGGTGAGGCATCTTTTTATATTTGTTGAACCTGTTGCCGTCAATTATCAAAAACTGCGGCGTTATTGCCAGCTTTTCGATTGCCCGGTGCATGGCAAGAAAGGAAGCATTTAAGATATTGATAGAATCTATCTCCACATTATCAACCGATGCTACAGCATAAGCTATAGCCTTTTGCTCAATCTCAATCCGCAGATCGTATCTTATTTCTTCGGATAGTTGTTTGGAGTCGTTAAGTAAGGCATGGTCAAAGTCATGTGGCAAAATCACAGCTGCAGCAAATACAGGTCCGGCCAGGCAGCCACGACCGGCTTCATCGCAGCCTGCTTCAATTAATTCATGTTGGTATCTGGGCAGTAACATCGGCTGTAAAGTTATAAAAGATAAAGATTTTTTGTGTAGATGTTTTTTTTAGGAACCCGTTTTCTTGCTGTGTGGCGCATATTCTGAAGGTGCGGCGGGTGTCATGGTGAGTAATCTATTTTTGCGCGCAAACAAACGCATTGAAAATGACATATTGTAAGTATCTTATTATTAGCATTTTATGGAGATGTCATTGGCAGGTGCTCGAACCATGACAGCCTTTTTTTAGAATTTCCCCAAAATTCAATGCTCATAATAAGGCGTTTACCATTCACAACGAACGCAAAGACAATTATAAGTTCAGGAACCGAGCGCTAAACCTCAATAGCTCCCTCAAAAACCTTAACAGCCGGCCCTTCCAAAAATATATCTGTAAATTTTTCGCCATCGTAATCAAAGCGGATATTAAGGTCGCCGCCTAATACTTTTATCGGCGTAACAATATGACCGGCCTGCAATTTGTGTTTTGCCATGGCTAAAGCCACTGCCGTTACACCTGTTCCGCAGGCATAGGTTTCATCTTCAACGCCACGCTCAAAGGTGCGTACGAAATAACCATCGCCTGCCGGCTCAACAAAATTTACATTGATCCCTTTGGCTTTATAGGTATCGTTATTGCGGATAGCATGCCCATCCTGGTACACATTTTTGTCTTTAAGGCCTTCAACAAGCTTTACATAATGCGGCGAGCCAGTGTTTAAAACGTAGGCATCCTCATCACGTATAATCTCCTTAACATCTGTCATTTGCAAACTCACCCAATCTCCTTCAGCTGAAATTTTGGCATAATGCGGGCCATCGACTGCCAGAAAATTTGTCTCCATATAAATAATTCCGAGAAATTTGGCAAAGGCCACAATACACCTGCCGCCGTTTCCGCACATGCTGCTCGGCTGTCCGTCGGCATTATAATAAACCATCTCAAAATCATAGCCTTCGCTGTTTTGCAGGAACATCATACCATCGCCTCCGATGCCAAAACGACGGTCGCACAAAGCTGAAATCAAAGCCGGGTTATGGTGATTTACAATATTGGTGCGATTATCGATCAATATAAAATCATTGCCTGCACCCTGGTATTTAAAAAAACGTATGTTCATTGGTAATCAAAAAAAATCAGCATCTTTATTATTCAAACGCGGGGGATGAAACAATGGTGATAGCCGGGTAAATCAAATTTAACAAAATTTAACAAAAAACCTTATAACTTACCGTTGCTTATAACGTCTATATGGTATTAAATTTGATTAATAAAAAATAAACACTACAAAGAAAGAGAAAATAAGATGAAAAAGATTGGTTTAACATTATTAACAGCTTTTGTTGGCGGGGCTATGGCGTTGGGCGGATACAGGCTTATTGAGAATAAGTACGCCAGCAACATGAGTTTTGAGGACCGGCAAAAAGTTTATTTTGCAAGTAATCATATTACACCAGCATCAAATACATTGTCATCGGCAGGGCAACTTGATTTTACCGAGGCAGCAGCAGCGGTAACCCCGGCGGTTGTTTATATTAAAACTACTTATACAAACCAGGGCGGTGATGAGCAGCAAAGCCAGTTGCAGCAAATGTTCGGGCAGATGTTCGGTCAGCAGGGTCAACCACAGAATCAAGTGCAACAGGCTTCAGGCTCGGGGGTTATTATTTCGCCCGATGGCTATATCGTTACCAATAACCACGTGGTTGATAAAGCTGATAAAATTGAAGTGGTAACTAACGACCACCAGAATTTTAAAGCCAAAGTGATAGGTACCGACCCGAACACCGACCTTGCTTTAATCAAAATTGAAGGTCATAACTTGCCTATCGTAAAATTAGGCAACTCGGATAATGTAAAAGTAGGAGAGTGGGTATTGGCAGTTGGCAATCCGTTTAAATTGACTTCGACTGTAACTGCAGGTATAATCAGCGCCAAAGGTCGTAACATCGGTATTATTGGCAGCGAAGAAAGGCAGCAGCAAAATCCTTTTGGTCGCACCCAATACCAGCAGACGCCAAGATTGAACCAGGCCATAGAATCATTTATTCAAACTGATGCCGCCATTAATCCGGGTAACAGCGGTGGTGCGCTGGTAAATACCAACGGCGAACTGATCGGTATCAACTCAGCTATCGCATCGCACACCGGTTCCTATGAAGGTTATGGTTTTGCGATCCCGGTTAACCTGGCAAAAAAAGTTTTGAATGATATTGAAAAATTTGGCGCGGTAAAACGCGGTTTTGTAGGCATTAGCTTTAAAGAGCTTGATGAGGATGTTGCCAATGAGTATCATATAGACAAAAACGTAGGTTTATATGTTGACGAGGTTGTACCCGGCGGCGGCGCTGAACAGGCAGGCATACAAAAAGGTGATGTCATTACCAAAGTTGAAGGTAATAAAGTTTATGAATCTTCCGATCTGCAGGAGCCGGTTGGCCGTTTGGAACCTGGCGATAAAATACATTTAACTGTTTTACGCGGTAACGAGGAGAAAAACTTTACCGTAACCCTGAAAGCAAATAAGCCTGAAATTAAAACTGCAACAGTTACAAAATCTGCTGAAGAACTGTTTAACAGGATTGGCGCCAGCTTTATTCCGCTGAATGCTGCTCAAAAAGCCAAGTTCCATACCAGTTCAGGGGTAATGGTTACCCAGGTTAGAGAAGGTGGTTTGTTTGATGCTACCGATGTTCCGGTTGGTTCAGTAATCACCCAGATCAACAAACAGCCAATAGCAAGTATTGATGATATGGACCACGCATTAAGCAGCCTGAGGAATGGTTTGTTAACCATATCAGGTTATTATCCTGATGGCTCAAGGTTAAGAAGTACTATTGAAATACAGTAATTAACGGGAGTTTCGGGAAGGCAACAATGTCGCCTCACCCAACCCTCTCCAAAGGAGAGGGCTTAAAAAAAAAGAGCGCAGCTAAAGTCCTCTCCTTGCGCCACCGCTAAAGCTATAGCGGCACGCGGTTGGAGAGGATTTAGGTGAGGCCAATAAGGAAAATGCTTATCCCGAAACGCAAAGCATTGAAATTTTAATCCGGAAGCTGCCCCCAAAAAGGCAGCTTCTTTTTTTGCTTTACCGGAGCGATGGAGCCAGGCGGTTATCATGAAATTAAAAACTAAATTTTTGATGATTTAAGCTTACCTTGTGGTAACCAATTATCAAATGAAAAGAAAAACCTTTATCAAATTAAGTTCAACCTTAATGGCAGCACCTTTTTTATCCCCGCTCAGCGCCTGGCCTTTAGGGCAACAGGAACGCCTGAAAAATTGGGCCGGTAACCTCACCTATAGTACAGGCAATGTGTTTTACCCAACTTCAGTTGAAGAAGTACAGCAGCTGGTAAAAACACACAGCAAACTAAAGGCACTTGGTACCAGGCATTGCTTTAACACCATTGCCGACAGCCGCGATAACCTGGTATCTACCAGTAAAATGAATAAAGTTGTTTCCCTTGATCCGCCACAGGGAACGGTTACGGTAGAGGCCGGCATCAAATACGGCGAACTGGCCCCATATCTTCATGCAAAGGGTTATGCGCTCCATAATTTAGCCTCGCTGCCGCATATTTCTGTTGGCGGGTCGATTACTACAGCTACCCATGGATCGGGGATCAGGAATGGCAACCTGGCCAGCGCGGTTACCGCCTTGGAGGTGGTGATAGCCGATGGCCGCGTAATCCATTTGTCAAAGGACCTGAATTCTGAAAAATTTCATGCCGCTGTTGTTGGGCTTGGCGCGATAGGTATTATTACAAAGGTTACGCTGGAGGTGCAGCCTACCTATATGGTGAGTCAGCATGTATTTGTAGGGTTGCCATTTGCGCAGCTGAAGGATAATTTCGAAAAGATCATGTCGTCGGGATATAGCGTGAGTTTGTTTTACGATTGGCAAAACGAACTGATCAACGAGGTTTGGATAAAAAGCAGGATAGGCGAGGATGCTGACCAAAGTCAGCCGGAGTTTTACGGGGCAAAGGCGGCAACAAAAAACCTGCATCCCATTATCGACCTCAGCGCCGAAAACTGCACCGAACAAATGGGTGTGCCGGGTCCCTGGTTTGAGCGCCTGCCGCATTTTAAGATGGGCTTTACGCCCAGCAGCGGCAAGGAGTTGCAGAGCGAGTATTTTGTGCCGCTGCATCACGCGGTTGAAGCCATTGAGGCGGTTGCAAAACTGGGCAAGCAGATCGGCCCGCATTTGTTTATCACCGAGGTCCGCACCATTGCCGCCGATAACCTTTGGATGAGCCCCAGCCGGAATCAAACATCAGTAACCATACATTTTACCTGGAAACAGGAAACTGAAGCCGTATTGCAGTTATTGCCCCAAATTGAAGCTGCGCTTGCTCCTTTTAATGCACGTCCGCATTGGGGTAAAATATTTACGATAGATGCTAAAGTACTTGAATCCCGTTATGAAAAGCTTGCCGGGTTTAAAAAACTGGTGGCTGAATATGACCCGCATGGGAAGTTTCGCAATGCTTTTTTGGAGCGGAATATTTATGGTTAATACAAATGCAATGGTTTAGAGCTGAGGCAAGTATCACATAAAAATATTTTCTGGTTCAGATAGACATGCGCCACAGTATGTAAGTGGGGCATGTTTATCTGCGAAATATTGATTTCGGGATTAATTGCCAGGTAATGAAAACTGCCCTGTCCATCCAAATATTGCCTTCCTTCATCCAAAAGTAAAATTACAAATCCTGAACCATGCCTTTGTCATATTCAAAATATAGAACATTTTATCAAAATAAAGTATTTTACATTTGACTGCCCTAAGCGGGAATTATCAAGAGCAAAAAAGAATCTTTTTATAAAATAAAAAACAAAAAAAATGGAACAATACAAATTATTTACACCAACGAAAGTTGGAGATATTGAAGTTAAAAACCGCATCGTTATGTCGCCTATGACCAGGTGCCGTGCTATTGGTAATGTACCTAACGACCTGATGGCCGAATATTACGGCCAACGTGCCGGCGCAGGCCTCATCATCACCGAAGGTACATCACCATCGCCAAACGGATTGGGTTATGCACGTATTCCCGGCATTTTTAGCCAGGCACAGGTAGAAGGCTGGAAAAAAGTCACTTCTGCAGTTCATGCAAAGGGCGGAAAAATAGTTGTGCAACTGATGCATACCGGCAGGATCAGTCACCCGGCAAATATGCCTGAAGGTGCAAGGGTAATTGCCCCTTCAGCCGTACAAGCTAAAGGACAAATGTGGACCGACACGCAGCAAATGCAGGATTTGGCTGTACCTGAAGCCATGACGGCCGAAGACCTGGAGCAAACCAAAGCTGAATTTGTTACCGCTGCGAAAAATGCCATAGCCGCAGGCTTTGACGGTGTAGAACTGCACAGCGCTAATGGATACCTGCTGGAGCAATTTCTGTCGCCGGTGAGTAATGTGCGTACTGATAATTACGGCGGAACCATTGAGAACCGCAGCCGTTTTGTTATTGAAGTTGCCGCAGCTGTTGCTGAAGCTATTGGCAAGGATAAAACAGGTATCCGGTTATCGCCTTATGGTGTGGCCAGTGATATGCCACATTATCCTGAGATTGATGCCACCTATGAGTACCTTGCTCAACAATTGAATAGTATTGGCATAGCTTATATCCATTTGGTTGACCACTCGGCCCTCGGCGCTCCTGCAGTACCATTACAAATAAAACAAACCATTCGCAACACTTTTAAAAACACTATCATCCTTGCCGGTGGTTACGATCTGGTGCATGCTGAAGCTGACCTGCAAAGCGGTTTGGGCGATCTGATAGGCTTTGGTCGTCCGTTCATCAATAACCCTGATTTGGTTGACCGCTTTAGCCATAAAAGCCCGCTATCTGCTGACCTGAAAATGGATCTGTTCTATGGAGCAGATGAAAAAGGTTATACGGATTATGCGGTGCATGGCGCTTAATTTTAATTTTTCATCCTTTTAATTTTTTTGTCATCCTGAGTAATAATCCGCCAACTGGCGGACTGAAGCTGGAATAACAAAAAAGGGTGTCATGGTGAGGTTCTCGAACCATGTGTGGTGGCCTGAACGCTTTGCAATTGGCGCTAATGCATTGGCGTAGTGCCTTTGCGCTCATGGTTCGAGTGCCTCACCATGACACCCCCGCTAATTTTAGAATATGTCATGGGTAGCCCTGTCGAAGGGTGAGCGCAAAGGCCTAAACAATAGACATTAGCGCTAATGCCTATCGTTTAGGCCCCCGAACATGGTTCCCTTCGATAAACGCAGGGCAGGCTTTGCCTCACCTTGACACCCATAAAAATGACCCAATGACCGAA
>Ga0364874_10170_pt2 | contig 37552 bp, 30 predicted proteins | sample ExccelAu500001D4_2_FD_206922 | JGI IMG/M metagenome (GOLD analysis project Ga0364874, IMG submission 206922) | Enriched cells from Trout Bog Lake Hypolimnion, Wisconsin, USA - BchlTB.Aug07.5000.01.D4 | ecosystem: Environmental > Aquatic > Freshwater > Lake > Hypolimnion/Profundal zone | place... | reverse complement strand
AGAGCAAACTGTCCAAACCCGCCCTTAAACTGATCGAGGAAGCGACACGCTATGCTGAGGGAACAGGTCTACGGCTCATCGTGAAGAGCCCGGCAGACCTGGCTTCAATTCGCAAACTTGCCGCTATCAAACTTGCGAATTAACCTGTCGCTGCCCAAGAGCCAGGAATCGGTCTGCGCCGCTAGGCAAGGGAATAAGCTCACTCCACAAGTAACCTGCCCCTGCGGCCGACTGCAGCTTTGCAAACTCGCCGCTGGTAGTCATCAGCGCCAGCCAGCCGCCGTGATTCACCAGCCGCGCTGCCGCCTCCACAGCCTGTTGCATCCGGTCCACCGCGCGCAGAGTCACGCAATCAAACTTTGACCCCAACAGCTCCGCTCTCTGCGAATGCACCTTGGTTGCAATTCCCAGCACTCGAACGGCCTCCTGCAAAAACGCCGCCTTCTTCCCCTGCGATTCAGCCAAAGTCACTGCGATCTCAGGCCGGCACAGTGCAATAGGAATTCCTGGAAAACCACCGCCAGAACCAAAATCTAGCAGCGTCTCTACCTCAAAAGGAATAGCCCGCGCACAAGCAATCGACTCCAAAAAGTGGCGTGAGAGTATCCCCTCCTCATCGCGAATCGACGAGAGATTCATACGTTCATTCCAGCGAATAAATAGCGAAAGATAAATGTCAAACTTCTCTGCCACTGCAGCCCCAAGAGCCACCTGACCAGCCTCTGCCAATAAGATATCGAGTCGAGTGGCTCTGGAATCTCGTGATTCGCTCATGATGATTTAACCGAGCCTTCAACCTTCGGCCTCGCCCACTCCTGAGCACTCTGCACAAAAGCTCCAAAGATAGCGCGTGAAAAAGCACATTGGGTATACGTCCGCTCGGGATGCCACTGAACCGCCACTACAAAATGATCCGCTACATCCAGTTCGACCGCCTCAATCACACCATCTTCAGGAGAAACCGCAGTCACGAGCAACTGGTCGCCTGCCACACGAAGCGCCTGATGGTGGCTTGAGTTCACCTGCACCTGAAGATCCTCGCCTACCTTCACCAGCCGGCTGAGCCTCGAACCCGGCGTAATGCGCGCTGCATGTGCCTCCACAATATCCCACCCTGGCCGGTGATCTACTGATGTCTTCAAATCCTGAATGAGCGATCCGTTGCGCCACACATTCAACGTCTGGGCGCCGTGGCAGATCGCCAAAACCGGCTTACGATAATTGAACGCATCCTGAAGCAATAGCTCATCAATCGCAGTCCGTGCCGCATCCGTCTCGCCACATTCAGGCTCCCGCTCAGCCCCATACATCTTCGGGTCAACATCGTACCGGCTGCCAGGCAGAAGAATCCCCTGGACCCCAGCCAACATCCGGGCTATCCGGTCCTGCCGCTCATGCAGGGGAACCACAATCGGAGTAGCCCCGGCTGCATGGAGCACTAAAAGATAGGGTGGCAGGGAGCGCAGGTTATAAGCACCGTCGCTGCTGGTAGGCTCGGGAATGGCAATGTGTACGGACATGGAAGCACTAGTGTAATGACTCTCCCGGACTTGCGGATAGAGTCGCACCCTGAATTCACTCGCTGGTGGCCAGAACGCCTATCTCCTGAGACTTCCCTGCCTCCGCGCCAGCTGGCTGCAACATTTCTTCGATAGCCATCTTCAGCCGCGCGGTCAACTCGCCAGTCTGCCGTGGGGTCATCCCTTTGGTATCGATCGGCTCTCCTACATTCAAAGTCAGCACACTCGGGTAAAGGTGCCGTGTATGAATCGGTAGCAGATCAAAAACACCACTCAGAGCAATAGGCACCAAAGGGACCTGTGCTCGGATCGCCAGGTAGGCCGCGCCAGAAAGAAAAGGCCGCAACTCTCCGTCGGATGTCCGTCCACCCTCAGGGAACACAAATAGCGGCATCCCAGAGCGTAGAGCCTTCACACCCACGCCAAGGCTCGCCAGCGATGCGTGCGGGTTGTCAGTGTCGATTGGTAGTTGTCCTGACCTGTCCAGATACCAGCCAATGAATACAATCGGCCAAAGCTGCTTCCGCGCAAGTATGCGAAATTGAAACGGGAGCGACCCGAAAATCACCGGTGTGTCCATGTAAGAAGTGTGATTCGAGGCATACACCGCCACGGGGCACTTCAGCAGGTTCTCTGCTCCCTCTATCTTGACCGAACTGCCCGATAAAACAATCATGCTGCGTGCCCAGAATTGAGCAACTTGATGTTGTATGCGACCGCTCTTGTCTACAAACGAGATCAGCAGGGATAGCGAACCACATACCACTGTGGCAAGCGTCATCAGCGGAATGTGAAGCAAATTTGTGCGCCAGCAATAGTGCCAGGGCAGCGGATCCGGCCTTCTACTCATCAACATTTCTTACCTCTTTCCGCTACCAGCAAACCGCGGGCCTCCCCAACCAGATAAACCGATCCTGAGATAACAACAGTCCCGCCCTGTGTACATGCAGCAGCCATCTCCACCGCCTCGCTCACTGACTCGGCCGCCACCGCTTCTGAACCTGCTGCCTTGCCAGCGGCAAGCAAATCAGCAACTGCCGTGGCGCGCGCTGAATGGATGGGCGCAAAAATCACTCTCTGAAACAGTGGAAACAATATCTCCGCCATCTCCCCCAACGGCTTGTCCCGCAGGCAACTAAAGATCAAAGTACGCGGCTTTTCTCCCGCCAACACATCCCGCAACCCCGCGCGAAGAGCACAGGCGCCAGCAGGGTTGTGCGCCACATCCAGGACCCAGTCCACACCCTTCGCCTTCATCCGCTCCAGCCGGCCTGGCCAGCGCGTCTCCCGTATTCCCTTGCCGATAGCCGCCGCCGAAACCGCAAAACCCTGCCTATCCGCCAGCTCAACCGCTGCGCCAATGGCCAAGGCCAGGTTCCTTTGTTGATGCTCCCCCACCAGCGGCGAGTCAACCAGAATCATTCCATCAAGAGCCGCAACTGGGTATGGGCCCAGAGCAACTCCCTTCGGCAAATAAGCCGTTGCGCTCACTTCGCGCACACTAAGCTCCCTGGCCACCTCACCCAAAACGCTGTCGATCTCCGGATGCTGCGGCAGCGTAATCATGGTCCCGCCTCGGCGCAAAATACCAGCCTTCTCCCGCGCGATCGCCCCGATCGTTGAGCCCAGCCATTCCGTGTGGTCCAGCGAGATGTCGGTAATCACGCTCACAAGCGGCTCCACTACGTTTGTAGCGTCCAGCCTCCCGCCCATACCCACTTCCAGCACTGCAATCTCCACCTTTGCCTGGGCAAAGTGCAAAAACGCCTGCGCCGTCAAAACCTCAAAGAAGCTAGGCAGTTGTGCAAGCCGTCCCTCCAGCACCAGGCGCTCTGCCGCGTCACGCACGCGAAAATAGGTGGCAGCAAATGCCTCGTCGCTGATCTCTGCCTCATCAGTCCGGATGCGCTCATTCGCCCTGACCAAATGCGGAGAGGTATAGAGTCCTGTCCGCAGTCCACTTGCGCGCAGAATCGAGGCCAGCGTCGCTGCGGTTGACCCCTTCCCGTTGGTTCCAGCAACTAGAACTGAGCCAAAGCGCTGATGCGGATCTCCCAGCTCACCAAGCAGAACGCGAATCTCCGCCAGAGAAAATTTACGCCGCGGCTGTCCAGCGCTCGTATAGAGCTCTGGAGTCAGGGCATTCAGTTGATCGATGGCGGCGGCATAAGACATGGAAACTTAAGTATAAAAGCCGGGCGTCCAGACGCTGCCTCCAGCACTCAATTACGCAGAAGCAACTCCAGCGCCTTCCGGGCATTTTGAAGGCATTCTCTAGCTTCATCTTCTGACAGCAGTCCAAGGTGGACTGCCTTCTTCCCCACATCATTCACTGTGTTCGCCAGGCGCGGAAAATCACCATCGATCCCGGTCAGCAACAGATTGTTGTTTACCTCATGCAACAAGTTGCCGAGCGTAGCCGTATTGCGGTAGCGCGTTCGAACCTGCCTTGTAAGAGCCTCTGGAAGCTTCTGTTTGATAGCCTCCTCCAGCACGGACCGGCACATCACCGCACAGGCAGTGAACAGCCCAAAGAAATAGCAGCGCGTGGCCTCATCCAGGTACCTGTCCGCCTCTTCTGAGCTGGCTGCGGCCACAACACACTCGCGTAAATGAGTTGCCCGCAACACTGCGGGCTCTACCAACTCCAGCAACTCCAGCGCAAACGCTGCACGCAAAAGGTCATTTTGCTGCCTGTCGAGTGCAAGCTGGATCTCTTGCCAGGCTGGCGTCTCTGTTCCACCTCCGGCCTGTTGCAGTCGCGTAAGCGACGTCAAGCGCTGCCGGGCGTGTTGCACAAAACCCTGCCGCATCTCCTGCGCCAGCATCCGCCAGCCAACCACAAACGCCGCTGGATTCTGCTGGTACCGCGCCCATAGTTCGTCGTAGACAATCCCCGGCAGAATCTCCCTGAGCTGCGCAAACCGCCCGGTTCTAGCTAACTCTGAGATAGCCTCGCAGAACTCTCGCCCTGGCGCTCCCTCCGCGGACATCTGCACCAACAGGCTCTCCAGCCGCCCAATATCAATCCCCATGCACCATGCTCACTTCCCACCCCAGAAAAACAAATTCCAGTCTAGGATGCAAAAACTGCCCGCTGCAAAAAACAAACACATCAATGCCATTCGCTGTGCTGGAACGGGAACCCGCTCCTTCAATAACCAACAGCGGGAATACGTACCCACTTCATCACAGCTCAATCCTCCCTGGTGGAAACTGTGGAACCCCCGTCCCCTGTGCAGGACCGGCCTCTTCCAAACCCCTGACAATCGACAGCTTGGACCAGCTTTCAACACAAACCCCACACATTTCACAGCCCTTTTCTGTATCCCTGTGGGAGACGTGGGAAACCCGGTGCACTAAACCCTCCCCTTGATCCACTTTTCCAAACCTCCTCAATTCCACAGCCACGATTTAGAAAAACGCGCACATCTTCAACCCCATTCCTATTAACAACTTCTGAAGCTTTCCCACATTTCCGAAGTGAACTACGGGTACTACTAGTTTTTCTTTTAATCTCATATCCTTTTCCCACTACCCGTCGCACCCTCACACCCTAGGCAAAAAAACGAGAAACCAAATCTGCGCCACATCTCAAAACCGAATCTCAATCACCCCAACTGAACAAGCCTTGGAATTCAGAGATCTACCCCTGTTTTCCACTCACACTCAAACCAACAGTTGAATACAATCAAGAAATAGAAAAGACAGCCACTTCCACCAAGCCGCATACTGTTGTAGAGTGTGGCCAGTGCGGGAATTAGGCTTTCGAACTGAAGGTAGGCGTATGCCGCTGATCCAAACCGAAGTAGAAATACCGGCCGCACAGGGGGCAGCGATGGAGATTACCGTAAGCCGCCAGGATCTGGTGAAGGAACTCACGGCGACACAAAGCGTTGTCGAACGCAAGACCACCATTCCGATCCTGTCCAACTTTCTCCTCGAGGCAGAGGACGACCGCCTCAACATCACTGCGACTGACCTCGATCAGGCCATTCGCACCAGTGCCGCAGTCAAGGTAAAAAAGCCCGGCTCCTGCACGATTCCCGCCAGAAAACTCTATGACTACATCAAGCTGCTGCCCGACGGAGACATCTCCATCAAGCTGCTTGAGAATCACTGGGTTCAAATCCGCAGCGGCCGATCGAATACCAAGATCGTCGGCATGGCACGCGCCAACTATCCCCAGGTGCCAGAGTTTCCGTCTCTCGCCGTCACCAGCATCTCGCTGCCGGCCCTCAAGTCCCTCATCGCTCGCACCATCTTCGCCATCTCCAACGAGGAGTCGCGCTACACCCTCAACGGCGCGCTCCTGGTCATCAAGGCAGAGTCCCTCGCCATGGTAGCCACAGACGGCCATCGCCTCTCCTTCGTTGAAAAGCCCAACGAGGTACTTGAAGGCATCAGCGGAGAAAAGCGCGTCCTCATTCCCCGCAAGGCTCTTCAAGAGCTTCAACAGTTGCTCTCCTCAACTGAGGCTGAAAAAGTCGACTTCGCGGATGACGAGCACACTCTCTTTTTCCGCATAGGCCATCGCACCCTCAGCACGCGCAAGCTCTCCGGCCAGTTCCCCAACTTCGAGGCAGTCATGCCTCGCGACAACACCAAGTTTGCCGTTGTTCGCTGCAGTGAGCTCTCCGCCGCCATCCAGCGTGTCGCTCAGTTCGCCGATGAGCGCTCCGGAGCGATCCGCATGCGCCTTGAAGGAAACGAACTCAAAATCAGCGCCAACTCCAATGAGTCTGGAGAGAGCGAAGACACCATCGATACGCCGTACTCCGGTGACCCAATCATGGTCGGCTTCAACTCCATCTACATCCTGGATTTCCTCAAGGCACTCAACAATGAAGGCGAAGTTCGTCTCGAGTTCAAGGATTCCCAGTCCGCGGGCCAAATGCGCCCCGAAGACCCAGACGCGGAGTTCAAGTATCGCTACGTCCTCATGCCCATGCGAATCTGATCTCCCCCAAGGCTTCCACTCTTGCCAAGTCAGGGAGTTCCACCCAAACCCATTCAAAACGCCGATTTCCGCGCTCCTCACCCGCCAACAGGGCAATCCTGTTGGCGGTTTGAGCATCAAGGCGCTCCCCCCCCATCAAATCTATATATTTTCATATAAGTCTACATATATTCACATTATAATCACCGCAAATACACAGTAAATAACTAATTTAAAACAACTTAAGTGTATGGACCCCAAATTGCATATAGATTACGCAAAGAGCACAAAAACAAATTACCGTCCGCAATAAATGCAACCGAAGAAAATGGGACGTTGCACTTGAAAATCAGAGTAGAAAATGCAGTTGCTCTGCTGTTGGTAGGTAATTCGACAATCGCGACACAACAAACAACATGGAACTGCCGGGTAGGTATCAGGCCTTGGCTCGAAACTCCCACTTCTGTTTAACGAGGAGATCCCAAAAAATGCGAAGTTTGTTTATCAGATTTGCCCTTTTGCTCATCCTTCTGACTCCCGGTTTTGTCCTGTTCGCGCAGGATACTTCCTCCATGGTCGGTGTGGTTACGGATCCGTCCGGAGCCGTGATTCCCGGCACCGTTGTGACCCTTACAAATCCAGCCACCGGCACCTCGGTCACACAGACCACTGACAACCTGGGCTTCTATCGCTTCGCAAGCGTATCTCCCATCCCGGGATACAAGGTGACCTTCACGCATCCAGGGTTCTCGGCTGCAGTGGTTTCAGATATCACCCTCAATGTCGGTATCGCCCGTACGCAAAACATTCGCCTCGCCGTCGGCGCGCAGGCGGAAACAGTATCTGTCTCAGCTTCGAGCGAAATCGTTACCCTCGACACGACGGATGCAACCATCGGCAACAATATTGACGTTAAGGAACTCGGTCAGCTTCCTATCTACGATCGTTCCAACGGCATCACCAACCTCTTCTATCAGCAGGCCGGCGTTGATTCCAGCCAAGCCTCGGTAACCGGCGCCCGCATCGATCAGACCGACGTCACCGTTGACGGTCTCGATGTAAACGACATCGCAGCCGGCACCGCCTTTTCCATCGTAGCCACCGCCCCCGTCGATTCCGTCGAGCAGTTCACCGGAACAGTCGCAGGCATGGGAGCAGGAGTTGGCACCGGTTCCGGCGCACAGTTCCAGTTGGTCACCAAGGGCGGCACCAATAAATTTCACGGCAACTTGAACGAATACCACCGCGATACAACCACGGTCTCCAACACCTGGTTCAATAACCTCACTGGCCTCAAGCGCACGCCCCTGATCCACAATCAATTCGGTGCTGATCTCGGCGGACCCATCTTGAGGAACAAGCTGTTCTTCTACTTCGATTGGGCTGACTCCAGAATCATCCAGTCCAGCACAGCATCGCGCACGGTACCCCTCACAGACTTCCGCAACGGCAATCTCAACTACATCAACAGCACCGCGGGCTGCTTGGGTTCAAGCCGTAAAAATACCACCCCGAATTGCATCACCACCCTCAACGCCGCACAGGTCAAGGCTCTTGATCCCGGCGGCATCGGCATGGACACTGCACTCACCACCTACATCGCTGGCCGCTATCCCGTCGCCAACGACCTTTCAGTTGGTGATGGTGTCAACACCGGCGGCTACCGCTTTACGCAGCCCGCGCCTGATACCCGCCACACCTATGTCACCCGTGTGGACTACAACCTGACGCCGACGCAGAGAATTTATGGCCGCTTTACCCTCACCCACCGCGATGCCATCTCTTCACTCTCTGAGTTCGACAAAGATCCGGTGACCCATCCCCGGCAGGATCGCAGCTACGCATACGTCGTCAGCCACGTCTGGAACATTGGCAAGAACAAGGTCAACCAGGCATACTATGGCGATACCATTGAAAAGCTGAACTTCCCTGACACCTTCAACCCCACCGGCGCAAACCAGTACAGCTTCTCTGGCCTTAGCGGTCCGTACACCTCCTATAACGGACAGAAGCGCCGCGTTCCGATCCCATTGGTCCGCGATGACTTCAACTGGCAGAAGGGCAATCACTCCCTCACCTTTGGTGGCACGTTCAAGTTCATCAAGACCAACAGCAACCTGACCAACAACTTCAACTTTGTTGGCGTCGGGCAGACAGGCGTCTCCCTGGCCAATGGCTTTGATTCAGCCGTCCGTCCCGCTGATATCCTCAACTCCTCCACAGCGACAAACGACTATGATAGCCTCTTCGCAACCGGCCTCGGCGTCATTGGCGATATCTCAACCAACTACAACTATGACGCCAAGGGCGTAGCGCTTGCAGCTGGTTCCGGTGCCCCCAAGGCCTACCGCTACTTCCAGACTGAGCTCTATTTTGGCGATACCTGGAAGGTGAACCCAAAGCTCACCCTCTCCTACGGTTTGCGCTACCAGCTCTATTCGGTGCCCTACGAAACACACGGGTACCAGTCTGTTCCCAATCCGATCGACTTTAACACCTACATCAACGACCGTCTCGCCATTGCCAAGTCGGGAAACACCTCCACCACCGGTCTGCCCTTGTATAGCTATGTACTCGGCGGCAAGGCCAACCATGGCCCGAACCTCTATGACCCGCAATACAAGGACTTCGGCCCGCGCATCGGTTTTGCTTTTACGCCCTTCAATAATCAGAAGACCGTGGTCAACGGAAGCGTTGGCATCATCTATGACCGTACCGTCATGAATGCCATCAACTTCCTGCAGGATCAGATCTCCTATCTGTTCAGCAATACCCAAACCAACCAATTTGGTGGTAGCTCGGCAGATAACTCGCTCGCTGTCGATGGTCGCGTGGCCTCGGGTCTTACCCTTCCTTCAAGCGGCGCTCCTATTCCTAGCCCGGCCGCCCTCAGCAAGCCTTACACTCCGTTCGTGGATTCCACCGGCATGCCCTATGGAAACCCCGAAGGCGACACCGGCTTTGTCATTGACAGCAAACTCAAGGATCCTTACTCCATCGCCTTCAACTTCGGCGTACAGCAGGATCTTCCTGGACACATGGTCTTGAAGCTGAACTACGTCGGACGCCTGGGCCGCCGCCTCCTTGCGGATGCTGATGCCTCTCAGGTGATTGACGTTCCCGACTTCTCCGGAAAGTCCACCCAGTCGATGGTTCAGGCCTTTGCTGACCTCACCACCCAGACTCGTAACGGCGCAAGCTATGCGACTGTTACTAACGAGCCCTGGATTGAAAACAACCTCGGACCCCACACCATCAGCGGCAGCAAGACCAAGCGCGTTGAATACTTCGCGGGCACACTCCTCGGCAGGGGCGATCTCTCGGATGTCATCAACACTCTTGCCTACTACTCCTACTACTACTACGGCAACAACTACTGGCCTACGAACGCAGGTATTCCCGCGCAGTTCGGTAGCAATGCCTACCTCACCAACAAAGGTTCCTCGAACTACCACGGCCTGCTCGTGACCTTGGACAAGAACATGTCCCAGGGACTCCGGTTTGAGTTCAACTACACTTGGTCGCACTCGATCGATAACTCCTCGCTCAGCGCCAACGCCAACTCCCTCTTCTCAAACACCGGTATGATCTGCGACGTGCTGCAGCCCAGGGCTTGCCGCGGTAATTCCGACTTTGACGTAAGGCAGGAGATCTCCTCGAACTTCCTTTACTCGCTTCCTATCGGACGCGGAAAGATGTTCCTGGCTAACGCGCCCCGCGCGGTTGACGAAGCTATCGGTGGATGGAGCCTCTCTGGTCTTCCCACCTATCGCACCGGCGTAGCCGTAAATGCATACTCTGACGCCTTCCTGGCTTCGTTTGATAACTACGATCCGGCCATCTTCACCGGCAACCGTGGCGATCTCAAGGCCAAGGTCAATGTCGACCACACCAGCAACACCGTCTACACATTCGCGGGCGGCCAGGCTGGAGCAAACAAGGTACTCGCCGAATTCAGAGGCCCCATCGGCCTGGAATACGGTCAGCGCAACTACCTCCGTGGACCTGGTGCCTTCAACTTTGACGCCGGCCTTGCAAAGACCTTCCCGATCCTGCTGGATAACAAGCTGGACCTGAAGTTCCGCGCGGATGCTTATAACGTGTTCAACCACCCGGACTTCGGAACGGGCTCAGTGAATACCGTAAACAGCGCAGGCGCCTTCGGCCAGATCACCGGCACCTCCAACAGCGCCCGTGTGGCCCAGTTCTCCCTCCGCTTGGAGTTCTAGACCTTTACACGAAATACCCAACAATGCAAAAGCCCCGGACTCGTCCGGGGCTTTTGCTTGCTATAGAGAAAGAGATAAATGTCCGTGGCTCTCGCTGGTAGAACAAAGAAATCAAACCACGAGCCACCAGGTACTAAGCAACAGGCGTTTTCATAAAGTCCAGCGCCCGGATCAGGTAATCCTTCAAATCGCGCCGATGTACCACCGCATCCAGAAAACCCTTTTCCAAAAGAAACTCGGAACGCTGGAATCCCTCAGGCAGCTTCTGCCGAATCGTCTGCTCAATCACCCTGGGCCCGGCAAAGCCAATCAACGCTCCCGGCTCCGCAATGTTCAGGTCGCCGAGCATCGCAAAACTCGCCGTTACGCCACCCGTGGTTGGATCGGTAAGCACACAGATATAGGGCAACTTGGCATCGTCCAACTGACCCAGGGCCGTTGAAATCTTGGCCATCTGCATCAGGCTTACAACGCCCTCCATCATGCGCGCACCGCCTGAGGCGGCAATTACAATCAGCGGCTTCCTGCCTAGTCGAGCACGGTCCACGGCCCGGGCAATCGTCTCGCCCACCACCGCTCCCATTGACCCGCCAATAAATCCATACTCCATGGCGCTAACTACCACGGAATGTGGTCCCATCTCCCCCACGGCATTCACAATCGCGTCGTTCAGCCCCGTCGATTCCTGAGCCTTCTTCAACCGCTGCTTGTAGGGCTTCACATCAGTAAAATTGAGCGGGTCAGTCGACTTGAGCCCCATATCCACCAGCTCGTACCCTGGCTCCAGCAGCAGCTCAACCCGTCCCCGCGCACCCATCTTGAAGTGGTGCTGGCATTTCGGGCACACGTTCAGGTTGGCTTCAAGCTCCGCCTTCCAAATCACTGCGCGGCAGCCCAGGCACTTGATCCACAGCCCCTCGGTGCGCACCGTCTTACCAGCCGCATCCGTCGTGGTCTCAGGACCAGGGCCGGACTCGTAATCGCCGTTCTCACGCTTGAACCAGGACATTCGGTCTCTTTCTCAATTCGCGGGCCGAAGCCGCGTTTCATTCAAAGATAACAGCGCAAATCGCCCGCTAGAACCATGGCCGCATCAGTATTCTATGCCCCGCTGCGCCAGGATGCCCTTTTGGTAGGCATGTTTCACCTCGCGCATCTCGGTTACGGTATCGGCCAGCTCCACCAACAAAGGGTGTGCATTCCGTCCGGTCAGGATCACGTGAACCATCTCCGGCCGCCCAGCCAGCGCCTCAGCCACCACGGCCGGGTCCAGCATCCCATAACCAATGGCATAGTTGATCTCGTCCAGAACCACCATATCCCACTCGCCAGAGTAGATGGCCTCTCGCGCCTCGGCCCACGCCACCTGCACCAGGCGAACGTCCTCCGGGTCCATCTCCGCTCCGCCCACCTTCACAAACCCGCGGCCCATCTGCTTGAGCACAAAGTTGGAGCCAAACAACTGCACCGCGTCCAGCTCCCCGTAATGCCAAGATCCCTTCAGGAACTGCAGCATCAGCACCCGCATCCCGTTACCAACCGCACGCAGGGCTGTACCAATGGCTGCTGTCGTCTTGCCCTTGCCAGGGCCCGTGTTAATCACGATCAGTCCACGCCGGGAGTCAGTCATAGCGCCTCAGTGGTCAGGTCTCAGCGGCTCCCAATTCTCAAGCCTGCGGGATGGTCAGCGAACCCTGAAACCTCAGTGTCCACCGTGATAAGGATGCCCAGTCAAGATTGTAAATGCACGATAAAGCTGCTCGGCCATCACCAACCGCGCCAGGGCGTGGGCCTGCGTCATTGGCCCGAAAGAGAGCAGCAGTTGTGCCCGCTTTCGCGTCCCATCTGACCAGCCGCTCGCCGGCCCTATCGCAAAAACAATATGCTGTGCCCCCTCGTCGCGCCGCCCGCCCAGCCACGCCGCAAACGCCTCTGAGGTCATCTGTCGCCCGCGACTATCGAGAAAAACAGCCACCGCTGAGGTCCGCCCCTGCTGCCGGATAAGCCACTCCAGCATCGCTTCCTCTGTCTTGAAAGCCTCGGTATGGCAGCGCGCAAAACCGGAGCAACGCTCAAGATACCCCTGTACCAACGCCTCAAATCCATCCTTCGAGCTTGCGGTGGATCCAATGTGTGCCAGCGTCAAATGCATGAACAGGAGAATACCCTAACAGCCACGCTTCGGCCAGAGATCAGCAATAAACCAAAAATGGGATATATAAACAGTTTTTAGAATATAAACGACATATTATACGGTAAACCATATCTTTCCTGATAGAACTCATCAGTAGCACTGAACTTAACTCGTTTAAAAACAGTTAACCGTGAAAACCATCGCATTGAGACGAGACTGGCACTCTACTTGCAACATGACAAGTAAAAGCACATACATATTCCTGCAAAAAAGAGCAATCTCTGCAGTCGCAGGAATAAAAGACCGAGTCACATTTCTTAATTTCCTTTTGCATCTCACTTGCAGTTCGGCCTGCCACCGAACAGAGTTGCCGTAACACGATGAGTGGATCGAATGGGTTCCAACAACAATCTTTCGGTCCCGAGAGCTCTCTTGGAGGAGTTGAATGCGTCTTTTCCGGATACAAAATTTTGCCTTGACCCTTATGCTTGCACTTGCTCTGGGATTCACCTTTGAAAATACCGTGATTCCGGCCTCTGCCCAGGAAACAACGGGCGGCCTCCAGGGCACAGTAAAGGATCCCTCGGGCGCCATGGTCTCCCGCGCCAAAGTTGTTGTCACAGGTACGGCCCTCGTAGGCTCAAAACTTGTCGAGACCGATGCCAGCGGATACTACCGCTTCGCCAACCTTCCTCCCGGAACCTATACGCTCACCGTTAAAGCTGAGGGCTTCGACACCCTCAAGCGCGCAGGGCTGGTTCTCGGAGTCGGTCGCCTCCCCACAGTGGATCTTCAGCTCTCCATCGGCACGGTACAGACTGTAGTCGAGGTCAGCACTGAGGCCCCCGTTATCGACACTACGACAACGGAAAACATGACCAACATCCCGCAGGAGGAGCTAAAGAACACGCCGCACGGCATCTCCTTCCAGTCGGTGATCCAGTATGCCCCAATGGCCCGCAACGAGCCCCTCGCTGGCTACTCCGTGAACGGCTCCGGATCAGGCGGATCAGGTGGCTCCTTGCCAGGCAGCGCCGGTAACGGACAGGGCTTCGGTTACTCCATCGGCGGTGCTGCCGATTCCGAATCCAGCTACCTCGTCGAAGGCCAGGACACTGAGAACATCTCTGGCGGATATTCCAAAGCCAACGTCCCCATGGACTTCATCCAGGAAGTACAGATGAAGACATCCGGCGTCGGCGCAGAGTACGGTGGCGCTTTAGGCGGCGTGGTCAACGTCATCATGAAGAAGGGCTCCAATGCCTTCCACGGCGAGATCTTCTCAACCTATGAATCTTCCGGAACAGACGCGAATCCAGTAAACCCCTACGTACGTTACAACCCGCTCGACGCAGGCAACTACGCCAAAGGCATCGACCCCATCGTGCAGGTCTACCAGGCGCAGAAAGACCATTTCCGCACCATCCAGCCCGGTGCGCTCATCGGTGGTCCCATCATCAAGGACAAGATCTGGTTCTTTGCCGGCTTCAATCCTTTGATCAACACCAGGGCTAGAAATGTAAACTTCACCCCCAGCGGAATCACTGAAAACAGCAACGCAGGCAGCCAGTACTTCACGCAAGACAGGCAGACCTGGTACGGCACTGCCCGTGTTGACGCCGCTCTGACGCAGAAGATTCGCGTCTTCGGCTCTTGGCTCTATCAGTACTCGCGTGAAACCGGTGCCAACCTGCCCATCGGCGATGCGATCAAGGGGCAATCCGCCTTTCTCAACACCTCCATCAACACGCCCTTGATTGCCTTCTCACACGGTCTTGGCTGGTCGGCCCCGAACTCCACCTATAACGTAGGTGCTGACATTACCCTGACTCAGAAGCTCGTTGCCACCACCCGCTTCGGCTACTTCTTTGAGAACTACCACGACTTCGGTTGGCCCACTACCACCCCCGACCTCTCATGGAACACCCCTGGTACGGTCGATGTTGCCGGAAACCCATTGCCTGCCAACCTGCAGCAGCCCGCTGGCACCACCACCACCCCCTACAACCAGAGCTACACTCTGTTTAACTCTGACAAGCATTACCAATTCAACCAGGATCTCGCCTACTTCAAGAGCGGCTGGATGGGTACCCACAACTTCAAGTTTGGATACCAGCTCAACCGCCTCTCCAATATCATTGACCAGAATGGCAACGTGCCTTACGCGTCGCTCAACCTTGGCCCGGGCGCAAGCCACAATGTCTTCACAGCCAACGGCGCAAGCAACTGCGCGGCCCTCACAAATGTCTGGGGCGACTGCACCGGCCAATATGGCTACCTGACCGTAGTCGACTTTGCCACCATCCTGCCTACCCCGGCCACCGATTGGAACCACGCCTTCTACGTTCAGGATTCCTGGACGGTTGGGCATGGACTGACTCTCGAGCTTGGCCTCCGTATTGAGAAAGAGACCCTCCCCGCTCCGGCCGGTTCCAAGGTCAGCGCCATCAATTTCTCGTGGAGCGACAAAATCGAGCCCCGCCTCGGTGCCGCATGGGATCCAACTGGCAAGGGAAAGATGAAGCTCTTCGGCAGCTACGGCGTTGTTAACGACGTTATGAAGCTGCTGGTCGCACAAACCTCGTGGGGCGCACAGGCGTACGAAGAGTGCACCTATCCCCTCGGTCCCGACGGAATCATTGCAAACCAGGGCTACGCTAACTCGGATATCGATCTGGTCTACAAGGCAGGTCGCGCTTGCCCAAATGGAGCGGCAACTACTGGAGCCAACTTCGCCAACGGAAAGACACCAACCTCACTCATCGATACGGCATCCAAAGTTTCGCTGATTGAAAATGTCAACGAGCGCCCCTGGGAGCCCGTTGCCCCCGGCGTCAAGCCCTATCGCCAGCATGAGTTCGTTGCCGGCTTTGACTACCAGTTCCGTCCCGGCCTCGCAGTAGAGGCCCGCTACGATCGTCGCCGGCTCGACCACGTCATTGAGGATGCTTCCTTGTCCGATGTGAACTGGGGCGAAACCTACACAATCGTCAATCCTGGTGAGGGTGTCAACGCAACCATTGGCAGCTATGCCACTTACCTCGCATCCCTCGGCGAAGCATTTGGCTTCCCCGGATGGTCATTCGACTCCAACGCCTTCGGCGTCTGTGCCGGGTGCCCGCACAACCCCAAAGCCATCAGAAACTACGACGGCCTCGAACTCCGCGTCACCGCTACTCCCACCAAAGGCCTGTCGGGAATGTTCAGCTACACCTACAGCAGCCTGTGGGGCAACTATCCTGGCCTCACCACCACCGACCAGACTGACGGTGGCGTTACCGGCCGCAATTCACCAGACACCACCCGCGCCTTCGACGAACCCTTCTATTATTTCGGCGCGAATGGAAAATCAACAGATGGCCCCATGCCCACCGATCGCCCCAACGTGTTTAAGGGCGACGTCTACTACCAGTTGCCATGGAAGGGCCACGTAACCACCTTCGGCCTCTTCCAAACCGCATACCAGGGAAGCCCGGTAAGCTCGTACATGGATCTCACGGCCGCTAGTTCCTCCGGACCTTATGAGGGCACCTACATCTTCGGCCGCGACAAGTGGGCTAACATGACCACCGACTCCAGCGGAAATATCACCGTTGGCACCCCCTATGAACGCCGTACGCCGTGGTACACCCAGTCCGATCTCAACATTGCTCAACAAATCAAGGTGGGCGAAAATAAAACCGTCTCCTTTGAGGTAACCGCTCTCAACGCGTTCAACCAGCGCGCTGTCACCGCTTACTTTGGCGCGATGAACTCGTGGAACTTCGCAACTGCCCTCCTCCCAGGACCCGCTAATCTTGCATCCGGTGCCGCTCTCTATAAGGAGCTCGAATCCGGCTACAACGTGCAGACGTGGATCAACGGAAACGGCAACCCCGACAATAAGGTGGTTGAGAACTCGCAATATGGCCACCCTTACCTCTTCCAACTCGGGCGCAACATCCACTTTGGTCTGCGCTACATCTTCTAGAACATATGAGTCTGCAAACAGAAGGGGATCCGCCGCGGCGGATCCCCTTCTGTTTTGCGCAAAAGCCAACATCATTAGGAAAATCAGGAAAGGTCTGAAGCAGCACTCTCAGTGCGGCCTATAGCATTCCAACATTCCAAACAGAGTCATGGGATGCTGGAATGCCAACACCATCTACCTGCCAGCGCTCTTCTTCTTCGCAACCGGCTTGGCTTTGGTCTTGGACATTACCTGCGTCTTCTTCGCTGCTGTCTTGGGCTTGGCAGCCAATGGCGCCTTCTTGACGGCCTTCTTCGCCTTGGCAACCACTGGCGCTTTCTTGACGGCCTTCTTTGCCTTGGCAGCCACTGGTGCCTTCTTGACAGCCTTCTTTGCCTTGGCAACCACTGGCGCCTTCTTGACAGCCTTCTTAGCCTTGGCTACCACTGGCGCTTTCTTGACGGCCTTCTTAGCCTTGGCAACAACCGGTGCCTTCTCGCGCACGGTGCGCGTCTTCTCAGCCAACTCTGCCTTCAACTCGGCGTCGAACTCGGCCGGAGTCAATGGCCGAGCGGACTTTCGTAGCCGCTCAATGTCATAGAAAGCGCGCCGCTCGGTAAGAAACACATGGACAACAAAATCCACATAGTCCAGCAGAATCCACTCACCCTGCCGACGGCCCTCCACGGAGTGAGCATAAGCACCAAAATCCCGCTTCAAACGAAACTCAATGTCGTCCGCAATAGCCACGGCCTGGCGCTCATTGGTAGCGGAGGTAATCAGGAAAAAATCTGACAATCCCGAATCCACGGGATCAAGCTCAAGGATCCGCGTATCCTCGCCCTTTTTGTCTTCACAAACTGCTGCAGCAGCCTGAACCAGGATGCGCGTTTCCTGCTTTACTTGCGATGTTGTCATTCGATTAAAAACACTCCAACCTAATCGTATCTCTTCGCCTTGGCAGCGGCAAATTAACAATAGAGCCGATGGTGCCGAATGTAATCGGAAACACCACTTGGCAATAGCTTGTGGCCAGCCTCTCCGCTTCCCTCGGCAGCTCTCACTTGCGCCCGAATCTCTGAGGCGCTTATCTCCACATCCAGCCCTGGCATCAAATAGAAGGGCGTTCGATCTCCCGCCTGATTCAGCAAAATGTAGCAACGCACCACCACGCCACATCGCACCTCCTCGGCCTCACTCCCTGCCTCCATGCTCAATCCAGAAGGCAGTAGTGCCTTAAGGCTGTCCAACCGCTCACCAGGGCGCGAAGCCACAATCAGCGGAGCTGCAAAGGGTATCTGCGCGGCCCCATGCCAGCGTCGCAACCCCACAAATGAGTCGGCCCCCATCAGGCAGAACAGGCTGCAGTCCCCGGTAAGCTCCGCCTTCAACTCAGCCAATGTCTCCAAGGTGTAATTCGGTTCGCCGCAGGCCTTGGGCGCATCGGCCAGTGAGAGGCATAATCCCTCCACGCCGGCAATAGCAAGCCGCGTCATGGCTACCCGGTCCTCAAAGCTCGCGGTTGAACCCTGCGCCTTCAGCGGCTGCGCACCTACGGGAGCAAACAGAACGGTATCCAAATCCAAAGCAGCCCTTGCCGCCTTCGCCACCGCCAGATGCCCCAGATGAGGCGGATCAAAACTGCCCCCGAAAAATCCCACTCGGCGGCTATCTAGCGCCGTAACCAGCCTAGCGGACTCAATCGCTTCGCTCATGCAGTCCATGGTAGCGCGTGCCCGCCCTCTGGTAGCATCACTATCAAGACGATGCGTTCCCTAATCTTCCTCCTCGCTCTCGCAGGTGTGGTTGTCTCCGCACTGGCTCTCCGCGTTCACTACTCCACTGGTACTGAACCCTGCTCCATCAACGAGAGATGGGATTGCGGCGTTGTAAACCACAGCCGGTATGCGGTCATCGCTCATGTGCCTGTCGGCGCCATTGGCATCGCCGGTTACATTACACTCGCTCTGCTCGCGTTCTTGAGCCATCGCCGCCTGTTCTTCCTCGCCACCCTTGTTGGGCTGGGTTTTGCTCTATACCTCAGCCATATTGAGAGAGATATTCTTGAAGTCTGGTGCCTCTACTGCGTCATCTCCCAAGCCATCATTGCCCTGCTGGTTCTCCTTGGCGGTCTCTGGTTGATCATGGATCGGCCACCCAAGCAGCCTGTGCACAACCACCCATAACCTGCGCCCCCTCACGCCCATGTTCACCTCATCCATCGCTGATAAAATTGAATCAAAGCGATGATCAAGGAATGGTACGCGCGTTGGATGTACGAATGGGAAACGAAGCTCACTACACGCGATGAAAATCGTGTAGTGCGCCCGTTGGAGTGGGGCTTCGAGTGGATTAAGCCCTTTCTTGAAACACATGGTTTTGGCGCCGCCGTGCCTGGCCCAGAGGTTGAAAACGACAATGTAGCTGCCGAAGCAGCCATGGTGCGCATCAACCAGATCCTTATCCGCAATAGTGAAACCTTCTTCGGCTACGAGCGCCCAACGGACTTCCGTCTGGAAGAGCGCTTCCCAGAGCTATTCCCCACCAATGTCCGCCCTGAAACCCTCGCTCAGGATGCCGCGCTCAAGCAGCAGGCCATTGACGGCAAGCTGCCCCCGGCCCAGTTTCTGCGCTTCACCTCTCCAGAGCGTACCCCTTACCCAGAAAACGACCTGGTAAACGCCCGCTGGTACCCGGCTCCTCAGCACAAAGACCCCACACGGCCCAAGCAAGCCATCGTGGTCATGCCGCAATGGAATGCAGACGCCTTCAGCCACAACTCGCTCTGCACCATCTTCAACCAGATGGGCATCTCTGCCCTCAGGCTCTCCAAGCCCTACCACGACATCCGCCGTCCCATTGAACTTGAACGCTCCGACTACGCCGTCAGCGCCAACATCGGGCGCACCTTCTCTGCCTGCCGCCAGGCCGTTGTCGATATCCGCTGCTGCCTTGACTGGCTTGAAGAGCAGGGGTACGAGCACTTCGGCGTACTCGGCACAAGTCTCGGCTCCTGCTACGCCTTCCTCGCCAGTGCGCACGACCCTCGCCTCCGGGTGAACGCCTTCAACCATGCCTCTACAGCATTTGGGGATGTGGTCTGGGCCGGACAAAGCACTCGTCATGTCCAGCAGGCGCTGGCAGATGCAGGCCTGAGCCAGGACCGTATCCGGGAGTTGTGGTCTGCCATCAGCCCCTGTAGTTACTACCCCAAGCTCATCAGCCCAGAGGCTGGCGGCCCCTTCAAGAAAGTGCTGGTCGTCTACGCCAACTACGACCTTACCTTTCCCAAGGAATACTCGCTCCAGGTAGTCAACGCCTTCCGCCGTATCGGCCTCAACTTTGAGCAGCGCGTCCTCCCATGCGGCCATTACACTACCGGGGAAACGCCCTACAAGTTCATTGACGGGTGGTACATGGGGTCGTTCATCTACCGGGCCTTCAAGGCTCTGCGCAAAGAGAAGGCAGCAGGCGTTATTGTGCCAACTGCCGTGGCGCAACAGGTGGAAGAGGAAGCAGTCACTCGTTAGCGAACCGCAGCCAGGTTCAGCCGCAGCAGCTTGGCAGGGTCAAGATAGGCGCCCTGCCAGCGTACCGCCCAGTGCAGATGGGGTCCGGTAACGCGCCCTGTTGCCCCGCTCAGGCCCAACCGCTCGCCTTGCGCCACGCTCTGCCCCTCGCGCACATCAATCCTGCTCAAATGCATTGAGATCGTCCACAATCCCAGTCCGTGGTCCACAATCACGCAATTCCCTTCGTAGTAGAGCTTCCGCGCCAGCACCACCGTGCCGCCATTCCCGGCTCGCACCGGCGTCCCCGTTGGAGCGCGAAAATCCATACCCTTGTGAATGCTGGCCAGCTTGCCGTTGAACATGCGCCTCGTGCCAAAGCTGTCAGTCGGCGCTGACCCAACTGGTGCGTGGAAGCTGCCAACCCAAAGCGGATGCGCGGCGCTGGATGCAAATACTCGCGCCTTCACTTGGCTATCCGCCTCAATCAGCTTCAACTCCTCCGGGCCCGGCTCCACAAACTTTGGAGCGACTGAAAGCGATCCGGTACGGTAATGCGCGGCATGAATCAAAACCGTGCGGCTCAAGTCGCGAACACCACTTCCCGTGTGAACCACGAGCCGCAAAGTTGACGGTCCCGCTGGCGTCTCCACATCCGCCCCAGCCAGTGCATACCACCCGCTCCCGCCACGCGCCGCAAAAAACTCAAGCTTTCGTCCCAGCCAATCTCCGCTTATGACTGCGTCGCCGCTCGCCTCAACATGGATCAGCACTGGCGAACCAGACTCCACAGCTGCCGGAGTCAGCATCACTTCTGCCGACTGCCCACGAGCAAGCGGCGCAGCTATCCCGGCACTCAGCGCAAGAGCCAGCAGCAACAAACGTGCAAACACAAATCGGCAACCAGGCATGGCATCAAGCATAGCTTCCTCGGTAGCACTGTGAGCATAAGCCTCTAGGGCAGGGAATTCGGCCGCGGATGCGCGGCCCGCCACGCGGCTACCCGCTCTACAACACCATCCAGCTCTTCGGCAGTAATGTGGGTGCCAATCATCTGCCGGTTGGACGCGTATTTCTCCTGGTCGGGTCCCTTGACCCCCGCCGCAAGGTCCAGCCAAAAGTAAGCCTCTACGTCACTGCGCGCTACCCCTTGGCCCATGGAATACAAGACTCCCAGCGTCCCCTGCGAGCGTACGTCCCCCTGCTCCGCCGCCTTGCGATACCACGTGGCTGCCTGCACCATGTCACGCGGAAATCCCTTGCCCCCATCCCGAAAAAGCGCTGCCAGGTGGACCTGACCGCTTATGTCACCCTTCTCGGCAGCCTTCAGATACCACGCTGCAGCAAGCTTGTAATCCTGCGCTACATCCTTGCCCGCCGCGAAATTCTCACCTACCAGCACCTGGGCAGTTGCATCCCCGCCGCTGGCTCTGGCCATCAGTGCCGCATCGATACCAGTCTTCTGTGCCAGTCCAACCCCGGTCGAGACAACCACCAATATCGGCGCAAAGAACGCCATCAGAACCACTTGCTTCCTTGAAACCATCGCACGAACCCCTATTGCTGCTCTAAAAAAAGCGCTGAACATAGTCTAACGATGCAGCAACCACACAAGATACACCAGCGAACACAAACCTCAATCCCGGCCCAAAAGACGATAAAATTCCAATATGACCGAGCGCATGTCCCTCTCCCTCGCCCAAGCCGATCCCGATGTTGCCGCCGCCCTTGAAAAGGAAACTCTCCGCCAGCATGAAGGGCTGGAGATGATCGCCAGTGAGAACTTCGTCTCTGAAGCAGTTCTGGAGGCCGCAGGCTCCATCTTCACCAACAAATACGCTGAGGGCTATCCGGGCCGCCGTTACTACGGTGGTTGCGAGTACGCTGACATCGTCGAGAACCTCGCCCGCGATCGCGCCAAGCAAATCTTCGGCAGCGCGCACGCGAATGTGCAGCCTCACTCCGGCTCTCAGGCGAATGCATCAGCCTACGCAGCCGTTCTCCAGGCTGGCGACACCATCCTCGGACTCGATCTGGCCCATGGCGGCCACCTTACCCACGGCCACCGTCTCAGCTTCAGCGGCAAGCTCTACCGGCCCACCTTCTATCAGGTTCGTCGCGACACAGAGCTCATCGACTACGACGAGCTTGAGACCATCGCCGAACGCGAAAAGCCAAAAGCTATCATCGGAGGCGGCAGCGCCTATCCGCGCCTGTGGGACTTTGCCCGTATGCGTCAAATTGCAGACAAAGTGGGTGCGGTCTACATCTTTGACATGGCCCATATCGCCGGCCTCGTTGCTGGTGGCGTGCATCCATCCCCTGTCCCCCATGCCCACATCACCACCACCACCACCCACAAGACCCTCCGCGGACCCCGTTCCGGCCTCATTCTTTGCGGGCAAGAGCTTGCAGCGGCGGTTGACAAGGCAGTCTTCCCGGGCCAGCAAGGCGGCCCTCTCATGCATATCGTCGCTGCCAAGGCTGTAGCCTTTGCTGAGGCGCTCCGGCCGGAGTTCAGCACTTATGCCGCGCAGATCGTTGCCAACGCCAAGGTTCTCGCTGCCTCCTTGCAACAAGCTGGCTTCCGCATCATCTCTGGCGGCACTGATAACCACCTGATGCTTGTAGATGTCTTTGCCAAGGGCATCCTCGGTTCTGAGGCAGAGCTCGCTCTCGGCAAAGCCGGAATCACTGTTAACAAAAACTCCATACCCTACGACACCAATCCACCCCTCAAGCCCTCCGGCATCCGTGTGGGAACCCCGGCACTCACCACGCGCGGCATGAAAGAGCCGGAGATGCAATTGATCGGAGCATGGATTGCCAAAGCCCTGGAGCTGCGTAACGACGACGCGGCACTTGAACGCATTCGCCTGGAAGTGGCGGAACTCGCCAACCAGTTTCCCCTCTACGCCTGGCGTCGTCCCCAGGTAAACACAGCAAGTTAGCCAAACCTCATCGAGGGTCCAAGTCCGTGAGCGCCTTCAAGTGCTCACGGATTTTTATGCGCAGAAACTTGTCTCTAAACATCGGGTTAAAGGTAGAGTAGTTGCTGATGACCCGTCAGCGGGAGAATCGTAGCATCCTGAAGTGGTTTCTCCCCCCAGGGCATCTGGAGGTATCGATGAAATCCATTCAGCTCGCAATGGCTGCATTGCTTGTTTTTTCGGTCCCCGTCTTTGCGCAACATCATGAGAGCGGCGGCGGATCCCATCCCTCGGGCGGAGTACATCAGTCCGCTCCCTCGCATGGCCCGGCGCCAGTAAGGGGGACGCCGCATGAGCCCGAACAAAATCGCAACTTCAGTGACCGCAACGGCCATCCCAACGTGCCCCACGTAGATAAAAAAGTCTGGGTCGGGCACGACACCGGTCCGAGTGATAACCGTTACCACATGGAACGCCCCTTCGAACACGGTCGCTTTACCGGCGGAATAGGCCGCTCCCACAGGTGGCATCTGGCTGGCGGTGGCCCCAGCCGATTCTGGTTCAACGGATGGTACTGGAATGTCGCCATGGCTGACATGGCCTTCTGCGACGGGTGGCTATGGGACTCCGACGACATCGTAATCTACGACGATCCTGACCATCCAGGCTGGTACCTCGCATACAACGTGCGCCTCGGTACCTATGTGCACGTGCAGTATCTCGGCATGTAGATCACTCCACCGGACCGCATCGTAACCGTACGCCAAAGAGGACAGTCCAAGGGGGCTGTCCTCTCTGTCTTGAATCCACCAATCGGTACTGAGGAGAGAAAAAAGCAGGGCTCCACTCTTTCGCAAAAAGCCGATAAGCAAGAGACAGTCGGAAACTCGCAGTAACTAACCGAGGCCTGCACTTATCCAACACCGTGAACAATTAACTTTCTCACTAGGCATGTATCTATCTCGCCCTTTCAAAGCACCACCAGCCGATTAGCATTTGAGTCACAACAAATAAAAGCACGTGAATATTCACGATCCAACCCGCGAAAAAACGCGACTAATTGTGCCAAAGTCACAATCTAATTTATGCTGACCACATGTCTATTGAGTCAATTCTTCTCCAGATCGATGCCGAAATCACACGGCTCTCCCATGTACGTTTGCTCCTCGCCAATCTTGGCGATGCCGAAATCTCGGTAACTGAACCTGCCACCAAAAAGGCGCTTGCAAAGGTAAATGCAAAGGTCAAGGCAAAAAAGAAGCGGATACTGAGTCCTGAGGCGCGTCAACGGATTGCCGACGCTCAACGCAAGCGCTGGGCCGCGCAAAAGACCAAGAGCAAGTAACAGAATTAGCAGATATTTAATTCTCTAACCAGCGATGAATGTGACCTCGAATGGTCTGCAAGCCTCACGCAAAGAGAAACCCGCAGCACACGCTGCGGGATCAAGCATATTAGGTGGGTGGCGATAGTGACTCATTGCCATCCAGCCGCGCACTTGCAGGTCTAAAACGCCCTAAACAATCCCCGACATCACCAGCATCCGTGGCTCCGTCATCTCTTCAATTGCAGAGCGAATTCCCTCGCGCCCAATTCCCGAGTCCTTCACCCCGCCAAACGGCATCGGATCAAGACGCCAGCTCGGAGTATCGCCCACAATCAGCGCTCCCACCTCCAGCTCGCGAAATGCGGTCAGAATTCGCACCGCGTCCCGCGTCAGCAGTCCCGCCTGCAGTCCATATCTAGAGTGGTTCACGTCAGCCAAGGCCTGCTCAAAATCGTCATAGGGCTCAATCACCATCACCGGGCCAAACACCTCCTCTTCGCGCACCTTCATTCCTGGCTTTGTCCCCGTCAATATCGCGGGCGTCACCACAGCGCCCTTGCGTTCACCGCCGGCAACAAGCTTCGCGCCGCCCTCTACTGCCTCTTTGATCCAATCCTCTACGCGCTCAGCCTCGCTCAGCCGGACCAGCGGACCCACCTCCGTCGCCTCATTCGAAGGATCGCCCGTAATAAGCTTCGCTGTATACTCCACCACCTTCCACAAAAAGGTCTGGAAAACACTGCGCTCCACAAATACGCGTTGCACGCTCACACACGACTGCCCCGCATTGCCAAACGCGCCACGCGCCGTGCGCGCCGCGGCATCATCCAGATCCGGCCAGTCTCCATGCACAATCAACGCCGCATTTCCGCCCAACTCCAGCAGCACACGCTTCCGCCCAGAGTGCGCTTTCAGCTCCCATCCCACCTTCGCTGAACCCGTAAAGCTCACCAGCTTGATGCGGTCTTCCTTCTCCGCCAGCCAGGCCGTGTCCGCATTGCCAAGCGTCAACACTGCCAAAGCTTCCTGCGGCCAACCTGCCTTCAAAATCACTTCGCCAAGCGCCAGGGCGGTAAACGGCGTCTGCGGCGCAGGCTTCAAAAGCACCGGGCAACCTGCGGCCATCGCTGGAGCCACTTTATGAGCCACAAGGTTCAGCGGAAAATTGAAGGGCGTAATAGCCAGCACTGGCCCCACTGGAAATCGATGCACCAGGCCCCACCGACCCTCATTTCCCTCCATCAGGTCCAGCGGAATGCTCTCGCCTCCCAGCCGCGCCGCCTCTTCTGCGGCCGTCTTGAAGGTCAGCACCGCCCGGTCCACCTCCGTACGCGCCAACCGCAGCGGCTTGCCTGCCTCGGCAACAATCAACTGTGCAAAGCGCTCCTTCTGCTCAATCAGCGCCGCGGCCACATCTTCCAGAATCTCGCGCCGCTTCCAGCGCGGCAGGGCTCGCGTGCGTCGAAGGCTCGCCACCGCGTGATTCACAGCCTGGCGTGCATCGGCCCTGGTTGCCACGGTCACCCGTCCCACCAGTCCCTGGTCCCATGGGGAGCGGACTTCCAGCGCCTCGCCGTCGATCCATTCCTTGCCGCAGAGCAGAAATCCCGTCTGTGTTCCTGGCCGCATCTTCATTGTCTTTGAGCTCCTTTTCGGTCTCTGCATTCAATGGTACAAGCCATGGCGTCACCGCAAATAGTCTGCCACCGCGCAGCCCCGGATTGAAACACCAGAGAACTCCTGCCACCCCGCAACGAAAATTGAAGGATGTCGCCCGTTCGTATTCCTTCACGCCCTCAACACAAACCGGAAGCGCATATCCTCACCAAACCACATTATGTAGTTGGTGCCCCAGGCGTTGTTGTAGAGGTTCGAGTGGATTCCTTTGCTCAGCTCCGGCAGTGTCATAGCAAAGCCCAGCGGCGTCCGTTCGCCCAACGCCACCACCGGCGCGTCCAACGTCTCCACGGCAAAGTGCTGCCCGCCGTGCCTCCATTCAAAGCCCTTTCCCAGGCTGTGCATCTGTCGTCCGCCCCCGGCCACCACATCCAGAGGCGAGATCCGCTCCCCGCTCTTTTCCAGCAGCCACCCCTTCGGCTCTTCAACGACAGGATTGAACGTCAGCCACAGCGCCTCAGGGAACCGTGTCGCCGGCTTGTCAAACCACGAAAGATTCATGTGAATCGCCGCCTCCGCCTTCGGCAGCACCATCTCCAGATATGCCCTGCGCGGATAGCAAGCCAGCCCGGCATCGAACGCCGCATCGTCTTTGAATTGCAGCCTCACCAGGATGCGGTGCGCGTTCGCCGTCTCTTCCACATGCACCACCGTCTCACCCGGCTGCCACTCCTGGCTCTTTGCTCCCTTCAGCTCGATATTCGGCTTGCCAAAATCTTTAAAAGCCCAGTCCGCCCGCGACTTCAGATAAGCCGCCATGAAGCGGTCGTAGTCGCTCTTTGAAAGCGTCTGGTAAGTCAGCAGCGCGATCGGATTCGTTGCGCTCGCCCACTCCCGTCCCGTCGCCTTGTTCTTCAACCGCGTAATCGCGCCGGTCTTTCCATCCAGCTCAAGCAGGTAGTGTGCGGTCTCAATCGGAACCTCCGGAGGCGGCGTCATCGGGCCGGCAGGCATCTTCGGTTCCTCTGGCTTGAGTCCGGCAATCGCGTGCTCCGCCTCGGCCCGCAACTTCGCAGGGAGCGTCGCCACGCCATCCAGCAGATCCTTCCGCTTCTCGTCCCAACTGAACTCCACAACCTTGTAGTTCTTCGTGTCCAGCATCTTTGCAAGGTCGGCAGGCTTGTAGTTGTCAAAATCCAGCCAGGTCTTGGTGTCGGTTCCCCACGTGTGCTCTGCCTCCAGCAGCAGGTGTCGCAGCAGCGCCAGGTCGGTCGAGTCCCCGCTCTTCAAGCTGCCCTGCGCAATCCACGCATCCCGCAGCCGCGCCACCGCGCGATAGCGCGCCACCTTCAGCGGATCGCTCGGCACGCCGTAAATCCATGTGTCGCCCATCTCCCCCGTTACCACCGGCAGCTTTTCGCGATGCGGCGCTACTGCACTGGCAAGCTCTGACAGGTTGCAGGCCTCCACCTTCGCATTTGGAAAGCGCTTCTTCAGTCCCGTATGTATCTGCTCAATCTCTTCAGCCGTGTGCGGCCCGCTGTTGTCCCCGCGCACTTCAATCGCAATCGCAACATCCGCGCCCGGCACGCGCGCCACTCCGCCGTAGCCCAGGTGATACATCACTGGCAGCCCCGAGCCCGAGGGGTCCTTCCAAAGGAACAGCGGTGGCAGCTCAATCGGTGTTGAGGCATCGTTCACTCCGATATCAAGAAAGCTCACCCCATGCTTCGCCAGCGGCGGAATCATTCCCCGCGTATGACCCGGCACGTCCGTCATCTTCGCGCCCGTCGTCACCTTGCCAAATCGCCGGTCTAATTGCTGTGAAAGAGCCAGGCTCCCCTCCATCATCGAGGGACTCAGCAGCTCCGTCTGCCATGTAAACGGCAGCGCATGCCACGCAATATCCCCCCGCCCAATCGCCGCCTCCATCACCTTCCGCTCCGCTGCTCCAGCCTGCTCCAGGTACTCAAACAGCAGCCAGCTTCCCGTCGTCCACACATAGCGGCGCGCGCCCCCGGCGTTGGCCGTGCGCGCAACTTCAATCGCTTTAGGAAAGTACGAAGTAAAGTACTTGTGGACCACGTTCGCCTGCGTATCGATGAAGCCCGCGTCAAAGTGGCACTTGAACATCACCAGCACGCGCTTCACTTCAGCATCCGGCGCAGCCTGCTCCGCACGCAGGGCAAAGGGTGAATACGGCAGCACTATCCCGGCGCCCACGGCGCTCATCGTCTTCACAAACTCGCGACGTTTCATGCGCAATCTCCTCCTCGCACTCAATCGCCCGAAGTGTACCACCAGCCACCGGGGCTCAAACCACCCGCTCGGTCCATCGAGCCCAGACGCACCAACGGCGGGCGTATATCAATCCCGCCCGCCGCATCGTGCCTGTTGATTTGCCTGCTCTAACGCCGGCCGATGTAGCCCTGCAGCTCCTCCGCTACATGCTGGTAGCCGCGCCGGAAGCCTTCCCGGTACGTCTCAACCATCTCACGGGGAACATTGTTCGGTCGTCGGTACTCGTCGCGGTTGTTGGGGTCAGGACGACGGTTGTTGTCCCAGTCCCGGATAGCGCCTTCCGCGCCATCATGGAAGCCCCGCGTCCTCAACTCGCCGCCCGGGCCGCCTTGCCGTCCAAAACCCTCTGTCAGCGCAGCCATGCCCCGGTCGTATCCACGGCGGAAGCCGTCCCGGTAGGCATCTTGCATCTCGAAAGGCACATTGGGATGGCGGAACTCGTCGCGGTTGTTCGGGTCCGGTCTGCGATGGTTGTCCAAGTCGCGCAGAGCCCCGTCCATGCCTTCCTGGAAGCCGCGATGACGGAACGACATCATATCCCCACGGCTTGGCATCACTGGCGGCGGAGGAGCCATTGGCGCCATCTGTGGCGGAGGCTGCGGCGCGCCATAAAAGCGGTCCATCACCCGCTGATAGCCCTTCTGAAAGCCGTCACGATACATCACCCGCTGCAGAAATGGCATCTGTGGTGGGTTGCGATACTCCGGCCGGCCAGTCGCGTTCGGCTGGATGCGGCGGGCAAGGTCATCCTGCCCAGCCACTATACCGTCGCGAAAGCCATTTGCCTGGGTCTGGGTAAAAGTAGGCGGTGGAACATCCCATCCTGCCTGGTCCTGGCCAAAACCAGGCGCGGCAGAAACTGCGGGTACCCCGTATGCCTTGACGGTACCCAAACATGTAACTCCCAGGAAGAGTGCAAGTGAAGTTGCTGCAATACGGCTCATGCTCATTGCTCGGTATCTCCGTTATTTTTTTGTGACCAGATAGCATAGAACAAACTGGCCAAAACAGTCGGTAACCTCAAACACATTGGAATCTTAGCCAGAAATCCGGCTTTTTGCCACTTGCGATAAACTCCTCCCATGATCAACAACGGCAAGAGCCGCAAGCTTCCCTTCGATCCCGCTGAGGCTCTCCAGCACCTTCGCGCCGCAGACCCCAAGCTCGGAGCGCTCATTGACCGTGCCGGCGACTTCACCCTCAAGCTTGATCCTTCGCCCTCGCCCTACGAGTCCCTGCTTGAGTCCATCCTCTATCAGCAATTGCACGGCAAGGCGGCAGCCACCATCCACCGCCGCCTGCGCGAGTACTTCGGCGGCGATCCCGCGCCTCAGCTCCTCCTCGATACCCCCGACGACCCGATTCGCGCCGCCGGCGTATCCGGCAACAAGATCAAAGCCCTCCGCGACCTCGCCGCCCGCACCCTCGACGGCACCGTTCCCACCCACGTCGCCATTCGCAAAATGACAGATGACGAAATCGTCGAGCGCCTCACCCAGGTCCGCGGCATCGGCCCCTGGACGGTCGAGATGCTGCTCATCTTCCGTATGGGTCGCCCAGACGTCTTTCCCGTTACTGACTACGGCGTTCGCAAGGGATTCGCGCTCACCTTCCAGCGCCTCCCCAAAACCCGCCCCCTGGCCGCCGCTGATCTGCCCAAGCCGGATGTTCTTCTCAAAAGAGGAAAACGCTGGGCCCCTTTCCGCTCTGTTGCCAGTTGGTACCTCTGGCGCGCCTGCGATCTCGCCAAGACCACAGCTCCCGCTGGACGATCCAGCCTACAATAATCAAGGTGGGGGGAGCGCTCAATGCCGGCAAGTAAACGTTTCGTATGTATCCATGGGCACTTCTATCAGCCCCCTCGCGAAAATCCTTGGCTTGAGACCGTCGAAACCCAGGACACCGCAGCGCCCTACCACGACTGGAACGAGCGCATCTGCGCGGAGTGCTACGCCCCCAACGGCGCCGCGCGCATCGTCAACATCAAAAAGTTCATTACCCGCATCGTTAATAACTACGCACGCATCAGCTTCAACTTCGGTCCTACCCTGCTCAGTTGGCTCAAGGAGAATGCCCCCCGCACCTATCGCATGATCCTTGATGGCGAGCGCCGCAGCCGCAAAAGCTATCGCGGCCACAGTTCAGCCATGGCGCAGGTCTACAACCACATGATTCTGCCGCTAGCCTCCCGCCGCGACCGCATCACCCAGATACGCTGGGGCATTGCGGACTACGAAAACCACTACGGCGCACCGCCCGAGGGCATGTGGCTCGCAGAGACGGCGGCCGACACGGATTCCCTTGAACTCCTCGCCCAGCACGGCATCAAGTTCACGCTCCTCGCTCCCCATCAGTGCAAGCGCATTCGTTCCCTCAAAGAGGGCTCCGGCTGGTCTGACACACCCGGCGCCAGCGTCGACACCACCCGCCCCTATATCGTTCGCTTTGGATCCGGCCTGTCCATCGCCGTCTTCTTCTACAACGGCCCCGCCTCCCGTGCCATCGCTTTTGAAGGGCTGCTCAACTCCGGTGAGAACTTTGCCGCGCGTCTGAAAAACGACTTCAAAGACACCGCGCAGCCGCAGTTGGTCCATGTAGCCACAGACGGCGAGTCCTACGGGCATCACCACAAGCACGGCGAAATGGCGCTGGCCTATGCGCTCCGGCTTCTTGAAGAAGACAAAACCGTCAAGCTCACAAACTACGGCAGCTTTCTTGAGCAGTTCCCGCCGGAGTACGAGTGTGAGATCGTCGATAACAGCTCGTGGAGCTGTGTGCATGGCATTGAGCGCTGGCGCTCCAACTGCGGCTGCAACGGCGGTAAGCCAGGATTCAATCAGGAATGGCGCGCCCCCCTTCGCCAGGCCCTCGACGAGCTGCGCAACAGCCTCGCTCCACTCACTGAGCTGGAGGGCGCCAAGCTCTTCAAAGATGTGTGGGCCGCCCGCGACGCCTATATCCAGGTGGTGCTCGACCGAGGCGAGGAGTCCAACACCCGCTTCCTTCTCGCTAATCAAAGCCACGCTCTCTCTCAAGCGGAGCAGGTGCATGCGCTCGAATTGATGGAGATGCAGCGCCACGCGCAGTTGATGTACACAAGCTGCGGATGGTTTTTTGACGATATCTCCGGCATTGAGACCGTGCAGATCATCGCCTATGCCGCCCGTGTGTTGCAACTCGCCAGGCGGCACTTTGCCGAGCAGGCAGAGCCGCTTGAATCAGCCTTTCTCGCCCGCCTCGCAGAGGCCCGCTCCAATGTCGCCGCAGAGGGCAACGGAGCCCGTATCTACAAGCACTGCGTTGACACCATGGAGCTGCAACTCGAGCAGGTTGCGGCCCACTACGCCATCAGCTCCGTCTTCTCGTCCTTCGCTGAAGAGACTGACCTCTTCTGCTACCACGTGCGCCGCATCTCTTATGAAATCTCCACCTCGGGACGCGGCCGTCTCGCTTTGGGCCGTGCTCATGTGGCCAACGCCATCACCGGCCACTGTCAAAGCTTCTCCTTCGCGGTTCTGCACTTCGGAGATCAAAACATCACCGCTGCCGTCAAGGCATATCAAGACGCCGATGCCTCTGAGTTTGAAGCCTTCTCCGTTCAGGCAGCCGCTCACGTACAGCTCGCCAACTTCCCTGAGGTGATTCGCTTGCTTGACCGCTACTACGGCCACGTCGACTACTCGCTCACCTCTTTGTTTACTGACGAGCAGCGCCGCATCGTCCAGCTCATCCTCAACTCCACCCTATGGGACATTGAGAACTCTCTCACCACCATCTACCAGGACCACGCCAGCCTGCTCCACTATCTCTCCCAGGCAGGCCTCCCCAAGCCTCCCGCGCTCACCCTGGCGGCGGGCTTCGCCGTCAACGCCGGCCTGCGCCGCGTCCTTGAGAGCGACCCCATTGACCAGGCGCAGTTACGCTCCCTGCTGGCGCTTGCCAAAGCCGACCAGGTGCCCATGGAGACCGCCACTCTCTCCTACATCGCAGATCTGCGCATGAAGCGAGCGATGGTCGAGCTGCAAATGTCCTCCGGTTCGTTGGAGATGCTGGACCGCGCCCGGTCCCTTGCGCGCGGCCTCGTTGAAATGCCCTTCGAGTTGAACCTTTGGCAGGCGCAGAACATCTGGTATGAGATTCTCCGCACCTCCGGCTATGCGCTCACCGCGCTTAACCCGGACGACCGACCCCGCTGGGAAAAAGACTTTGCAGACCTGGGACGCTCCCTCTCCATTGACTGCGAAGCCATCCGCACCAGCGATCGCCCCGTCGCTATAACAGGAGACTAACTACCGCTCTTGTCTATAAATATTCCGGAATGGACGGGAAAGAGAAGCACTGGTCTTTGGCCTATAAATAGGGGTGGCGCTCCAGTAACCGGCTACTTGCCAATCCCCTGCAGCTTCCCGCTCTTCAACACAAACTGCTCTCCGCGCCACACAATCGTATTCCCGGCAAACCCCGCCACCCATAGCCCCATAGCCACCACATCGCGCAGCGGCAGCAGCCACAGGTTGGCCAGCACCTGGTGATCGCCCAGCACCTCCGCGCCTACCGTCATGGCCTGCGCCAGGCGCAGAAAAAAACTCAACCCAAAAATCCAAAGGCTTACCGGACTCACTCCGCTGGCCACCACGTTGAGCAGCGCCCAACCAAAACCGTGCGTAAAAATCAGTCCTGCATACCCACCCGGCCGTGCATCGCGCACAGTCCTGGCCCAGCGCAACTGGTGATCCACAAAGCCACGCCACCCATATGCCGGAACGCCCGTCTCCACCACCTCAGCGCTCAACGCCACTCGGTAACCGGCCCGGTCCACCCGCGCGCCCATCTCGTAGTCGTCGGCCAGGTGGTCCACCAGCGCGCGCAGCCCGCCCGCCTTCTCCAGCGCTTCCCGGCTTACAGCCAGGGTCGAGCCCAGCCCGTAGTGCAGCCCGCCCTCAATCATCTTTGAAAGCAGCACCCCGGCCTGAAAATCCGTAGCAATTCCCAGCGCCTCCAGCCGAGAAGCCAGCGTCTCATGGGCCTTGCCGCGGTAAAGCGCCGTTACCAGCCCTACCGGGGCAAGCCCCTTCGCCACCCACGGCGCAGGCGCAAAGCACGCCATTACCCGCTCCAGGTAGCGTTGTGAAACCGTAATATCTGAGTCATTGATCAGCAGAAAGTCGAATCGCGCGTGCAGCGCCAATTGCACCAGCGTACTCACCTTGCCATTGGTTCCTAGCCGCTCCGGGCACTCCACCAGCCGGATAGCCAACCCAGGAAATTCGCCCTTTAATTGCTCCACGGCGCTGACAGCAGGGTCGTCCAGCGAGGCAACCCCAAACAGCAGCTCATATTCGCCTGCATAACTCTGCCGGCAATGGCTGCGGAAGGCCTCCATCATGCTCGGGTCAAGCCCCTTCAGGGACTTCAGAACGCTCACACCCGGCGCAAAAGTCGCCAGCTTGGCCCGCCTGCTGTGCAGAAACCCGCGCGCCGCCACCAGCGCTGCCAGAAAATACCCCATCCCGGCCACGGCTAGGGCCGTAGTCACTATCTCAACGGCATGGGCAAAAGCATGCGGCATCACAGGGGTAAGAATACAGCCACAAGCCCAATGCTGCCCTACTCGTAGCGCAGCGCCTCAATCGGGTCCAGGTTGGCCGCCTTCCACGCCGGATAAATACCAAACACCAAGCCGATCGCGCAAGACACGCCAAACCCGATCAGCACCCACATCGTAGAGAGTGTCGCCGGCAATCCAATCGGCAGAAAATACACAATCCACGTCAGCACCGCGCCCACCAATACACCCACAACGCCGCCCACAGCGCACAGCGTCACCGCCTCGGTGGTGAACTGCGTCAATATCGTCCGCTTCGTGGCCCCAATCGCTTTCCGAATCCCAATCTCGCGCGTCCGCTCCGTCACGCTCACCAGCATGATGTTCATCACGCCCACGCCGCCCACCATCAGCCCCACGCTTGAAACCGCAATCATGAACGCTACCAGCCCGCCCGTCAACTGATCCCACAGCTTCGACAGCGAGTCAGGCCCGAAGATCTCAAAGTTGTCGTCCGCCTGCGTCTTCACCTTTCGCCGGATGCGCATCAACTCCCGAATCTCTTCTTCCACCAGCGCCTTGTTCTTCGGGTCGTCGTACTTCACGCTCACCCACAGGTCCAGGTCCTCCGGATGCAGATTGTGAAACGTGCCCATCGGAAAATCCACCACATTGTCGTTGGGATTCTTGCCCCCTCCGAACGGCTGTTTGCGCTTATCCAGCACGCCGATTACTGTGTACAGCCCGCTTTCGACCGCCACTTCTTTTCCGATCGCGTTCTCGTCGCCGAAAAGCTCCTCCCACGTATCGTGCCCCAGCACGCACACATGCGCCCCACGCTGGTCTTCCTCATCCGTAAAGAGCCGCCCCTGAAGCAGGACCAGGTCATTCACGTCGCCCACTGCGGAAGTAGCCCCTTGCAGCACCGTCCCGCTTACCTTCTTGCCGTTGTACTTTACGTCCACATTGCCCACGCGGAACTGCCGCTTCACATGCTGTCGGCCGCCATCGGCAGCCACTACGTGGGGAAGCGCCCGCAGCGCCATTACGTCCTCGATCGTCAGCTTCTTGCGCGTCAGTTGCTCGGTGGTGGGCCGCACGCCGATCACCGGCATATGGAACACCCAGAACACGTTCGAGCCCAGTGAGTTCACAAAGTCCTGCACGCGATTATTCAGCCCGTTGATCACGGACGAGATGGTAATCACTGTTGTCACGCCGATCACGATCCCCAGGATCGTCAACCCAGAGCGCAATTTGTTCGCCCGCAGCGTATCCAGGGCCATCTTTACCGATTCCCGAGTCTGTCCCCGCGCCATAAAATGAAGCTCCTAGCCTGTTGCTCCTGGCCTCTGGCCAGATGCTTTAAGTCCGGTAATGCACCGCCATCACAAAATGATTCCGGGGATTCAATCTCCCCAGCACTGCTTGAAAACCTGGTAGCTAGAGGCTAATAGGGTTTCAAGCCGCTCTTAGAGTTCCGCGCGCAGCGCCACCACTGGGTCCAGCTTCGCCGCCTTCGAGGCCGGATACACCCCAAAGAAGACGCCCGTCGCCGTGGCCACAAATAGCCCTAGCAGCACACTCCACAAACTCACCGTGGTCGGGAAACCGATGATCACCGTAATCAGCTTCGCCACAATCACGCCGCAAAGCACCCCGATGGCTCCTCCGGTCAGCGCCATGGTCGCGCTTTCAATCAGAAACTGCAGCAGCACGTCTCGCTGCTTGGCCCCCAGCGCCTTGCGCACTCCAATCTCGCGCGTCCGCTCCGTCACACTCACCAGCATGATGTTCATAATCACAATGCCGCCCACAACCAGTGAGATTGAAGCAATGCCCAGCACCACCCACGCAAACAAAGAGCTGATCTGCTTCCAGATGTCCAAAAACGTGTCGTTCGTCTCCAGTTGGAAGTCATCCGGCGTCCCCGGCGCATCGTGGCGTCGCGAGCGCATGATCACGCGCACCTCGTCCTGGGCGCGCTCCATCACTTCAGCATTGCCGTTGGCGCGCGAGTAGATGTTCACTGAGTCGTTGTAGCCGTAAGTCTGCTGATACGTGGTAATCGGCACCGCCACCCAGTTGTCCTGGGACTGGCCCAGCGTCTTGCCCTGCCTGTCACCTACGCCCACAATGGTGTAAGGGTTGCCGTTCACCCGGATCTCTTTGCCAATCGGGTCGCCGTCGCCCAGCAGGTTGTCCACAATGTCGTAGCCCACAATCACGTTATGCGTCGCGTGATCCTCGTCGGCCTGCGTAAACCCGCGTCCCAGCGCAATATCAATGTTGTTCAAAGACAACATCGTCCACGTATACCCGCGGATCTCCGTGTTGTTGCTGGAGTGGCCGTTGAATACCACCGTGGTTGACTTGTCCAGCAGCGCGCCAACTTCGCTGCAAAGCGTGCAGCCGTCCCGCACCGCCTGGTAGTCCTCGATCCGCAGCACTTTGCGCTTCTGGTATTTGAAGTAGTCCTCGGCGGAGAAGATGATGCTTGACATCCGGGTCACAGTGAACACATCGGCGCCATACCCTGACAGCTTCGTGCTCACATACTTGTTGGCGCCGTTCACCAGCGTGATCACCATGATCACAGAAGCCACACCCATCACCACACCAATCAGCGTGAGAATCGTGCGCATCTTGTTGCCCCAAAGCGACTGGAGCGCGAGTTTAAAGGCCTCTGTAAATTGCATTCGTCCGCTTTCGGTGCTTCATCTGGCATCGCTGCTTTGGCGCAACGCGCTTTCCGCTTTTCCGGGCGTATGGTCCGTCATTCACCCGGCATCCCCAGTGTACGTACTCACCGGCGGGTACCGTTCCTTCAGGGCTCTCTTCTAAGGACGGATGAACAGGCCTTCTGGCTCCATTTCCATTCCAGAGCAGAACTCCCGCAGGGGCTCACCTATCCCATACGCACCGCCACCCGTCAAGGTTCCGCCCTTGCTCAGGAATGTCCTGAGCTGCCAAACCCCTTTTCGGCCCGCGCGGACTCTTCCAGCGTCTCCACCTCTTCCACCCCGCCCGTCAGCACCGGTACCGGGATCATCTGCGCTATCTTCTCACCCGCCTTCAATTCGACAGTGGTATCGCCCAGGTTCGTCATAAGTACCAGGATCTCCCCCCGGTAGCCCGCGTCGATCACCCCGCCCGTCGTCGCAATCCCCCGCGACGCCATCGACGACCGGTCCCGCACCAGCAACCCCAGCGCAGCCCCAGTCTGCGGATTACGCGCCTCAACGGCAATGCCTGTCCGCACCTTTACCGTGGCTCGCGGACCCAGCAAGGCCCCCTCCAGCGCAAACAGGTCGTAGCCAAGGTCCTCACCCGGATGCGCAACCACCGGCAACCGGGCTCCCTCTTCCAATCGCTTCACTCTCAGCATGGATTGATGGTATCGGATAACCGAGCCTTGCAGCAGTGCAGCTTTATACCAGAGATCTCACCGGCCCCGGAACAAAAGCCAGGCGGCTCACATCTCGATTCTTGAGATGCGGAACTCAGCCAAAATGGTCAGCCCCGGCCGGGAGCTACCCGGCCAGGGCTGAT
>Ga0364874_10179_pt1 | contig 37829 bp, 27 predicted proteins | sample ExccelAu500001D4_2_FD_206922 | JGI IMG/M metagenome (GOLD analysis project Ga0364874, IMG submission 206922) | Enriched cells from Trout Bog Lake Hypolimnion, Wisconsin, USA - BchlTB.Aug07.5000.01.D4 | ecosystem: Environmental > Aquatic > Freshwater > Lake > Hypolimnion/Profundal zone | place... | reverse complement strand
AATAAAAAAAAATCAGGATGTGCTGTCTGGACTTGATCGTATTAAATTAAAAAATAAGGGCGTGGATAGAAATCCCGCCCTTTTTTTAATCCGTACCCTATGAAAACAGTCTTTAATTATTAATATTCATTGCACGTTTCGTTCTTCACATTATTCAAAACCGTATCGAACTATCTCTTAATCTGAATTCTTTTTGTCTGAATAGAATTATCAGGAAGAAGAATCATCAAATTGTAAATTCCGGTTGAAACATTTGATACAGTGAAGGTTTCAACTTGTTGTGCATTTTCAAATTGTTTGGTCATCAACAACTGACCAAGCTGATTATACAGATTTACTATTACTTCTTTATTTACGCAAGATGTTGGTAAACCAATGTTGATTAGTGAACTTGCCGGATTCGGATACACATTTATTTCTCCACTAGTAACCGATAATTGCACGCTTTGAATCTTTGTGTACTGAATGGTTCCATCTGAGTTAACAATTTTAACTCGATAATAATTGAATCCACTAGCAGGTTGAGTATGAATAAAATTGTAAGAACTTTGTACGGTAGCAATAACATCTCCAACCTTCACAAAATTTAAACCATCAGTGCTGTATTCAACTTCATAGTGATTAACATTTTCTACTCCTCCAACTGTCCAATTTAACTTCACATTTCCATTACTAGGAATTGCTGAAAAATCAACAACCGTAATCGGTAATGGTCCACCCTGAATTATCAACAAATGAATCGAATCAACAGATGGACATCCATTTGCATTGGAGTAAGAATAGGTATAAGTTCCACTATTAATATATAATGAGTCATGCCATGTATAAAAATTATATGCTATCAAAGTGGTATAAGTATACGTACCGGTATTAATAGTCAAATACAACGTATCAACTGAAGGGCATCCGTTCGCATTTGTATAACTGAAGGTATACGTTCCACTTGTATAGTATGTAGTACCATTCCAGCTTAATGAGTCACAAGAAGTTAGCGTAGAAACATTATGGGTGGCATTGTTAATGGTCAGATGTAACGTATCAACCGAAGGACATCCGCTACCATTTGAATAACTGTAAGTATAAGTTCCACTAGCAGTATATTTTGTGCCATTCCATGTTAATGAATCACAGGAAACTTGAGTAGAAACATTATGGGTGGCATTGTTAATGGTCAGATGTAAAGTGTCAACCGAAGGACATCCGCTACCATTTGAATAACTGTAAGTATAAATTCCACTGGCAGTATATGTAACACCATTCCATGTTAATGAATCACAGGAAACTTGAGTAGAAACATTATGAGTTGCATTGTTAATGGTCAAATGTAAGGTATCAACAGAAGGACATCCGCTACCATTTGAGTAACTATAAGTATAAGTTCCACTGGCAGTATATTTTGTACCATTCCATGTTAATGAATCACAGGAAACTTGAGTAGAAACATTATGGGTGGCATTGTTAATGGTCAGATGTAACGTATCAACCGAAGGACATCCGCTACCATTTGAATAACTGTAAGTATAAGTTCCACTGGCAGTATATTTTGTGCCATTCCATGTTAATGAATCACAGGAAACCTGTGTAGAAACATTATGGGTGGCATTGTTAATGATCAGATGTAAAGTGTCAACAGATGGACATCCGCTACCATTTGAATAACTATGAGTATAAGTTCCACTGGCAGTATATTTTGTGCCATTCCATGTTAATGAATCACAGGAAACCTGTGTTGAAACAATATGGGTGCCATGACAAATAAAGCCTGCATCTATTGTAGTATTGCTCTGTGCGTTTGCTAAATTTACATTTGCGATTCCACCAACCGGATTACTGTCTTTTGTTGTATCTGTACCTTGTAATGCTGGGGAACTTGTATATCCCGCAGGAGTGCTGAATTTTACTGAGTAATTTCCTGCAGACAATGCTGTAAATGAATAATAACCATTCGCATCTGATATAGCTGTTCCAGTAAAACTATTTGGATAAGTTAATGTAATTGTATCACCGGCCAATCCTGGTTCGCCTGGGTCCTGTATACCATTTCCATTATAATCATTCCAAACTAGATGACCAATGCTTCCACCAGTTGGAATTGGTTCGATAATAACTGTAGACTGATCAACAAACGGTGAATCAGACAATGCGTTTCCAGTTATACTTGCAGTATTGGATACTGCTGAAAGTAAATTCGGATTTGAAAATGCACGGGCTCTGAATGTTACTGTATATTTATCACCAGGTTGTAATACGCCACCTGCAGAACTTGTAGCCCCTTTCCCAATATAAAACTTAACATATTTTGTCGATCCATTTGTACCAATAAATGCAACGTCATCACCACTTGCATCTGTCTTTGGTCCAATTGCAGAATTGTCAGGAGATGCAACTACTACTAAACTTCCTGGAATGTATGTTATATTAGCTGGTATTGAATCTACAACCGTACAATTATATGCAGGACCAGCACCTATATTGGTTCCTGAAAGTGTATAAGTAACAGCTTCACTCGGTTGAAGTAAGTTAAATGGTGCGATAGAGTCAGCAACAGTTTTTACAATTGTAATGGTAGGATTCTTTGTTTTCATTGTAAAACCAAACACTGTAGGATAATAATGATCTCCGTTAGTGCCATACGAAATAGTTGCAGAAGTTGCATTCGGTAGAATGCCATATCCAACACCTACATTCATTTCATCCAAATCAATTCCCATTTGAGTTTTAAAATTGGGGTTTTTTGTAGTAACAAATGCTCCATTATTGGTTATAGTACTGTTCCAGAAATTATTTGCTGGATTTGCAGCATTTTTTACTGAATCTCCATTTAATATTAAATAATCACCAATAGAGCCACCAATCGGGTTTGCATCCCCCTCCCATCCCATTGCTGTCATATACGCATCGGATGAATCTAAAGTTGATGCAGGGGCATTAAAACCAGTGAGTGTAGTGGAAAAATTATTCCCATTGGATCCTCCAACATCATGGAATCCATCATAAATTCTTACACTGGAATATGGCAGAGTGGAATTTTGGTAAACAACAACGATTGTCCAACCTGCATAATAACCCTGTGTACTGCTTGTTGGATTTAGAGTCTCCCCAAGAATTGCAGGACTAGAAAGTTTAGTATGTCCATATTTTTTTACAATTTCTGAAAGGATATTTTTAGTGTTGTCAGGATATTCTGCTGATACAATCTGGGTTGAGTTAACCCAAGTCTTTATTTTATCAAGATGTTTTTTCTTTAAACTTTTGATGACAGGTACGCCCAACGTTTGTAAAGCTGCTGCATTGCATTGTTGCTCGTACTGACCTTTCATTGGAATTACCATTAATTTCTTTTTTAGAAACATGGCTTCTGCAGGTGTTTCAAAGCCGGCACCGCAAAGGATTCCGGTGCAATGAATCAAACTATCTACAAAACTATCATTGCTGATTGGCTGAATATGCAGATTGTTTTGCTTGTATTCTTTTTTTGAATGTTTGCTAAAAATCTGCCAGTTTACATTTTTAATTTCTCCAAGAATCTGAATAATTTTTTTATCTTCATACGCAGGCAAATACACTGTATAATGATTGTTGTTTTCGCTCACTGCTTCTCTGATCTGTTTTCTTATCACCGGGGTAAAAATATTTTTATCATATTCATCAAAGTGAAAACCATATCCTTGACTAACCGGTGCATAGTTGTTGAGTACTGCTTTTCCAAGCGGATCTTTCTTTGAAGATTTAGGACTATTTTTATTAATCACAGCCAGTTGATGGCTAAGTCCAATACATACTACATGCTTTATTTTACAAGCCCAGGCGCTTACCGGTTCAAAATCATTGATGACTAAATCATACTCTTCTACAGGTAAACTTTTAATTTCTTTGTATAATCTTTTGAGATTGCTTTTTCGATAAGTAGCTAGCAAATCAATTCCGCCTTTTTTCCCGAAAATAAAACTTAATCCTTTGAAAGCATATTTAACAGGATAGGGAAGTGCAACATCCGCCTGAATTCCACTAACTAAAATATCCAGTTCACCCAATGTTTGTAATATTGGGATTATATCTCTTGCCCGACTTAAATGCCCATTGCCAGTGCCTTGTATGGCATATAATATTTTCAATAGTTAAGATTTATTTTTTTATATGAATTCGACGATAACCATTTTTGTAAGTTATCCTTACATTAAACTCATTTCATTAATTCTTATTTAAATTAAATTCCGCAATCATGTTGTCAAATAATTTGTTTACATCAAGTTCTTCTTCTACTTCCTGAACTTCCGGAATATGTTGTTTTTCATCAAACTTGTATATTTCCCAGTTTCTATCATTGTATTCTAATGCAGTAAGATTCTCAATCCAGTCGCCACTATTTAAGTAAATGGTACTCCCATGCTCATTTTTAATTTCTCTCATCTCAGGTTGATGAATATGTCCGCAAACAACATAGTCGTAATTGTTCGCAATAGCAATATCTGCTGCAGTTTGCTCAAAATCATTGACAAATTTCACAGCCGATTTTACACTGTTTTTAATTTTTTTTGATAAAGACAATTTGCCTTTGTTGAAAACTTTTGCAGAAATAAAATTAGCAAGACTGTTGATCAGGATTAGCGTATCATATCCAATTGCACCGAGCTTTGCCAACCATTTACTGTGTTGCATGGTTACATCAAAAATATCACCGTGAAAAAACCAGGCAGTTTTATTATTCTCCAATTCCAGCACTACTTTGTTGACTATTTTAAATGAGCCCATTTTAAAGCCAACAAATTTTCTGAGCATTTCATCATGATTTCCTGTGACATAATATATCTTAGCTCCTTTGCTCATCCATCCCATAAAGCATTTAATAACTTTCATGTGACTCTTGGGCCAGTAATGTTTATTAAACTGCCAGATGTCAATAATATCGCCATTCAGGATGACAGTTTTAGGCTTGATACTATTCAGATATACCAGTAATTCTTTTGCATGACAACCATAAGTTCCAAGATGGATATCAGATAGGACAAGGACGTCTATTTTTCTTTTTGGCATATCCTTCATTAATTAATCTTATAGGATTTGAATGGAGAACAAAAAAAGAAAATCCTATGAAGAAAAATGCGTACAATAATGTCTGTTAGAAAAAATTGAATTGTTTTCATACTGCAGTTTTTTAAAAGATTCATAAACAGTACAAGGTTCAAATAAATGTATTATCTAATTGTTACCAAAACATTAAGGCAAAATTAAATATTCAAAAACAACCCGAAGAAAATTAGAGAATGATAACTAAAAAAACTTGATTATAGTTTTTGCAACTTCATCTGTATTACCGTCAAAGTGATGACCACCGGGCAATATGTGATTATTGTAGTTTTTGATTTTTATATCTTTAACCGGAAAGTCATTTTCGGAATTACCAAAAATAGTAGTAGTTTTTGGCACAGTCATTTTGTTTATTTCTGCAACCACATTCATACTTCTTTTTTTATTTGTCCAAACCATATCCATCCAATGAATTTCAAAATCGGTAGTGGTTTCAGGAGACAACAATATGACTGAAACTAATTTTGATTTTATGGTTGCTGGAAGTATGTTTACAATAAAAGGAGCAACATCTGCACCAAAAGAATATCCTAACAAAATGATTTGTTGATTCTCTCTGCCTGATAATCTTTTATCAAGATATGTTGAAATATCTTTAGCAGTTTGATTCGGTGTTTTTTTATCATAGAAATAGGACTTGGAATTGATCGCTGATATTTCATATCCTGATTTATTCATTGAGTTGCAAATTCCAATTGAAAAGGCATTAAAGCCTCCATCACCTGTAATATAAACTACTAACGGCAATCGGGAAGCCATTTTCCATTCTTTAACCGGAAGTGAACTTACTTGTGCAGAGGCAATAAAAGAAAGCAATAAAAAGATGGATGGAACAAATATTTTTTTCCTCATGGTTTCATAACATTATTCAGCGCAATCGGTAATTGCAGTAAATCAAAATCATTGTCATAAACAAGATATTTATTTTCCCAAAGGGTTGCATATTTTTCTTTAAACTCTCTCAAGCCTTTGTAATACTGGAATCTTTTTATTTTTGAAGCAGCTAGTTTTATAATCTGTTCTGCAGTATTATCCGGCTGAATAATGCCTGTCATTGGTACCAAACCCAGATTTAAATAAAGATGATTGTGCAATTTTGCATATTCAATCAGTTTGATAATCAGTGCGTCCATTGAAGCTCCAGGTGCATCATTCGTTTTTCTGATCAGATCATAAGTGCATTCATCTTCGGCATAATCCGGAATGATATTTAGAAAAGATTTTATCCTCCCATTGGTGTCGTTAATGGTGATAATATCCTGATTTTGTAATTCTTTTTCATCAAACATTCCCTGAGAAAAAACAAGTTCTTCTTTTTCAAAATTCTTTAACCATTCATCCGATACAATTCTTATTTGGGAAATAAAATCTTCTGTGTGCGGAGCATTATGAATATTGACAGTGTAACCTTTTTTCTGAAGACTGTTTAACCCATTTCTTAAAGATTTATTTCCTTTCCCTTCCAACGTAAAGTTTTTAATTTCAAGAATTGCTTCCTGACCAATCATTAATTTTTTCTTTTTAAGTTGGTTAAAATAGGGCATACTATTTTCATCTACCCTGTAAAAGGCAGTCTTTAAACCCATCTTGCGACAATGATGATCAAATTCGGATAGCACTTCAACTTTGTTTTCTTCGGCACAAACCGGTTCTTCCAACACAATGGCAAAAACCCCTGCAATTCGATAAGCAATAAATGCTTCATGTATATCTGAAAAAAATAGAGTTTGTCTTTATACAATTTAAAATAATCGGTAGAAGAATTTCCGAACTGACTCAATAAAAATCTTGCCTTCTCTTTTTGATTACTAACAGTTGAATATTTGTTGAGATAAGGATTGATCAAAGCAAACAACAAAAATCCCCAGGTTAAAAAACCGAGTACACGAATCAGCCAAATAAATTCCTGACCAAATTTAGTAACTGGTGTAAGTGTTGAATCTTCTACCAACAAAAAAATATTAAATGTATGGACAAGAGATTGTTTCCAGGTAAAATCAACACCGAAATGTTTGACATCAATAAAATAAAAACTGATAAATCCGAATATCAGCACTGCGGCAAAACTTCCGGCAGTAGTTTTTAGTCCGGCTTTCATCCATTTTGTACTGCTTCGGATTCTGTATTGTTTTGCAGTAGTTAAAAGTGTGATTAAGGTTAGAGCTGCAACAATTGATTCTTCGTAATCTAAAGCTTTTGTAATATTTCCGATTAGTGAAAGCACTGATAATGTCAATGCAAAAATCCATGCATTTCGCAGTCCACGAAATAAATAGGCTGCAGTAATGATTAATGCTAGTCCCATGAACAATACCAAAAGATTGGAAGTCCGTATTGCCGAAACAGGCATGTATTCACGAAGTAAATGCAATCGTTGATAGATTGGTGGAGTAACTACAGAAATAATATTTATCAAACCCAAAATAAATGTGAGCATGGCAGGAGCGAGGCGGAAAAATAATTTTCTTCCTTTCCATGCAAATGCAATGATACCGGAAACCAGGGGCAACCAAAATTCAAATACACGATATACGATTGTTATAGATAGAGACTGAGCCGAAGAATATCCGAATTTTTCAAGCACAAACATCATACAAAGTTCTACTGCACCCAAGCCACGTAAAAAAGGTGAAATCACCATCATTAGCACGGCGATGATATAAGCTGCCGCTGCCGCTCCGAAAGAAGCAGGAATACCCAAAGCACACATTGCAATATAAACATGAAGTATACCGGTCAGTTCTACTCCGGTAGAAAAAAGTACCACGCCTGTAAAATGTTTTTTATTCACATTGGCAGCAAATAATTCATCAATAGCTGGAGTGATTGAAGGGAATTTTTTATCCAGCCATTGGAATAATTTTCCTTTGTCTTTCAATGATTTAAAAACAAAATAAATAAGAACAATTATACAAAGTACGCTGACAAGTCCGATCCATGAATTTTGAAATTGATTGGTATTGTAAATGGTAAAAATCACGATTGGGAAACCAACCAAAAAAACAGTTAATAACCCTGCAAATCCAAATAAGCCACTCGCCTGATGAACCTGCGTCTGATTGAATCCGGCCTTTCGAATTTGAGAAGGTGAGTATGCCAAAGCGCTGACGCCGCCAGCCGGTAAAAACACACTTATCAGATTTCTTTTTAAAAATAAAACCATTGCCTTTCCCCAATGTAATGGGTTGCCGATTGCTGCAAAACTCTTTCTATACATGCCTCCCTGAAAAAAAATATAAATCCCAGTTACGAATGTACCGACCAATAACCATAATGAATTAGCCTGATGCAACTGTGGTACGATTGTACTCAATTCTTTCCTTTCTGCCCTAAAGAAAAAAATTGCGAAGAGTAACATTAAAACCGCCAGAATTTCCCTCCAGTATGCTTTTGGCGAAAATGATCTGAACTTATTACCAAAACTGATTAACTTATTTTTCATACAACTACGTTGGTGCAAAGTTAATTGAAAAGTTTTGGAATCATTCAATGACATATGCATATTAGTTAAGTATTATAATCATTTCGAATTGAGTAATCAAAACACATTCTTTAATAAGCAAATATTTATTCCATACTTTCTTGTATAAATCAAATATGTTTACTAGTTTTGTTTTAAATGTAGGTTTTCTCAAACCTTATTTTATTAATCGACCCGACATCCTTCCAAAACTTTTTCTCTGTTTGATTACTGTGCTATTTACTGAAATGGACTATTGATTTTTCCGATTCCTATTGAATTTTGAACCGACCCTTGGTGTTGCTCGACTATATGTTCAATTTCAAATTCTGAGTATGAAAACAATTTTATGCAACCAAATTTTTCGGTTAAGTTTTTTTCTAAATTGGAAAGGAAAGTACATAAGAATGATTTGTTTATGGCTATCACTTATTGTTTCAGTTAACTCTGCATTTGCAGATTATACAATTGCTGCAGGTACGACTATTAATGCAAGCACTCTATCATCAATGGGTCTTACAGGTGTTCTTACAATTTATGGCACATTGAATGTTGATGCAAGTGGTATATCTTTAAAGTTCACCAGTGTAATTCTTGATGGAACTGCTGGAAATCCAAATGGACAGATTAATTGGAGTGCTAATCCTTCGAGTTTAACTTTTCCATCAAACACTTCAATTAACCTTATAAACAATGCGAATGGATTACAGCCAACTGGAGCCACCGGTTCAAGACGTTTATATATTGGTGGTATTGAAATAGCTGTTTCCAACGGTGGTTCCGCGATTTATACTTTTGCCCAGTTTAATGCATTGGGAGGGCTTCCATCGTTTTCATTAAGTTCGAATTCACCTATTTGTAATGGAAGTACACTATTGTTGATTGCAACACCCAGTAAATTATCAATCAAATTTTCTTATCTCTGGACATCGTCAGCATCTGGGATCACCCCACCTACAACTGCATCCACATCGACTGGTATCGATACCGTTTCAACAGTTCCCATAGCATCAGGATCATATAATTTATACTGCCAAATTAAAGATAAAAATGGAAATGTTATTGGAAAAGATACTTTATATAATGTACTCGTTAATTCAATGACTACAATTAGTGGGAATGCACAGGCAGGAAGTGTTTGTTCGGGTTCTGCAGCTACCGTCAGTCTTACCGGGCTTGTTGCAAATAGTTCAAATAATACCATTAATTACACAATTAATGGGGTTGCTCAAACAGCGGTTTCAGGGGTAAATGCAGATGGTTCTGGCAATGCAAGTTTTCCAACCGGAATATTAACAAGTGCTGCAAATGGACAAAGTCTGAAAATAACAAATATCACAGGCGGTGGAACTTGTGCAAATTCTTTTACATCTAATAATTGCATTCTGGCTATTACTTCAACTGGAACCTGGTTAGGAGTAAATACAAATTGGTTTGATGCTTCCAACTGGTGTGGGGGAGTTCCTACTTCAGCAACAAATGCAATAATCCCTGCCGGTTTGGCAAACTATCCAACTATCAGTACAAGTACCGGGGCAGTGAATAATATTTCTTTAGCAAGTGGCACAAGTTTAACTACAACTTCTACGTTGCAGGTAAAAGGAACTATAACCTGTTCTGGAAGTTTAAATTTTATCGCAGGAAATCTTGAAATGAATGGATCAGGATCTGCGCAAAGTGTAGATGGCAGTTGGTTTGTCAATAAAATGCTCAGTGGGTTGATGGTCTCAAATCCGGTTGGGGTAAATATTTCATCCACTGCAAACGATTCACTCATAATTCTTGATCATGTTGGGTTTGGAAATGTAAATAATTCAGTTTTAAATACCGGAGATAATTTAGTACTTCGCTCAACAGCTACGGCAACCGCCAGAGTAAGCGATGTAACCAATGGAGGAATTAATTCCCATGACACGATTACGGGCAAAGCTACCATAGAAAGATATTTGCCCATGCAAAATTCTTCTGTATCCCGCAGGTGGAGATTATTGACAGCACCTATACAATCAACCGGGGCTCCAACATTGAATGCTTCATGGCAGGAAGGTGCTCATAATAGTATTGTGAGTTCACCAATCAATCCAAAACCCGGATATGGCACTGAAATTACGAATGGCAATTCAGCAGCAGCGGTCGCGAATGGATATGACATCGGAACTACAGCTAACCCATCTATATACTGCATGGTTCCGGGTACAACACCAGGTTGGACAATTCCTCCAAATACGAGTTTACCCATTACCAATTACGAAACTTACATGATTTTTGTGAGAGGTGACAGAAGTATTGTTATCAGCAATCAATACATTGCAGCTTGCCCTACAACATTAGAAGTGAAAGGGAATCTGAATGTAGGGGATATAACCAAAAATTTGGTCACGGGTTATCAGTCAATCGGAAATCCTTATGCAAGTGCAATTAGTTTTGATAATGTTGTATTGAATGGTGCGACTGCTAAAAGTTCATTGGTAAACTTTTATGTTTGGGATCCTAAAACCTCAGGTTCTTATCAGGTAGGCAAATTTCTTACAGTTGGATATGAAGGAGATGGCTCTTGTACAGTATCTCCATCACCAAATGGGAGTGGTATTACCGACGGCACTATTCAATCAGGTGATGCAGTTGTAGTTGTATCTTATGGTGCACCCAATACGATAACTTTTCACGAAACTGATAAAATAGCAACTAGCAATACAATTGGAGTTGCAAGCAGAACTGCAACGAACACAAATGTTTCAAAGCTCTTTAAATTATATACAAACTTATATGCTGTGAATTCAGATAGCTCTGCCAATTTAGCTGATGGTGTGGCCAGCTCTTATTATCCAACGTACAATAATTCTGTTGATCAATTTGATGCACTTAAAACAAATTCTTTTAACAGTAAAGAAAATCTTAGCATCTCAAGAGAAGGCAAATTACTTGCAATTGAAAAGAGAATGTCTATCACAAATGATGATACAATATTTTTTGCAATGAGAAATATGTCCAATATGGAATATCGATTCGAATTTATTCCTCAGAATTTTCAACAGGGTATGAATGCGTTTTTAGAAGATAATTATTTGTCTACATCTACGCCATTGAATTTGATTGGAACAAACAAATCATACTATAATTTTACAGTTAATAATAGCATCGCTGCATCAGCCGATATAAATCGTTTCAGGATTGTTTTCAAACCTGCATCACCTTCAGGAGGTCCAATTATATTGCCGGTAAAATTTGATGGTATTACAGCAAATTCCCTTGGCAAGGATATCCATGTTACTTGGAAAGTTGAAAATGAACTGAATATTAAAAAATATGAAGTTGAAAAATCACCTGATGGCGTGAGTTTCACGGCAATTGGCTCTGATAGCGCAACCGGTAATAATTCTTCAACTGTAAGTTATAGTTTCGTAGATCAGTCTCCGTTTAGCAATTCGAATTATTATAGAATTAAAAGTGTTGATAATAACGGTGGTATTGAATATAGTCCTATCGCAAAGGTTGAATTGAATGGAATCACAGTCTCATCTGTCAATGTATTTCCAACTGTTGTAAATAACGAAACAGTGAATTTACAACTTACAAATATGCCAAAAGGAACTTATAATATTCTTTTACTAAATTCATTGGGTCAGGTAATCTACAAACAACAGTTGAATCATTTTGGTGGTAGCATTACAACACCATTGAACTTCAATCAAAATCTTTCTAAAGGGATTTATCAGATAAATGTGATTAAGCCGGATTTAACACAGTCAACATTTAAGATAGTTTGTGAGTAGTATTGTTTCAAATTAAGGAATTAAGGATATAAAGTACACAAAGATTAATATCGTAAAACTTTGTGTACTTTGTATCCTTCTTAGTTTTGTTTAAAATTTTTCAAAACTTCAGCCGTAGCTTCAATTGTATAATCCAATTCGCTTTTTGTCAATGCATTATTTAAGAACCAACTTTCAAAAGCAGAAGGAGGCAGATAAATGCCTTTGTTCAACATTCCATGAAAATATTGTTTGAATAAATCATTGTTAGCAGTGGAAGCCGTTGCAAAATCAATTACAGGATGATCGCTGAAATGAATACTAAGCATTGACCCAAACTGATTGATGATAAATGGTTGTCCCCATTTTTGCAAAGCAATATTTAATCCATTTTTTAAATAAATCGTTTTTTCTTCTAATTCAGTATAGATTGAAGGATTGTTTTTAAGCTCTTTCAACATGGTATAACCCGCAATCATGGCAATAGGATTACCACTTAAAGTGCCCGCCTGATATACGTTTCCCAACGGAGCAATGTGTTGCATAATTTCTTTCTTTCCTCCAAATGCACCGACGGGCATACCACCTCCAATTACTTTTCCATAGGTAACCAAATCCGCATTGATTTTTAATTTTTCCTGTGCACCACCGGCGGCTAATCTAAATCCCGTCATCACTTCATCGAGTATAAAAACGATCCCTTCTTCGTCACAAATTTTTCTTAATCCTTCTAAAAATCCCTGCTGTGGCAGGATGCAGCCCATATTGCCGGCAATAGGTTCTGTTATAATCGCAGCAATTTCTCCTTTATTTTCCAACACTAATTTCTTAACCGCATCCAGATTATTAAAAGGTGACGTCAAGGTATCATTCGCAACGCCTGCCGTAACACCCGGCACTGTTTGAATATTGAAAGTAGCCAATCCGCTTCCTGCTTTTACTAAAAAAGAATCGGCATGACCATGATAATGACCTTCAAACTTTATGATTTTATTTTTCCCGGTAAATCCTCTAGCCAAACGAATTGCACTCATACAAGCTTCTGTTCCGCTGCTCACCATTCTAATCAGATCAACATTGGGTGCCATACTGCAAATCAGTTCTGCCATCTCAATTTCCAACTCGGTAGGCGCACCAAAGGAAGTAGAGTAGTTGGCATATTCCTGAATTGCTTTTACAACAGGTTCATAAGCGTGTCCCAAAATCATTGGTCCCCAGGATGCGATATAGTCAATATATTTATTACCATCCACATCGTAGAGGTAAGCACCTTTGGCAGTTTTAATAAAGACAGGTGTTCCGCCAACACTTTTAAAAGCACGAACCGGAGAGTTTACACCACCCGGAATTGATTTCTGTGCTCTATCAAATAATTGTTTGCTTTTCTCGTACATAATATTTTTTTGATTGTTTCACACAAAGAAACTAAGGATACAAAGGCGTAAAGTTAATAATGGATAAAAGCAAAAGCAAGGCATCGGGAATGTTTCCTCTCAAGAAAGTTCCAACAACATCCAACTTCCAACATCCAACCTTATTTCATCAAAAGCTTAGCCGCATCTTTCGCAAAATAAGTTGCAATCAAATCTGCTCCGGATCTTTTAATAGAAGTTAATGTTTCTAAAATTGCTTTGTCTTCGTCAATCCATCCCATTTTTGCAGCGGCCTTAATCATTGCATATTCGCCACTGATATTGTATGCACTAACAGGCACATTCACTGCATTTTTAACTTCCCGAATAATATCCAAATAAGACAAAGCAGGTTTTACCATGACAATATCCGCACCCTCTTCAATATCCAATAAAGTTTCTTTGATAGCTTCGATGCGATTTCGATAATCCATCTGATACGTTTTTTTATCTCCAAATCCCGGGGCGCTGTCCAAAGCATTTCTAAAAGGTCCATAAAAACAGGAAGCATATTTTGCACTGTAACTCATGATACCTGTTTTTGTAAAATTATTTTCTTCCAATGCTTTGCGAATTGCACCGATTCTTCCATCCATCATATCGCTCGGAGCAACAAAATCGGCTCCGGCAGCAGCATGACTCACGCTCATCATTGCCAAAACCTCCACAGTTGCATCATTTACGATTTCATTATTTTCGACAATGCCATCATGTCCAAAAGAAGAGTAGGGGTCTAGCGCAACATCTGTCATCACAAGCATTTCAGGAACTGCATCCTTGATTGCCTTAATGCTTCTTTGCATCAAACCATTTGGATTGATGGCTTCAGTGCCTTTATTATCCTTGGTTTCTTCTTTAGCTTTTACAAATATCAAAACACTTTTTAATCCCATACTCCAAAGTTCCTTCACTTCTTTAATTGTTAAATCCAATGAACGCCTGTAATATCCTGGCATTGAGCTGATTTCCGTTTGAACATTTTCGCCTTCATCAATAAACAAAGGAACAATAAAATCGTTTGGAGATAAAATGGTTTCTGAAACCATTGCACGAATCGCTGGTGATTGACGGAGGATTCGATTTCTTTTTTGTAGAATCATAAAAAATATTTTCGATTTATGATGTGTGATGTATGATTTTGGTAAATGGAAGAACTTTAATTTTTGTAATAGAATTTAATTTTGCAGTTTTTGCGGTTGCTGCAAAAATTGCTGTTAATTGATTTGCTTCATCTATCAGTCTGGTCAAATCAGGATTTAAAGTAAGTTTTATTTCATAAATAATTTCTAACCAATAATGGCATTCATCTGCTTATTCTAAAACAATTTGAATTTTATTAATAAAATCAGCGTTTGATTTTGCTCTTTTCGTTGCTCTGTAATTTGCTCCAACTGAACCTGCTGCTCTTATCAATTGTTTAGAAGTTTCAAAGCCAACAGCATTTCGTGGAAATTCACCACAAAGATTAATTATTTCTATGTGGAATTTTTTTGTTCTGTTTTCCAATTCTATGCGATTCATAAAAACAAAATTCTTTAATAAACTGCACACAACCAAACCTTTCTAAATGAAATTTTGTTCAAAATCAGACATCCGACATCCCAAATCCTACATTTTGTATTCTTTCACCGCATCCACAAATGCCTTCGCATTTTCTACCGGTACATTCGGCATGATGCCATGACCCAAATTGGCAATATAATTCTGCACACCAAAACTATCAATCATTTCTTTCACAGCTTTCTTTATTTCCGGAATCGGAGCCAATAATTTAGCAGGATCAAAATTTCCTTGTAAGGTAATTTTGTTGGAAGTAAGATTACGAGCCATTTGCGGACTTACACACCAATCAATTCCTAGTCCGGCAGCACTGCTTTCACTTAAATCTTTTAAAGCATACCAACTTCCTTTTGGAAACAAAATTACCGGTGCATCATTTTTAAGTGCATCTGCAATTTGAATTAAATAAGGTTGTGCAAAAATTTTAAAATCAGCTGGACTTAAAGATCCTGACCAGCTATCAAATACCTGTACTGTATCAGCACCGGCAACTGTTTGCGCTTTTAAATATTTGATAGTAATATCTGTAATTTTTTGTAAAAGCTGATGTGCAAGTAAAGGTTGCGTGTAAGCAAATTGTTTTGCTTTATCCCAGGTTTTACTGCCTTTGCCTTCAATCATGTAACAAAGAATTGTCCAGGGTGCTCCGGCAAAACCAATTAATGGAACAGCACCGTTTAATTCTTTTTTTGTTAAAGAAATTGCTTCCAAAACATATTTTAAACTGTTTTCAACATCTACTGTTATTAAAGCATCAATATCGTTTTGTGTTTTAATAGTTTCAGGTAATGAAGGTCCTTTCCCTTCTTCCATCAACACTTCAAGTCCCATTGCCTGTGGAATTACGAGTATATCAGAAAAAATAATCGCCGCATCAACACCCACTTGATGAACAGGCTGCAATGTAATCTCACAAGCTAATTCAGGGGTTTGTACTCTGGTAAAAAAATCATATTTATTTCTTAGTTTAATATAATCCGGTAAATATCTTCCTGCCTGACGCATCATCCACACGGGAGGACGTTCTACTTTTTCTTTGCGAAGCGCTCGTAATAATAAATCGTTTTTTATAAGTGTCATAATTTTTAAGTGGAATTATTTTTTATTAAAATACTCAATTGTTTTGTTAAACAAAAATTGTTTTGAAGGGATGTCACTGGTAATAATCAGATTGTCCGTGTATTTTTTTATCTCGTTCGAAGTGGTGTTTCCTATTGAAAATAAAACAGTAGTTGCATCCGGTTTATTGTGATTAAAAAAACTATTTACCGCACTCGGACTAAAGAACAATATTCCTTCATATTTTTTAGTTACTTCATGTTCCAGTAAATTTGTTTCATACACAGCAATTTCTTCTACAGCAATATTGTTTTCTTTTAATATAGAAGGTAATTCATCTCTGCGTTTGTTCCCGCAAAAGAAAATTACAGAATTGTATTTGTTTTCTTTCACAATTAATTTCGCCAGAGAAGCAGCATCGGGTGCAACACCTACAACCGAATCATCACCAAAATGTTTTTTTACAATCTGTTGAGTGTTAGAATTAATGCAATAAATATTCCAGTTTGGTAAAGGATGATTTAATTTCTCCGCAATTATTTCAACTGCATTTTTGCTTGTAAAAACAACGGCTGATTGTTGAGATAAAGTAGTTTGAATTTTTTGATTTATTTCTTCAGATTGATTTGGAATCGTTTCAATAAAGGATAAAATTTCAATTTCAAAACCTTGTTGATCCATTTCATCCATCAATGATTTGTCGATGGGCATTGTACACAATATGGAAACTTTATTTTGAGACATTTCGTATACTATCCGCTATTTTTTTACCGCCATTATTTAATATTTCAATCGCTGATTTTATTCCCAAATCTTTTTCATTTAGATCATTACTAAACATTTCGATCTCGGCTTTTTCTTTTCCATCAATTGATAAAATATTTCCTCGAAAATAAATTTTCCCATCTTTTATTTCAGCTAAAGCACTGATGGGTGTTGAGCATCCGCCCAATAAATGTTTTAAAAAATCTCTTTCAATCTTTGTGCAAATAGCTGTATTGACATCATTCAGTTTCATACATCCATCCAAAAAATATTCATCCGCTTCTCGTGCAACGATCATAATAGCACCCTGTGCCGGAGCAGGCAACATCCAATCCAGTTCGATAGAATTTTCTGGTCGCAAGCCGATTCTTTCCAAACCGGCCGCAGCGAATATAGCACCGTTCCAATCATTGTCCTGAACTTTCTGCATTCTTGTATTTACATTTCCACGCAGATTTACAACTGTATGATTTGGAAATTTATTCAGCCATTGAGATTTACGACGAATACTGCTTGTGGCAATTGTTATGTTGGAAGTTGAAGGTTGGATGTTGGATGTTTGAGGTTGGAGGTTTGAGGTTCGTAGAGCATTCAACAAAAAAGCACTTTCTTCATGCCTTGTTGCCTCTTTGTAAACAAATAAATCTTTGTAAGATGCTCTTTTCAAAACGGCTGCCTGTACAATTCCCTTAGCCAATTGAGTTGGTACATCTTTCATTGAATGTACTGCGATGTCAATTTTTTTATTTAGAAGTGCAATATCCAAACTGCGTGTAAATACGCCCTGAACGCCCATTTCGTACAAAGGTGTCTGCAAGTCAATATCTCCTTCACTTTTGATTAATACTAATTCAGACTTGTAACCTTGTTCTTCGAGTAATTTTTTTACTAACTCACTTTGCCAAACAGCCAATTTACTTTCTCTGGTTCCAATTCTGATTAATTTTTGCATCTACATTAATTTGATACACTGGTGATATAGTCATTAATGACTTTAATATAATGGTTGCTGTGCTGGCTATGTTCGCGGATTCTCACAGCAAGTCCGTCAATGATTTTTTGAACCCTGTCTTCTTTGCAATTGTTCGTAATATTTAGACCAGGACACATGGATTCGATAAATTGCAGATTCGTTATCGGAAGGTCCAGGAGTTTTGTTTTTACTGAATTAAGAACAGATACCTGCTTACGCATTTCATGCCATTCCAGAAATTCCTGAATATTTTTTTGTATGATCGCTTTTACTTTTGGAATTTCCTGTTCTCTCATTAAAAGCGTGCTGTCTTTTATTTTAGAAAGATCATCTACATTGATCAATTTTACATTGGATAAATACTGTGCATCTGCATCCACGTTATATGGTACAGAAAGATCAATGATTAATTTTTCTCCGTGATTTTCGAGGTGCGATTTAAAGATGATCGGATTTTTTGCATTTGTTGCCAACAAAATAATATCGGAATCTTTTAATTTTTTCGGAAGTTCTTCACAAGTTGCATATTGAAGACCAAATTCTTCTGCCAATAATTTTGCTTTATCATCTGTACGATTGATTAAGGTAATATTTTTTGTGTTTAGATAATCAATCAGATTTTTACAAGTATTTTTTCCGATTTTTCCGGTACCAACCAACAATATTTTTTTATCGTTGAGAGATGAAAAATTTTCCTTGATAAATTGTACGGCAGCAAACGATACTGAAACAGTTCCGCCACTCAGCAATGTATTTGTTTTTATTTCTTTAGAAGCTTTGAAAACCGCATTGATCAATCTTTCGAGATGAGTGCCTACAAATTTAAGATCCTTAGAAAATTTTACGGCTTGTTTGATCTGACCAATAACTTCATAGTCTCCTAAAATTTGTGAATCTAATCCTGCAGCGACAGAAAATAAATGATTCACTGCATCCAGTTCTTTTTTAAAATAAGCAACTTCTTTAAAAGATTCAACCGTATTGTTTGTTTCTTCACAAATCAATTCACAAAAACTTTCAACACTTTCGGCAAATCCATAAATCTCTGTGCGGTTGCAGGTAGATAAAATAAATAATTCCTTCAGATGATATTTAGAAGCTTTGGAGAGAATACTTGCATATTGATCGTTGCTTACCGCATATTTACCACGGCAGGAAGCATCAGATTTTTTATAACTGATTCCAGCTACACAAAAATTAGAGATTTCAACATGGTTATTATTTATCATACCGTTTCACTTGTGAGTGCATTGCAAATGTAAATTGCAAACGTCTAGTTTTAAAATTTCAGTGTCATACCATTGTCATATTAATCATGATTTTGAAAGAAATTAATGTTGAATCATTGTTTTATTTTTTAACATGATTTCAATCATAAGTGAGGCTGATTTGCATTATTGAAATTTACAATTTTTTAAAAAATATTTTATGTAAAAAATGTTGAAAGCTTTTAAAATATTTTAAATAATTGTGACAATCGGCGTTTACAATATCTTTACTTTCGTACATTGAATTTATATATGGCAAAAAAAATTGGAATTATACTCATGAATCTTGGTTCTCCGGATTCAACCGAACTGAAAGATGTAAAGAAATATCTTTCTGAATTTTTAATGGATGGGCGTGTAATTGATTATCCATACATATTCCGGCAAATGCTTGTTAATGGAATTATTGTTCCTTTCCGAACAAAAAAATCTGCAGAAGCATACAATACTATCTGGACAAATGAAGGATCGCCTTTAATTGTGAACACAAAAAAATTACAAAAAAGTTTGCAAGCAAAAATTGCATATCCTGTCGAAATTGCCATGCGATACGGAAGTTTTAGTCCGGATGAAGCTTTTAAAAGTTTAATAAAAAAAGTACCGGATCTTGAAGAAGTGTTTGCAATTCCTTTGTATCCGCATTATGCGATGTCGTCTTTCGAAACTGCGGTAGAACATGCCAAAGAATGTCATAAAAAAAATAACTACTCTTTTAAACTTTCTTTTGCAAAACCATTTTATAATGACAAAGATTATATCCATGCAATGGTTGAAAACATACGACCATTTCTTCAACAGGAATATGATCATATCTTGTTCAGCTACCATGGAGTACCCGAAAGGCATATTCGAAAAAGTGATGTAACAAAAAAACATTGTCTGACGACAAATAATTGTTGCGATATAGATTCGGAAGCACATCAATATTGTTATCGGCATCAATGTTTTACAACAACTAAATTAATTACAAATTCGTTGGGCATTTCCCCGGATAAATTCAGCAATTCATTTCAGTCTCGATTAGGCAAGGGTTGGCTGCAACCTTTTACAGATATACGTTTGACGGAATTGCCAAAGGAAGGCGTAAAGAAATTATTAATCATTTGTCCGGCATTTGTAAGCGATTGCCTCGAAACGCTTGAAGAGATTGCCATTCGTGGAAAAGAAACTTTTATCGAAGCGGGTGGTTTACAATACAACATGATTCCTTGTTTGAACGATCACCCGGTTTGGGTAGAGGCGTTGAAAACATGGACGGATGAATTAATTAAAAATTAAGGAATTATGGAATTAAAAAATGTGAAGCCTCGTAGCAGCGAAATATTAGTAGAAAGAAACAACGTAAAATTAATCTGAAAAGCTCAGTTGGAGCGAAAGGTCTATTTAAAAAATTATGGACAAAACTAAATTGTTCAGTAATGATTTACTGTTGAAGAGTGCGACGCCACTGAATTTCAATAGAATTACAAATGCTGGGGACAAAAGAATTATGAATTATAAATTAAAAAAAAGAATGAAAAATAACTGATCTGGAGAATCTTAGAAATCAGAAAAATCATAGTTCAGACGAATGAAAAATAATCAAAATCAGTTTTCTATCTAAATCTTAAACATGTATCTATATTTAAAAGCACTTCACATCATCTTTGTTGTTACCTGGTTTTCAGGTTTATTTTATATGCCCAGACTTTTTATTTACAATACCGAAGCAAATGAAAAACCAACCGTAGTAAAAGAAGCTTTGCAGGAACAATTTGGGATCATGATGAAAAGACTATGGTTTGGCATCACCTGGCCTTCGGCAATTCTTACATTGATTTTGGGATTAGGTGTTTTATTTTCAAGCGGATTTGACAAGATTATTTTTGATCCTGCCGGAAGATGGTTGTTGATAAAATTAATCTTTGTAATATTTCTTTACGTATACCATTTTAGTTTAGGTAAAATTTTAAAAGCGCAGTTAAATGGTGTTTTTACATACACTTCTCAACAACTTAGAATTTGGAATGAAGTAGCAACAATTTTTCTGATTGTAATCGTTATGTTGGTTGTTGTAAAGCAGGAAATCAGCGTGGTGTGGGGTTTGATAGGTTTGGTGTTGTTTATTGCACTGTTAATGTCGGCAATTAAAATTTACAAAACGATTCGAAATATGGAACACTGATTTATCAGCCTTAATCAGTCTAATCAGTTAAATCAGTGTTCTATCAAAAAAAAATCAAATTGCTTTGCTAAAAATTGGCTTACTGTTTTTTGTAAGATTTCGAAGCAAATGCAAATCAAAGGCAAAACAAATATTGCGGATAAAATGTCTTCCGGTTTCGGTAACTTCTACTTTTTCAGTATCCCATTTTACCAAATTATCGGTTTCTAATTTTTTTAATTCAGGAAAACTAAATTGTTCAAGCAAGGGAAGATGTACCGGATTGAGTTGAGTTTTTCCATGACAACTGATGTCCAAAATATATTTTCTAAAAGCAACATCTTCATCATTTAAAAAGTAACCACGAAAAACAGGAAATTCATTTTTATTAATTGCTTCGTAATAATCATGAACGGTTTTATTGTTTTGTGCAAATCCAATGCCCGCATCGCTGATACTCGAAACGCCGAGACCTAGCATTACAGAAGTGTGTTGCGTTGTGTAGCCCATGAAATTTCTGTGAAGATAATCTCCTTTCCATGCTTCATACAAATCATCTGTTGGCAATGCAAAATGATCCATGCCAATATCGTGATATCCGTTCTCGCTGAAAAGTTTTTTACCTAAAACATATAATTTCATTTTCTCTTCTGTTGAAGGCAAATCATTTTCATCAAACAAACGCTGACCGAGGCTTGTCCAGGGAACATGCGCATAGCTGTAAAATGCGATCCTGTCTGGTTTTAATTCGAGTACTTTAAGAATCGTATTCGTAAGTGCTTGTGTTGATTGTTTTGGCAAACCATAAATCAGATCAAAGTTTACAGATTTGTATCCGATTTTTCTGGCAGCGTTCGTAACATTTTCTACATTTTCAAAAGGCTGGATTCGATTAATGATTCTTTGAACTTCGGGATCGTTATCCTGAACACCCAAACTAACTCTTCTAAAACCAAGATCATAAAGAGCTTGAAGATGTGCAACCGTTGTATTGTTTGGATGACCTTCAAAACTAAATTCATTACTGGGATGGATAGACGAAGATTCAAAAATAGCACCTAATAATCTTTTTAAATTTTCGGGAGAAAAAAAAGTTGGAGTGCCGCCACCAAGATGAAGTTCACGAATTACAGGAATTTCTTCGCCCATTAATTTTTTATACAAATTCCATTCTTTGATAATGGTTTGCAAATAATCTTCTTCGACAGAATGATTGGTGGTTATTTTTTTATTACATCCGCAATAAGTGCAAAGCGATTCACAAAAAGGAAGGTGAATATAAATACTGAGACCTTCTGTTTGATTTGTTTTGGTAAACTGTTTTTTGAAAATCTGTATCCATTGTTGCGGATCAATTTCATTTCCCCAGAATGGAACAGTAGGGTAGCTGGTGTATCTTGGTACAGCAACATTGTATTTATTCAGTAACTCGTTAGAAAATTCCATTCTTTTTTTTGTAAAAGTAGTTCATTGACAGGAAGTCATACGTCATGCCTTTGTAAAAAAGCAAACGAAATATTTTTACAACAAGATGAATAGTGATTTACCAAAGATTTTTTGGGCAGGAATCTCCTTTGTATTTATTGCCTAAAAGGAATCCGATTACAATTTCGTTGGTACTTCCAACATAAGCGCCCAGTCTGGAGTCTGAAGCAAAATCGTACGAATAACCGAAATTGATTGCATTGAATAAATTAATACCGGCTGTTGCAGAAAATCCACTCAATACATCAGAATATCTGTAGCTGGCACCAAACCATAATTTATTTTCATATTGGAATTTTATATTTCCTGATAACAATGTTTTTTCAGGACTTGTCCATTGAAAAGCAACTGAAGGAATGGCAAATAAATCATCATTCACAGGAATTTTATAACCGGCTGATGCAAAATAATTTGGTCTGTAATAAGTTCCATATTTACCTTCTGAAACAAATTTAACACGACCGGGTATCAGATTTAATACAGATGCACCAATAAAATAATCGGGAGAATAATACCATAATCCCATACCCATTTCAGGAACAAATTTTTTCAAATCACCATTACTGTAACCGATTGCAGGATCATTCGGATCTAATGTTGCCCAATCTATTTGAGTTCGGTCCAGTGTTACATTGGAGAATCCTGCCAAAACACCCAGTGCCAGCTTTGATTTTATGCTCATAGGAATATGATATGCATAAGAAGCATAAGTAGAAAACCGACTGATATAACCAGTTTTATCATTCAATATCATCAATCCAATTCCATGATGCGGAGAAGATATAGTATTATCATCATCATAAGTATTTCCTCTTAAATCTGGTCCCTGCGGTTGAAAAGATGTTGGGGTGGTTTTATAATCTGACTTATTTATAGGACCTTGAATTGTGAAATAAGTTGTTTTTGGTGCTCCGGGAATATCAGACCATTGGCTACGGTTGCTAAGCTTTACGTCTGTATAATTTTCAATCCCGGATAAAGCCGGATTAAGAATATAATTGTTTAGAATATATTGTGAGTAGTACGGTTTTTGTTGCGCCTCAATGCTGTTAACCAACAACACACTAACCATTATCAAGACTAATTTTTTTATAAAAGAAAGCATTAACAAATAATTTATTGAATGATTTTATTATTTAAGAATTGTAACATATCCAACTTTCGGCGTTATGATTCCATTTAGTTCGATGATATAATAATATGTTCCAAACGGTAAAGATTTGCCATTATAAGTTCCGTCCCAACCTCTGTCATCGTAATGATGTGTTTCAAAAACAATCTGACCATACCGGTCAAATACCTGAACCCATTGAATGGGATATTGAGGAAGTTGTTTGATTGTCCAGAAATCGTTAATGCCGTCATTGTTTGGTGTAAAAGTATTTGGCACATCAAAATCTAATACAACTCTAACAAAAACCGAACTATCCCCCACACATCCCTGAGTAGAAGTCGCTGTTAGAGTATAAGTTATATTGCTAGTCGGATTAGCTACCGGATAAAGCGTATCAGGATTATTTAAAAAATTGGATGGCGACCATATAATTGATTGAATGTTACCAGTAACCGTAGGAATCAATTGAACAGAACTTCCACTTAATAAAACTCGGTTATTTGGCATTGAAATTATCGGAGTTGGATATACAGTTAAAGTTGTATAAGCACTGGCTACACAACCAAAAGAGGTAGTATCAGAATAGGTAATCAGATGAGCTCCAGGATCTGCAATCCTAGGATCAAACTGATTTCCTCCCACGACACCAAAGCCACTGTAAACGCCGGCATCCGGAGCAAGATGATAAATATCCGATGCCTGATTCAATGTAATTGGATCTTTCTCCTGACAGATTGCAGGGATTGCATTGAATTGAATTTTTGGAGATGCATTCAAGGAAATATTAATGGTGTCATCCATAAATTTTGCATTTGTAAACAAGCGTACCACGATTGTATAATTCTTACTTGCTGGAGTACCAAATTCGGCATATTTATAAGTGTATGAAGCTCCTGCAACTGGAGAATTATAAGTTGTATTCAGAGTTGGGTTGTTGTTGACATCCCAAAAAATTTCAATTTTTGTAACCGTACCAAGACTAGTAGTTAATGTTTTGTTTATTAAAGTCACCGGTAAATTGCTACACAAATTATTTATATTTACAATGCTGTCAAGATTACTGCTTTGTGAATAGGAGAAATGAGAAATACTCGATTCGCTGATAAATAAAAACAACAAAACCCTCCAATTGGATTTTAAAAAAAATAGTACTTTGTTATTCTTCATATTAATGTATCGTAGTAATAATTTAAAAAGAGTCCTCGCTTCATGAAACGCTGCCTGAATATAATTGATAATCTGACCATTTTAGAAATTAATAATAAAAATTATTCACTTTGCCACATTCTGTAAAAATCAAGCGTGGCAAAATTAAGCCAAAATTATTGTACTACGCATGTCATTTATATAAATGTAATTTATTTAATCAAGAGAGCTGATGCAATGTTCCAAAAGGGCATTCAAATGAATCATCCTTAATAAGTTATTTGAAGTTTTCTTACAAATTTTCTCTATTGAAAAATCCCCGTATAATTAAATGGAGTGATTTGTTTTAGTTCTTTTTTTACCAAAGGCGAAACTTTTAATGTTGCAATAAACTGATGGATTGTTTTTTTATCAATTTTGTTTTTACCTCTGGTCAAATCTTTCAAAGCCTCATAAGGTTGCGGATAATTTTCTCTTCTTAAAATTGTTTGAATAGCTTCGGCTACAACAGCCCAGTTATTTTCGAGATCTTCTTTTAATTTTGATTCATTCAAGACAAGTTTACCAAGTCCTTTTTCGATAGATTTAATGGCGATCATCGTATGAGCAATAGGCACACCGATATTTCGTAAAACTGTCGAGTCTGTCAGATCTCTTTGTAGTCTTGAAATAGGTAATTTGGCTGAAAGATGCTCCAGCAAAGCATTTGCGATTCCAAAATTGCCTTCTGCATTTTCAAAATCAATCGGATTTACTTTATGAGGCATTGCACTGCTGCCAACTTCTCCTTTTTTTGTTTTTTGTTTAAAATAATCGGTACTGATGTAAGTCCAGATATCCCTGCAAAAATCAAGTAAGATTGTATTGATACGTTTGATTGCATCAAAATGCGCCGCCAAAGTATCGTAGTGTTCAATCTGTGTGGTAAATTGCTGGCGTTGAAGTCCTAGTTTATTTTCTACAAATTCATTTGCAAACTTTATCCAATCATATTTTGGAAAAGCAACATGATGCGCATTGAAGTTTCCGGTAGCACCGCCAAATTTTGCAGTAAATGGAATATAACTGAATAACTGAATTTGATTTTCCAATCTTTCAACAAAAACCATTAATTCTTTTCCCAATGTAGTAGGAGAGGCTGGCTGGCCGTGTGTTCTGGCAAGCATTGGAATGCTTTTAAAATTTTCAGAAAGCTTCCCAATTTCATTTTGGAGATTTAATATAGCTGGAAGATATTCATGTTCTATCGCATGTTTCCAACTCAGTGGAATGGCTGTATTATTAATATCCTGAGAAGTAAGTCCGAAATGAACCCATTCTTTTAAACTGGAAGCATTACATTTATCCAATTCTTTTTTTAAAAAATATTCAACCGCTTTTACATCGTGGTTGGTAATTTTTTCAGTCTCTTTAATCTCAGCTGCATTTTCCAACGAAAAATTGTCTATCACATTTTGTAAATGCGTTTTTACAAGAGCCGGGATTTTTAAGAATCTTTTTTCACCTAATAACAAAAGGTATTCTATTTCAACAAATACTCGATACCTTATGAGTGCAAATTCAGAAAAATATTCATCCAAATGCTGAGTTTGTTTGCGATAACGACCATCAATGGGAGATATTGCGGTGAGTTGATGTAAATCCATATTGAAACTGTAAATTTGTCGCAAAAATAAACGAAACCAATTGGAAAGAAAAATAAGAGTAGGTGCTGTAAGTTATTTAAATACCAAACCATTAATTTATGGCTTTGAAAATGGGTTAATGAAGGATGAAATTGATTTAATCATTGATTACCCTGCCAATATTGCCAAGTCTCTTTTAAATGATGACATTGATATCGGGCTTTTGCCGGTTGCTGTAATTCCGCAAATGAGTGAGTATCATATTGTGTCAGATTTTTGTATTGCTGGAGATGGTGCAGTGGCAAGTGTATGTTTATTCTCTGAAGTTCCTCTTGCAGAAATTAAAAAAGTTATTTTGGATTATCAAAGCCGTACATCTGTAGCGCTCGTACAAATTCTGATAAAAGAATATTGGAAAATAAATCCTGTAATAGCAAATGGGGAAGCTGACTTCAGAGCAGAAATCAATGGCTCAACTGCTGCCGTTGTGATTGGAGACAGGGCATTGGAGCAACGAAAAACATCTTCCTATGTTTATGATCTAGGCTTAGCGTGGAAAGATTATACCGGACTTCCATTTGTGTATGCTGCATGGATTAGCAATAAACCTATGTCGGATGATTTTATTAATCGTTTTAATCTTGCAAACCAATATGGGCTTGATAAACTCGCTGAGGTTATTTCAAATATAAAAATGCCTGAAATTGATTTACAGAAATACTTTACTGAGAATATTTTGTATAATTTAAACGAACAACGCCGAAGAGGATTAGAAGAATTTCTACTGAAATTAGGATATTACTTTTAGTAATTTGGTAAATTGAAAAATAGTAACTTGCACAAAAAAATTTTATAAATGGCTGAAACTCTTGGAATGTTGTGTGATAAGCTCACTATAGTAAAACTCAAACAATATCACTCAACCGATACAGAAAGATTGACCAGTCTTGGGAAACAGGCATTGCAATTGCAGCTTGAAATTGATGAATATATAGCGGATGCCATTAACGGAATAATTCCAATCGAAAAACTTACATTCGAATCCAACAAAGTATTTAAAAAAGAAGGAAATGAAGTAAAAGAAATTTCAGGCAAACTAGGAGAAATTTTTTATCAGCTTGCCGATGTAAATTGCCAATTATGGCATGAGCAGGAAAAAGTATATGAATTTGAAAATGTTCCTGCTGAAGAAAAGGATATTGTTGTAAAACAATTGGCCTTGCTAAATCTGGAACGAAATCAATGTATCGATTCGATCAATAAGGTTTTTGCCTCATCTCTTAAAAAATAAAAGAATAATTATGCATATCCGTAAAAGAACAACTTGCAGGGTTTGTGGTTCTGCATCTCTAACACCGGTGATTGATTTAGGACCTCAGTATTTACAAGGCTCCTTTGTAAAGCCCGGCAAAGAAATGCCATCACAAAGAAAAATTAATTGCTCTTTAGTACGTTGTAATCCACAAATAGATGAAAATGCCTGTGGGTTATTGCAAATGGAACATAGTGTACCTTCTGAAATTTTATATGCTGCATATTGGTATCGAAGTGGCACGAATGCAACCATGCGTAATCATTTGAAAGGTATTGTGGATAGTACTTTGGAGATGTTGAAAAAAGACAATTGCAATGTGCTTGATATTGGTTGTAATGACGGTACTTTACTAAACTATTATCCCGGAAATTTTGACAAATACGGCTGCGATCCTAGCGATGTTGCACAGGAAGTAAAGGGTGCAAAAGTAGTTCAGGATATTTTCCCTTCACCTGAGTTGAGTAGTGTGATGAATAATAAAAAGATGGATATCATTACTTCCATTGCCATGTTTTATGATTTGGAAAGTCCGGTAGAATTTGTAAAAAATATCAAAAGATTTTTGTCTCCCGAAGGTATCTGGGTTTTTGAAATGAGCTATATGCCTCATATGTTAGAACTGGATAGTTATGATACGATTTGTCATGAGCATTTAGAATTTTACAGTCTGGCTGTACTCGAAAAGATTGCAGCGATGGGAGAGATGAAGATTTTTAAAATTTCTTTCAACGATATAAATGGTGGAAGCATCCGTTGTTATGCAACCCATAAGGAAAGTGGTTTGTATTATAATAAAGAGAATTACAAACTGATGAATGAAGTGCGCCAGAAAGAATTTGACTTGGAATTGGATACTGACAAACCATATGTTGCTTTCCAATACCGGATTGAAAAAGTGAAGAATGAATTGCATGACTTGTTGGTGAAGTTTAGAAAAGAAGGCAAAAAAGTACATATCTACGGAGCTTCCACAAAAGGGAATACCATTTTGCAATGGTGTGATATTAACAATATGTTAGTGGATTATGCAGCAGAAAGAAATCCGGATAAATATGGTGCTCATACATTAGGAACCAATATTCCAATCATCAGCGAGGAAGAAAGTCGAGCCATGAATCCGGATTATTATTTGGTATTGCCCTGGCATTTTAAAGAAGAATTTTTGGAGAGAGAAAAAGATGCACTGGAAAAAGGAACCGGATTTATTTTTCCAATACCAACGATTGATATTTATAAGAAATGATTTTTTATACAATTCTAAAATGAATTATGGATAAGAAAAAGATACTTTTTGTTTCTCATAAAAAAACAAAATGTGGTGTATATGAATTTGGGAAAAAAGTTTTAGATGTTTTAGAACATTCACAGCAATTCAAATTTATAGGAGTAGAGTGTTCTTCTTTAGTAGAATTGAAATCGGCAATATCACAGTTTGACCCTGCTGCAATTATTTTCAATTACTATCCTCCCGTAATGCCTTGGGTTAGTTCAAAAATTACAAAAGGAATTTATAAAAATAATATTGCTTCCAAAAATATTCCAAAAATTGGGATTGTTCATGAAGTCACTAAGCAAGTAGCTGATCAGGCAACCAATTATCAAAATAAAATTCTTTTTGGGAAATCTCAAAAACTATTTAATTCATTATTTGATTTTTATATCGCCCCAGACCCTACACTTTTGTTACAGAATCCATATGTTTTTAAAACAGGAAGATTGATACAGAAGTATAAAAGCCTTGAACATTCATCAGAGACTATAATCGGTAGTTTTGGTTTTGGAACAGACGGCAAAGGGTTTGAAAAAATAGTTGAATTGGTAAATCAGGAATTTGATAAAGCTACAATACGTTTAAATATTTCATTAGCTGATTTTGGTGATGCTGATGGACAGAAAGCGAGATTAATAGCAGAAAAATGTAAAGCTAACATTACAAAACCTGGTATTAATCTGATTATTACCCATGAATATATGGATGACAAAGAATTGCTGGATTTTTTATCACAAAATACGATCAACGTTTTTTTATATGAAACTAAAGGTAATCGGGGAATCTCAAGTACGATCGACTATGCGATGGCTGTAAAAAAGCCCATAGCGATTTCCAATAGCATCATGTTCAGGCATTTATTTGATGTAACTCCATCAATATGTGTTTCCAAAAACAACTTAAAGACGATTATTGAAAATGGTTTTTCTCCTTTACAAAAACATTATGATGAATGGACTGAAGAAAATTTGTTATGGGAATATGAAAGAATTGTCAGTGCAGTTCTAGGTAGATATAAAAAATTAACAATGCCTAAAATGGGGATTAAGCGAACTGTAATTTCTAAAATAAATAGACTATTTTCTTTGCCCGATAAAACATTTACATGGTTAAGAAATTCTGACAAACCACATGAAGATAATTTGACAGTGGATAGAACTATAAATTATTCTCCAATTAAAATCCCAAAAGGAATTTCGCTCAATAGAATCTTAGACAATTCTGCAAGAAAACTTTATCAGCCTACAATTGATAAGTTAATTGAATTGGTACCAGCAACAATGGCTAAAAAAATTGCTGAAGCCAATGTACAACAGGCGTTTATTTTTGATACGGTTTTTAGGTATCTTTCCGATTATCAATCACCTAAATTATTATGTGTGGGTAGTTATGAAGATACAGCTTCCATGAGCCTGTTAAAAATGGGATATAATGTAGAAGAAATTGACCCAATGTTGAACTATTATTTACAAGAATATGTCTCTAAGCCATCAACAAAAATAGGAACCTACAATATCATTTTCTCAACCTCAGTAATCGAGCACGATCCGGATGATAAATCTTTTATTCAATGTATAGAGAAATTATTAGCGCCTGGTGGAGTAGCCATCATAACTTGTGATTATAAAGAGAAGTGGAAACTTGGGGAACTTAAACCGGATGCGGATGAAAGACTTTACACAAAAAAAGATTTAGAAGGAAGACTATTGAGTTATATGCCTTCCTGTAACTTAGTAGATGAGCCACAATGGGAATGTGAAAATCCCGATTTTATTTTTTTAGGAAGATATAATTATACTTTTGCAACCTTTGTAGTTAGAAAGGATATATAGAAAGATTTTTGGTAAATAATTTATTGGGAGATTAGATAAATACAGCAAAAGAAAAATCTGGCATGAAAATAAATATTTTAGTCTTTATTATACTTTTGTTCCATCTGACATCAAATGCTCAATCCGATACCGAATTTTGGTTCGCAGGTCCAGATGTTTCTTCTGATTATGGATATGATAGACCCATTATATTATGGATTTCTTCTTTTCAACAACCTTGTAAAGTGGTTATCTCACTACCTGCATTAGGTTCTTTTGTCCCAAAGACCTATACTTTATTACCGAATACTACTATCTCAGTTGATCTGACAAATTGGATTGATAATATTGAATGTAAGCCTGGGAATACAATTAACAATGGTGGAATTAAAATTGAGTCTGATAATAAAATTTCTGCATACTACGAAGTCAATGGAACCGGTGATAATCCAGAAATGTTTTCTTTAAAAGGAAAAAATGCACTTGGAATGCAGTTTTTTATTTCATCGCAATATTTTTTAGATAATAACTCATCATATAATTACTTACCTGTCCCATATTCTTCTTTTAATATTGTTGCAACTCAAGACAATACAATTATCTCTATAAACCCGACCAAAGATATTGTTGGTCATTCAGCTAATATTCCATTTACAATTACATTAAATACAGGTCAAACTTATGGAGCAATTGCAGCATCACAATTAGCTTCACAACATTTGGAAGGTTCATATGTTTCATCTAATAAGCCAATAGCTATAACTCTAGCCGATGATTTACTTTTCGGGAATAGATATGGAGGTGGATGTGCTGATCTTATTGGAGACCAAACTGTTCCAATAAATGTTTTAGGGAATGATTATATAGCCTTTAAAAGTGATTTAAATTCTCCTTTTGATAAAATTTATGTGTTAGCAACAGTAGATGGAACTTCGGTAAATCAAGATGGGGTAAATGTTGCAAATTTAAACAAAGGTCAATCCACTGAACTTTCAATCAATAATTTTGTTACTTATATTCAAGCTTCCTCACCTGTTTATGTCTATGAATTATCAGGCTCAGGTTGTGAAGTTGGTTCTGCGATACTTCCCAAAATTAATTGCACTGGTAGTACATCTGTATCTGTAGCAAGAAGTACGGCAGAACCATTTGTTGTTTCTTTGTTAGTCAAAAATGGAGGTCAAAGTAATTTTTTAGTAAATGGGATTAGTGGTATCATTACAGCTGGTCAGTTCAATGTAGTGCCTAATACTGGAGGACAGTGGTACGCAGCCAGAATTTCTTTGCCTTTATCAAATTATCCAAATGGGATTGTGGTAAAGATAAATAATACCACAACCACTTTTCAGATGGGAGTATTACAAGGAAATATATCTGGTGCTAGTTTTGGTTATTTTACTGATTTTAATATTCTGCAAACTTATGGAAATGTAAATAATGTAACTCCTTGCGAAGGAACTCAGATACAACTTATGGCAGATAGTATAACAGGAGCAAGTTATAAATGGTCTGGTCCAAATAATTTTCAAAGTAATTTTAGGGAACCTTTTATAGATAATATTGATGTAATTAATTCAGGAAAATACATTTTAAATGTTTCTGTGCCTGGATGTGGGAATATGGTTGATACTGTTAAAGTCTTAGTTCACTCAAAGCAGTTTTCAACTATTAATAAAACAATATGTGAAGGTGAAACATTTCAAGGTTATAGTGTTAGTGGAAGTTACGTGACGACTTACACTGCTTCAACAGGCTGTGATAGTGATGTAACTTTAAAACTTCAAGTAAATCCAAAATCTTTTACAACCATAAATAAATCAATTTGTGAAGGAGAATCTTATTTAGGTTATACTGTCAGTGGAACTTATACAATAACTCTTAAAAATACAAATTCATGTGATAGTATTGTTACCTTGAATCTTCAGGTAAATCCAAAATCTTATTTTACAATCAATAAATCAATTTGTGAAGGAGAATCTTATATGGGACAGAATGCGAGTGGCAGTTTTCAAAATTCATATATTGGTTCAAATGGGTGTGACAGTATAGTAACGCTTAATCTATTTGTTAACCCAAAATCGTATTCCAATATTGATACAACTATTTGTTTGGGGCAATCATATTTAGGATATACCGAAGCTGGTTTATATACGGACACATTGGTTTCATCAAACGGTTGTGATAGTATCCAAACAATTAATCTGAAGATTGATCAGATTCCTCAGCCTAACTTAAACAAGAGTTTAAAAATATGCACCGGAGAAGTTTTGACGATTTCTCCAGGGTCATTCTTAACCTATTTATGGCAAGATGGCTCCACGAATTCTTACTACAATATTACAAAGCCTGGAATATATTCTGTTTCTGTCACAAATATCTGTGGCTCAAGTAATGATTCGGTCATAATCTCCGAAGGGAATTGTAAAATTTATTTCCCCAATGCTTTTAGTCCAAACAATGATGGCAAGAATGATATTTTTAATATTCTAAACGCATCCAATTTATCAGAATATCATTTACGGATATATAATCGATGGGGTCTTGAAGTATTTGAATCTTATGATTTTACAAAAGGATGGGATGGGAAAACAAATGGGATAAATGCTGATCAGGGAACGTATGTATGGTTTTGTGATTTTATTCAATTGGGAAAGTCAAATAAAATGAAAGGGACGGTAGTTCTAATAAGATAATATTGGTATTTTTAAATTCAAGAATTAATTAAAAAATGACAGCTCTCATTTTCGGTGCAAACGGACAGGATGGTTTTTATTTAAGTGAATTGCTGCATCAGCAAGGTTACAAAGTGATTGGTGTGTCAAGGAGTGGAGGATTTTTGCAAACAGATATAAACGATTTTAAAGCAGTCTCAATTCTTATCAATGAATATAAACCGGAATTTATTTTTCATCTGGCAGCAAATTCTACAACAAGACATGATGTAATTTTTGAAAATCATTCAACAATTTCAACAGGCACTTTGAATATTTTAGAAGCAGTTAAACAATATTCTAATAACTCCAAAGTATTTATATCAGGAAGTGGTTTGCAGTTTGTAAACAATAATTTACCCATTAAAGAAACCGATGCATTTGAGGCAAGAGACGCTTATTCCGTAAGCAGGATTCATTCTGTGTATGCAGCAAGGTACTACCGAAGACTAGGTTTAAAAGTATATGTAGGCTATTTTTTTAATCATGACAGTCCACGCCGTACAGACAGGCACATGGCTATGAAAATTGCATCTTTTGCGTTGAAGGTTTCCAAAGGTTCTACCGAAAAATTAGAAATAGGAGATATCAATACAATCAAAGAATGGACTTATGCCGGAGATGTCGTGAAAGGCGTTTGGACATTGGTAAATCAGGATAAGATTTTTGAGGCTAATATTGGAAGTGGCATTGGTTATTCAATCAAAGACTGGTTGGATGTTTGTTTTCAACTTATTGGTAAAAACTGGCATGATTATATTTTTGAAAAAAATGATTTTGTTGCAGAATACAAACAATTAGTTTCTGATTCTTCATTGATTTTTTCATTAGGATGGAAACCTGAAGTTTCATTAAACCAGCTTGCACAAAAGATGTTGTTTCATAAATGATGAATTCCAAAAAAATATTACTGGTTCAATTATTCTCTAACGGTGACTGTTTATACGCCACTACAGTAGCCCGTCAAATTAAACAGGATTTTCCAAACTGCTATCTAACATGGGCCATTACAAGTTCATGCAAATCTATTATTGAAAATAATCCATTTGTAGATGACGTAATGATTGTAAATGATGTTGCAAAAGATGACATCATCGCATTTAGAAAATTTAAAAAAAATGTTCTGAAACAAAAATCAGAAAAAATTTTTGATGAAATTTTTATTACTCAAATCATGGATGAAAATCAGGCATTTTACGATGGCTGTATCAGGAGTAATATTTTGCGGGGATATCCATTTCCAATAACTGTACCTATAAAACCGGTTTTAAAATTAAAAACTGAAGAAATAAATGTTGCAAGCAATTTTGCAAATGAACATAATTTCTCTAAATATAAAAATGTCATTTTGTTTGAATTCGCCCCACAAAGCGGTCAATTGAAAATGACGAAAGATATTGCTTTGCAGATTTCTGAAAAATTAGTCAGCGATGGAAATACAGCGATCGTGATGTCATCAGGCATTAAAATTTTTCATAACAATCCAGCAATCATTGATGGCAGTAAATTAAATCTTAGAGAAACCTGTGCATTGACTCATCATTGTACTTTCTTATTAGGAACATCATCCGGCATTACATGGTTATCTACTTCAGATGGTGCTAAACAATTACCCATGGTACAGATTTTAAATGCTCAAACAGATTGGGTTAATCCGATCTCACGAGACTTTGAAAGATACCATCTGCCATCAGACCATGTGATTGAATTGATAGATTTTGATCTGGATAAAATAATTAAATGTGTTTGTCTTGCTTTAGAAAATTTTGAAGAAGCAAAGTTGAGATTCAATCAACCTATTCCGCTTCATTTTAAAACTTCACGTAAAATTATTTATAATCTTTTGTGTTATCTGCAATTCAATGCAATTGGGAAGTATATAAAAGTAAACCGGGAGGTTTATGGAAATAATTTCAAATTGTACTTTGAGGTAATTAGTGCATTTGTTGTCTTTCCATTTAAACTAATAAAAAACCTTGTTACAAAAAATTTATAACAAGGTTTTATTTATAAAGCTATTTCAATTATTTTTTTAATTCCTCTTCCATCATTTCTTTTACAAGCGCATTCAAATCATATTTCGGTTTCCAACCCAATTGAGTATTCGCTTTCGTTGGATCCCCAATTAATAAATCTACTTCAGTAGGTCTGAAATAGCGAGGATGAATCCCTACTACTTGTTTACCTAATGGAATTTGATATGCAGGATTATTACATTTGGCAACAAATGCTTTTTCATCAACGCCCTCTCCCTTAAATTCCAGTTCAATTCCTGTTTGTTCAAAAGCCATTCTGATAAATTCCCTTACGGTTGTTGTAATACCAGTGGCTAATACAAAGTCTTCTGGCTTTTCCTGTTGCAGCATGAGCCACATCCCTTCAACATAATCCTTTGCATGACCCCAATCTCTTTTGGCTTCAAGATTTCCAAGTAAAAGAATATCCTGTTCGCCTTTAGCTATTTTTGCTGTAGCAATCGTGATCTTTCTTGTAACAAAAGTTTCTCCTCTTAATGGACTTTCATGGTTGAAAAGAATTCCATTTACGGCATACATATCGTAAGCTTCACGATAGTTTACAGTAATCCAGTATCCATACAATTTAGCCACACCATATGGAGAACGAGGATAAAATGGAGTAGTTTCCTTCTGAGGAATTTCCTGAACCAAGCCATATAATTCAGATGTGGAAGCCTGATAAAATTTTGTTTTCTTTTCCATTCCTAAAATCCGGATAGCTTCCAAAATTCTTAAAACGCCGATTCCATCAGAGTTTGCTGTATATTCAGGGGTTTCAAAACTAACCTGTACATGACTCTGCGCCGCCAAGTTATAGATTTCATCGGGCTGTGTCTGTTGAATGATTCGTAACAAACTGGATGCATCCGTTAAATCTCCGTGATGAAAATGAAAACGATCAGAATAAGTTTTGTCATAAATCAAATGGTCAATCCGATCTGTGTTTATTAGTGAACTACGTCTTTTTAAACCATGTACATTATATCCTTTGTTTAAAAGTAATTCAGCCAAATAGGCCCCATCCTGTCCTGTAATACCTGTAATTAATGCAGTCTTCATAATTATTTTTTATAAACGGCGTAAAAATAAGATTTAATATTTAAGTTTTAACTTTAGCGGGATAAATAAATTTAGATTTTAAATGGAACAGTTAAATACAATCTCTGTTATTACAATTTGTTTTAATAATTTTCATGATTTTATTAATACATGCCATTCTGTTGATATGCAGTTTCAACATCCTTATGAACATATTATTATTGATGGATCAACTGATAATCTAATTAAATATCATCTTCAAAATCATATACAACCCTCATATAGAAAATGGATTTGTGAAAGTGATGATGGGATAGCCGATGCTTTTAATAAGGGTATTAAAAAAGCAACCGGAGAAATTGTAGTTATGCTAAACGCAGGTGATACTTTTTATGACAAAAATACAATATCAATTGTATCTCAGACTTTTGACAATAACCCTTCTTTACAATGGCTTCACGGTAAATATAAATTATTTAGAGGTAACCGATGGGTTATCATTGGGAAACAATTTGAGAAGAAAAAATTATATCGGGGAATGAGAAGTGTATGTCATCAGACAATGTTTGTTAAAAAAAGTTTACATGAAGTTTATGGTCTTTATTCTACTTCAGAAAAAATTGCAATGGATTACGATTTTCTTTGCCGAATATTGAATGAGCATTTTATTTTTTTACAAAAACCCTTAGTGAGTTTTGCACCGGATGGAACAAGTAGTAATAATTACTTACAATCATTGAAAGAAACTCAACGGGTTTATGTAAAATATTTTGGGGAAAGTTTTTTATTAAATTTATGGCAATTTCGACTTAAGTT
>Ga0364874_10169_pt1 | contig 38560 bp, 36 predicted proteins | sample ExccelAu500001D4_2_FD_206922 | JGI IMG/M metagenome (GOLD analysis project Ga0364874, IMG submission 206922) | Enriched cells from Trout Bog Lake Hypolimnion, Wisconsin, USA - BchlTB.Aug07.5000.01.D4 | ecosystem: Environmental > Aquatic > Freshwater > Lake > Hypolimnion/Profundal zone | place... | reverse complement strand
CCGGCCTGCGGCATTGCCAGCTGCATAGGGTTTGAAGGCAAGTGCTTGAGTTTGGACATGCGCAAATATGCGATGGAGATGAAGTAGGTGGCTGTTCTAAAGCCCCTAGCAGCGCGCTTGGCCTGTTGCAATAGTCCGTTCATGGCCTCTACGTAGGCGTTACTACGGTTGTCCAGCATTCCACGCACGACTCCATCGATACGCTGTTTGAGGGTGTTGGCCAGCTTTTTGAATGGCTCCAAGCGACTACGCCTGGCCCAGCTAATCCAGCCGATCAAATCCGCTTTAGCTAGCTCACCTCTGTTCTCTTGAGCTGCTTTTGCGTAAACCGCACGCAGGGCCATCTTCAGACGCCAAGTACGTGCACTTTTAAGTGTCGAGTGCTGAAGCCAGTGCATCGCGTTGATTTGCTTGCCACTCCAGCCCTGCGGGTTACGTCGCATTCCCCAGGTCAGACTCTTGAGCAATTTGCGATCATTATCGCCCAAGGCGTCCTTTACAGCTCGGGGTTGCGTGCTCATTTCTTGGCGACGCACACCATCCATAGCCTCGTTGGCCATAGCAATCACATGAAACCGGTCGTAGCTTATCTGGGCGTGGGGCAGAGCCAGTGCAACGCCCTTGGCGTAGGCAGCGCTCATGTCTTGGCAGACATGGTTGACTTGATCTGGATCGCCCCCGTGGGCCTTGAGGTCGGCGCAGAAATCCACCACGGTTTGGTGGTCGCGCCCTTCGCAGGCAAACAGCAAGCGCTTGGTCTGCAAGTCGTGAACCACGGTAATGTAGTTCTGCCCTTTACGCAGGCTTGTCTCATCAATGCCAACAATGCTGACCTCGGACATGTCGTCAAGAGCGCGTGCCTTGGTCACGTAATGGTCAATGCGCCGCCACAATTGTTTGTCCGAACACCGAAGCAACGCGGCTGCCTGGCGCACCGGCAACTCCTTGCACAAAGACAATGCAAGGGCTTCAAATAAGGCGGTAAACCCACTACCTTCGCGCGCCCATGGAACATCGATTTGGCCGGTCTTGCCGCAGGCGCTACAGGCAACGCGGGGTACCTCAGCGTGCAGCCAGGCTTCAAACTGGAAAAAGTCCAGGTGCCGCCACTCACGGGTAAGACGGTCATGCACACCTTGATCCAAAGCGGCGCAGTGCGGGCACGGCAGGCGGCTGGCGTTACAGGTGAGATTGAAATCTATGCGTCTACGAGATGTATCGAGCGCAACGTCTTGAACACTCCAGGGAGCCTGCAATCCCAGTGCACTGGTAAATAACGCTTCAATCCCAACAGACATCTCAAAGGCTTCCTAATGTGTTTCAACGCCGCCCCGTGGGTTTGTGGACAACTCGGAGTACCGAGTTCCCCACAAGCCCCACCGGGCTCCACTACTATTATGAATTCAGACAGTCAAGTTCCACACAGAACGACGAGGGGCCCTACTGGTCCATACCTTGCAGTATCAGGTCAAAGTCCAACGTGGACCGCAAACCAATATCCGCGTTGTGTTGCGCAAGAAACTGCTCGGCGCAACGCCGACCGTCGTCACGCAGCATGCAGAGGAAGTCCCACTCCGCATTCAATTTGGAAGAGTAGCCCAGATCCAGCATGAGTTCGCTGCTGATCAGGTGAACGCGTTGGGCGCCCCACAATCCACCCTCGCCGTCATCAGTGGTCGTCGCGTTGCGCAGCAAAGCCATCATGCGCAATTCTTGCTGCAGCACCGAGTTGAAGGCAATTTCATTCAGTCGACTGAGGATTTCATTGGATCGGGTCGGTATGCCCGGGCGCTCGATCGGATTAAGTTGAACAATGAGGGTGTCCATCGAATCGCACTCACGAATCAGCGGCGTCAGGCTGGGGTTGCCGCTATAACCACCGTCCCAATAAGCCTCTCCGTCAATGACCACTGACTTGAACAGCGTCGGTAGACAGGCGGATGCCATCAACACGTCTGGATGGATATCTTTGTTACGAAACAGTTTCCCGCGCCCGGTCCGGACATTGGTGGCTGTGACGAACACCTTCATGGTGCCGGATCGCAATGCCTCAAAATCAATCGTCTTTTCCAGTATGGCTTTTAGGGGATTTGGGATATCCCCGGGCATGTCGTAAGGTGAAATAATGCGCCCGATCAACTCGGCCACTTGGAAGGAAGGGTTCTGATCCAAGGACCAACGCCCCACCATCATGTCGACGAAAGTCCGCTTGAACGGACTGAAGCGAGCGCCGTCGGACACTTCTTTCCAGAATCGTTGAAGTGCATCCCTTGCGCCCGCATTGCTGCCATTGGCATAACCGCTAGCCATGACCGCCGCATTCATTGCTCCAGCCGATGTGCCGGATACTCCGGCGATTTCAAGCGACTCTTCTTCAAGAAGGCGGTCAAGCACCCCCCAGGTGAATGCGCCATGGGAACCGCCGCCCTGCAGGGCGAGGTCGATTCTTTTCTTTTTAATTTTCATATTATTTAATTTCATTTCAGAGTGTTTGGGTATCAAAAATTATTGCAAGAAAGGTTTTTTGGCTATTAATTTTCAGGTACCGAGAGAAACAGAGTGCGCACCCAGCAGATGGGGGTAATGCGCCGAGGTGCACTACCAGTGGTCTTGCGCCAAAGCACCCTCACAATCGGCCGTTTTCAGGCTAGTTGTCGCATTGACCAAGTTTGCGCGGCTAAGGTCCGCGCCCTGCAATTTCGCCCCACTGAAGTCTGTAAAGCTCAGAGTTGCCCCGTTAAAGCGGGTACGCACCGCGACCGTGTTATTGAATTTCGCACCCGGGCCGTAGAGTTGAGCCCCGGAAAAATCGACTCCTGTGAGATCGGCGTTGGTGAAGTTGGCCATCGGGGCAAACAGGCGAACGGCTACCGCTGCGCGCGACTCTGGCTGGCCGGGTGCGGCGCTAGCGTCGGCACTGAGGGTGGCAGCGGTGAAGTCAGCCATCTTGGCATTGGCAAAGCTTAGGTTGGCACCACGCAGTTTGGCCCGCTGGAAGCTAGCGGACAGATCTCTGTACTGGCCTAGTTGCGTACTGTCGAGCTGCGCCCCGATCAGGTCGGCGTCGTTAAAGTTCACTCCCCTCAAATCGGCACCGCTGAAGTTCAATTGGCGGTAATGACCACCACTGAAGTCCGTGCTTGGAAGATGCACATCAGTCAGCGTTTGCCCGGTCGGCCCCTGAACCAAAGCACCGTTCAAATTCATCTCCCGCCATTGAGCCACGGGGGGTGCATCGATCCAGATATGCGAACCCGTTAGGAGAGTGCCGCGACAGGGCACGTCAGTGAATAGACCGCTATTAGCGTCTGCCATGGCCGGGGGGCTGTTCTGAAATCGCTGCGCGCTGCACTGTCCCAATGCGGGCACTTCAATCAGCGGGAGACCAATGCCAGGCAGTGCGATGCCAAAGAATTGCACCTGGTTCACCGCCGAACCACTGAAATCCACGCATTGCAACTTGGCTGCATTAAAGCGTGCGCCAGTCAAGACAGCATTGCGCATCGACACACAACCAAGCGCACTGCCCTCAAAGTTGACGCCGCTGAGGTCCGCACCATCAAAATTGGTGCCATTGATCTGCATGTCCTGGGCCGCCGTCTTGACAAATACAGCGCCCTGCAAGTTCGCATTGCTGAAGTTCGTATTGGCGAGCTTGGCGCCAACGAATGAGGTACCCACTGCCCGCACACCCATCAGTTTGGCGTTGGTGAGATCGACATTGCTGAAAGTTATGCTGCTCAGATCCAGGCCCGAGAGGTCACAACCTCGACAGGCATTGCTTTGCAGCAGTGCATTCAGGCTGCTGGCGATATGCATTCCTTTGGGGGGGCCATTGATGCTTTTGAAACTGACCGTCTGGTCACCTGTGAGCCACTGCCCGGGGAATACGGAAAACGAGGTGTTCGGTCCGGTACGGAAGTGCAGCACAAACGCGTTGGCAAATCGGATGGGCGAATCGGCGTTGAACACCAGCGCCGAATTTCCGCCATCCGTGGGATCGACTTGCCCGGTGATAAGCATCACCTCGCCCTCTTTGGGCTGATAGGACGATGCGTCAGTTCGATAGCGTGGATTCAGGATTATGGCTTGATCGTCCAAAGTGGCCGAACTTACAGATCCAAACACCATTTGGTATGAACTACTTAAATAGCTGAATAATTCGGTCCAACAGTAAGTGTTTTTCAGTAGCCCGCCACTGCCGAAGCAGTAGCGCGCTGAGTTGCCGCCCAACGAACGCCAGAAATCTGCCGCCGGGTAGTCGACCGAAGCAGGGTCGCATTGAACCGCGCGCACCAAAGCGCTGGCGTTGCCAGCGCGTGGGCACAATACCCATGGATCTGTATCCTGGGGTCCCTTTTTGGCAAAAAGGCGTTGGTGATTGCGACCACCCACTGTTTGGGTGTTCAGCGACCAAAGGGACAATGCCGTCCAAGCACCATCGCCAGCTGCGACGGTCCGCACGTCTGGCGCTGCGGAAGCCGGCGTGTTGGCGAACAACCAGGAATCGCGTCGGTGAAGTAACAAATACTCACCAGGCTCCGTATCGGGAATGGCACCTGGAATGGCTGAAACTCCAACCGCATCCATTGAAGCCGGCTGTTGAACAAAAATCGTGAAGCCATCGAGTGCGGCATCATGCGTGAGAACCAGCGTGTATTGGCCAGCGGGAATCTCTGTCGGGACCGGGCAAGGATCGCCACGTTGGTGTTGCCACGCAACAATACCAAGTGCCGATTCGAGGCGGGCAGCGACCACTCGGGCCTCGTCAACGGGGATGCACTGACGCAGGACTTGCCCTGCATCAAAGCGAAATGGCACCGTCACATTGCCAGCTGGCGAACCCGGCGCTACACGAATCAGCACTGTGGTGCCAACACCAGCTGGCCGTTCCCGTGTCAGATCCTGCGCTAGCGCCGCCACCGGTGGGGTCCAGGACAAGGATGTACTAAGCTCGCCACCGCCGAAGCAAGCACTCAGCATGCACAGTAGCGTGAAGCCAAGCCCGCGGCGCACGCAACCTAAAACGGAAAATCGATATGCAGTCAATAAATGCCAGATGACTAAGCTAATCTTACGTTGATTAGCGAGTATTGCAATTAGCAAAGTATGGAACTCATTTAAATATAAATAAACGGTTTTTTTCTGAAAATAGCTGAAATGACAATTGTAATATTTCCGAAAGTATGGTTATGTTTGCTTCAGATTTAGGCTATATTTTAATTTTTCGCATCTGTCTACGGTTGTATAGCCATCCAAACATAACGACACCAATAGTTAATGCAATCGGCATGTTGTGAGTTTCAAGCTGAAAATTCTCCAAAAACGGCTTCACAGATGCATCAGACTCAATCATCTCTCCCGCTGTCCAGGCAATTATTCCTGCAGCAAGATAAATTATTGTAGGAAATCTATCCATCACTTTCATGATGGCGGTACTACCCATCACGATTAGTGGTATCGACAAAGTTAGACCCAGGATCAACAAAGCCCAATCGCCTTTTGCAACGGCGGCAATAGCCAATGTATTGTCCATACTCATTACCACATCAGCAATAAGGATGGTTTTAATGGCGCCAAAAAGACCGCCTTTAAAACTACTTTCAGCCAAGCCTTTATCCTGATCGATCAATAATTTAATTGATATCCAAACTAATAGTAGTCCCCCGATAAATTGAACGAATGGGATTCTCAGCAACTGCACAGCTATCACGGTAAGTACAACGCGCATACAAATGGCAGCAACACCGCCCCAAATTACAGCCTTTTTTTGGTGCTGCATAGGCAAGTTTCTCGCAGCCATCGCAATCACGAGTGCGTTGTCTCCAGATAAAACCACATTGATTAAAATGATTTGTGCAATCGCAGCGGCGAAAGTAGGATTTAATAAATTCATGTGTAAATATTCCATATGATCTTATGTTACAAATGTATGCTCATAAATTATCAATCTGCATCGATCGAATAGATCATGGTTAGGGCGCGTGCACTACGTCCGCTAAAAAGGTAGGGCTCGCGTCCGACCTCTTCAAACGAGGGTAAATCTTGAGTTTTTAACTTGATCTCGTCTCCTAGGACCCCGGAGAGTTTAATTAGCGCACCACGATGTAAGGTGACATGCGAGGGTGAGTCATCGACCTCCAAATCAAAAATATCTCGGTCATCTTCATTTGCGTTGTTTTCGTCATCGGCACCTCGTCGCGTCATTCTCACTCTGAGTTCATCCGTGATATCAAGCCTACTGCTGCTAATGTTTAGTGCATCTTCGGTTGGATTACTTATGACGACACGACGCAAGCGTATATCTGAGTTTTCAAGATCAAGCGCATCATCACCCGATCCCAATATATGCAGAGCCTCAATTAGCCATTCAGAGAGACCGACACCCATAACCGACACAGCATCCAAATCATCCAAAACGTGAAGATCATCATATTTTGAAATTGCAGTCCCTTCGACTTCGTCTCCACAGCCCAGATAACGGGCACTAAGTGACCGCGCTGAAAAACTGGAAAGCGGTGTGCTACGGCTTTTTCGCATTTTCATTCCATCTTTGTCGGCACTCTTATGCGCACCAAAGAACCAGATTCCTCCGTTGTCTGGCTTTTTCTGTACGACGCCACCACGACCGGATGCGTAAACAGTTAACCTTTGAGCATTCAAAATGGAACCAGAGTCGAAAACCAGTGCCGCGCGCTGTAGCCGCCTGCCAAGGACACGCCCATTAAGAATCCCAATGCGAACACCATCTTCGACCTTCAGTGTTACGCCAGCGTGCACATGTACTTGGCCAGTAATAATGTAAAGCCGTCCACTTCGCAAGACACGGTCGCGTTTGATATCACTGCGAATACATATTGGACGAGCCTGAATCGAATCTGCTATTTTTTTCAACTTGGTCATACAACTTTCTCTGGATATATTTGGCTATGTGTAAGGCAACGAAAAGATTCAAAGTTTTTTATATACTTTGCCTCGTGAGAACTATCGTGTTTTCAGGGAAGTACGAACTCATGTCGCCAGAAGGCAGAGCATTGGTGCTGTTGGTCGGAGTTGTATGGCCTTGCGTTGTCTGGCTCAAGCAGCATCACAGTGTTGTCTTCTGAATACACTGGCCACACTGGCAGTCCAGTGTGGTTAGGGTTGCCATGGCGCACGAAATTGCCCCACCAACCGACCATTTGATTGGCCAACCTTGTTGAGGCCGGCCCCAAATCTGGCGCATCTATTCGACTCGTGTTCGACAAATTGGGAAACAGGTAATTCAGCTCCGATGAGTGAACTGAGCCGAGCTTGAAGTCAGGGTCCGGTTTGCCAATACCGATTCCAAGTACAGGAGCCGCTTCGTCGGCAAACTCAAACTCATAAATCGGTAACTCACCTTGGTGCGCACCGAACGCTTTGGACAGCACCTGTGAAGAGTGCAAATACATGCAGTTGTTGATCGATACACCCGGTACATAGTCAGCCATCAGCATGCCAAGCGTCTCTGGGACCGAGGCCTCACTTGGCCAACCACCTGCTGGCGTGTAACGGTCCAAAATGGCCGTAACCTTGTCCTTGCCATAGATCGATGCAATCCACCCAGGGAGGTTTGCTTCATCAACTGGCGGATTGTGTCCCAGTTTCGCACCTTGCCACCAATATCCAACGTAGAGACGCACTTCGTAGCGTGTGCCGCCCACCATGAGGGGAACTTTGACAAGTCGGTTTTTATCCACTGCGGCACGCATGCCGCGCGGAAGTGTGGCATTGGGATGATCCAGCGTGCCAACGGTGGGGGCAAAAGGAAGGAAGTCGATTGGATGCGATGACCCGTAACTCCCCTGCTGATCCAGTAAATCAGCCACTGGTTTGCTGCGCATACATCGCAACACGGTTGCCTGGTCACCGCTGCAACCAAGCGCAGTCGAGACAGCGACACCGACCGCCTCGGCCTCAGTGACGGTCTTCATCTGTTGAAGGCAGCCTGCACTTTGAATAATTGCCTTGTCGAACAACCCTTTCACGTGCTCCGGGCTCGCCAAGTGCATGCATACAGAAATTGCACCCGCTGACTCCCCTGCAAGCGTGACATGGTGTGGATCCCCGCCAAAAGCAGCGATATTGCGTTGGACCCAAGCCAAGGCCAGACGCTGGTCTTCCAAGCCGTAGTTGCCGTTCTGGTGATCGTAGCTTTCGAAGGCAGGGTGGGGCATGAAGCCCAGCACGCCCAAGCGGTAGTTGGCGGAAACCACGATGATGCCGCCATCACGGGCCAGTTTGTCGAGGCGATACAAATTGGATGCGCCACCCACGAAGCCCCCCCCGTGAAGCCAAAACAACACCGGCAGGCGTGAACCGGGCTTTGCATGAGTAGGAACGGTCACATTCAGACTCAAGCAGTCTTCGCTCACACTGCCTTCAGTCAAATTGAAGCGTGCCTGTTGCGCGCAGGCAGGGCCGAATTCACGCGCATCGAGCACCCCACTCCATTTAGGCGCGGGCTTGGGCAGAGCCCAACGCAGATCTCCGACAGGAGCTGCACCATAGGGAATCCCCCTGAACTCAAGCACACCATTGCGGGCTTCACCGATGACATGCCCGGTGTCGGTTACAGCCTGTGGCTTGCCATCCACCATGGCCGCCATCGACACTACCTGTGTCAACGCCAGCACCACGCATAGTGAAACAAAAAGTAAACGCGCCCAGTTCCGCACTTGCTGCAGATGGCTAGCTAAAAACCCAGCAGATTCAATAGTTGTCATATCAATGACCTCGCCAATGCAAACTCGCTATCGAACGAATTATGTTGTCAGCAGTCAATTTGGTATCACCTACAAATGGATGGTCAATAATCATCACTGCGGCGAAAAGCAGGCTGATCATTCCAACCTGGGTACAAAGCGCCAGTATTCTGATTGGCCCTGCACTTAGCATTCGGAGTGCAGCAATTATCAGCACTCCTAGAAGACTCAGATAACTAACAATCCAGTACAACAATGGCAGCGAGTTTCCGGAATTGGTTACCCTAATATCTCGGGATGCGGCAATTTCATCAGACTTGCGCATGATTTCTACAAATAGAGCGGTTTGGCGCGGTGTTTGTGGTTGCAGTGTTTCCAGACTTTTAAAGACATCCTGTAAGTAAGCTTGTGTCTTGGGACTTCCTTTGCCCTGTTCCAACAGATGCCACTCATCATTAACCACAGAATCGGCATATGTCCTGAGCTTCGCCTGTATCTGTTCGGATTGCGGTGAACCATCCAATTGCAGCAGTCTGCCCAGACTTTCTATTTGTGTAGCTTCCTTGACCGAATCGTTTTCAAAATTATCAGAACTACCAACTACCAAAATTAACGAAAAAGCAAGCATCACATAAGCGCCCGACATCGCATTTTGTGTTGCTGTATCGACTACATCGCTATCGTGATCCTCAATACAAAGAAGAATAGCCACTTTACGAAAAAGGAACGTCAGTAAAGCCAACACGGTCCAAGCGATCACTGGAAAGATGAGGTACATCACCCAGTCAGGAATAATTTCTAGAAGTTTTAGGTACATGTAGTAACTTTTTAAAATTGGGGTGTAACAGGCATATTTTGCATCAAAGAGTCTTGCTTGGACTGGATGGAATTTAAATTGGTAGTAGCTGTTTTTTTGACTTTCTCGATAGTACTTCTCAGTGTGTAGAAAAATCGTATATCCTGGTCTTCGAACCAGCTATTCAGCACCAGTTTTTCAAGTTCTGTAATTTCAATGAGCAGCTTCTCAGCTTTATCAATTGTGAGAGATTTTGAAATATCCTCTTCCAGGTGTCTTAAAAGACTGAATAAATCCCAGAGAAATTTCTTTGAATTAAAAGTTCGAATGCCAATAATATTTTTAATCAGAGGCAAGACCACAAGAACCAAAGTCAGTACAAAAACCCATACATAATCTACCAGTGTGGCTAGCCAAAGCGGAAAAAAGCTAAAAACCTCGGGAATGCCTTTGCTATAGTAGCGTTCTGCAGTCGGGCTGAGTGGAAATGTTTTATCCAGATAACCTGGGAAGTGACCAGCAGTATAAAAAAATGTGTCCCTACTTAAATTAATTTCACGGGCCGCCATCAGGAAGGCCCATTGGACTGCTGGGTGGACGTTCTTTTCTACAAGAAGGTTGATATTAGAGGCTAGCAATGTAATATCTTGGCCTGGATAAACATTGTTGATATCAATCGATCCTCGAGGAATTACCACTTTCTCCAGCATCGGCAGCTTCTTTAAATAAGCATCGGCCAAAGTGAAGCTGTAAATGTGTATTTCCGGATGACTCAAAAGTTTTTGAATGGTTTCCGCTTCAAAACCATCGACAATAAGTGCTGCGTCGAGTTGCCCATTGATCAAACGTTCAGCTGCATCGGCATTGGCAATTTCTTGAAAATTAGGACGCCTGCCTAAACCAGGATTATTAATTTCCATAAAGCGGTGAAAAAGTAGATTTGTCACCGAGCCACGCACCCCGGTTGCGATTCTACTTTTAGAGAAGTAGGAAAATGGATCGTCAGTTGTAATTTCTTTGCCTCGATAAAAAAGCCAGATGGGCGAAAGTTGAACACTACCCAACGAGACCAGATTTGGATAGTCTTCCTTTTTTGCCGTCCCCGCTGAGACAAAACTGGCATTGATAGGCGATTTTTCATCACTCAGATACTTCAAGCCCTGGTCTAGTCCGGCACTGTTTGCAATTTCCAGTTCCAGCCCGTTCTTTGTGAATGCCTTTTTGAATTCCTGGGCCAAGACTGTGTAGGATGATCCTACCTGTCCACTCGCAATAAAGGTATTTATCGGTGGAAAAGGACGCACGTATATCGCCATGGCGATTACTAAAATGACTGCCAAGGGGATCGAGTAGCGGTAATAACTTAAAATACCTATCCAGGTTTTTGTTTCGCGCCGAAAATCTATTTCAAGATATCGCTTCAGATGTTTTAGTTGAGTTTCTGTGTATTTGGACATATCAAAGCCATATCGCAGCACTTCGCAGCACTTCGCAGAAGGATTTTCAGTTTTGTGGATAGGGGCGGTTTCAAGACCAGGTTGCGTCGGAAACCTGTTTGGTCAATCGGCAGTAGAACAGCAAAGGTCACTGACCACCACTAGCGTTCACTGCGTTGAACCAACGCAGCACATTGGTGGAGTCCGCGAGTTCTTTGCCCTCGGAATACAGACTCGCCAGGAAGGTACCGCGATGGCTTGCTCCCATGATGGAAACTCCGCTAGTGTGTTTGCCTCCAGCAGCAAGAGGCCGGTTTACAAGGGCCGGATGTATGGCTTCGTCCGCAAGTCCATAGTAAAAACGGATCGGGGCGTCGTAGGCCCAGTATGTAGCCCGATTAGCAGCGAGTTGACGCAAGAATCGGCTGTTGAGATCGTTGGTGTAACGCTCGAAAAATCCTTCGACGAGCAGAGTGGAGCCTGATGGGAAAGGCCTCTTCGGATCGAAGTCCATCTGGTAGTCACCCCAGAACTTCAGAGCCAGTGCGTGAAACTCAGGACGAATTGCAGACTGCAGAAGTCCGTCCAGACCGTATTGGCGCTGGTAACTGCCAAGTGTCACGATCATGCAAAGGGAAATCCAGTCCGCCAGACGGGGATAAGCCGCAAAAGTTGGTGATGGATAAGACTCTGCTCCCGCCCAAAAGCGGAAGGATTCATTGAGGTCATTGAATGGGCTTTCAACTGCGGTGGCAGCAATAGCTCGGCCCTGGCGACGCAGCTCCTGATGCAGCCACTGCGTGTTGAGCGCACCTTGCGACCAACCGTTAAGAAACAGCTTGGAAGTCTGGTAACCAAGTTGCTGTAGCCCATGTAGACCTGCATCCAAAATATCGATGCAGGTCTGAACGGTAGCGCCCTTTGTAGCGTAGGCTTCCGCGCGACCATTGCGATACGGCCCTTTACCAACGTAGTCCGCGGCAATCACTGCGTAACCATTACCCACCAGTCGATGGACATTCAACAGTGTTTCCATGGAGTCCTCGTTGTCACGCATAACGTAGGTTGGATCCGCAATGCGTGTCAGATTCGACGGGACCTGATCGAACGAAAGTATGGTTCCGTGCTGCCACGAAACAACTGGCAGTGGGCCTTTCACGCCCAGGGGTAAGGCCAAAAGTCCACTGACCTTGATCGTCTCTCCCGTCTCCGGTAACTGAGTGAATGTTGTGATGCGATACAGTTCTACATCGAACTTTGCACCATGCACGGCGTTGTCAAATGTAGGCAAGACTACGGGGTGATTGAAGGTTTTGTGTAACGCACTAGCAATCTCATCGAGTCGACCACGACTTACAAGCGACTTGTTGTCGAGTTGAGACTTGAATCCTTGCGCGGGAAAGACATCGACGGCGAGAGGTTCTGTCGGCGTAACAGCGGAGGAAGCAGTTGGAAATGCTGCAGTTGCTACAGTAGACAGGGACATCGCCGTGATACCGGCACTGCGCAAAAATTTCCGACGACTTGTATCGGCGTCCTTATCGACTGACATTGAAGTCAAGGGTGCGAGTGTGGATTGATTTGTTGATGCGTCGACGAGGGCCTTATTTTGAAGTGACATTTGAGCTACCTGTTGTGGATGTATCAACGTGAAAAATCAATCACAGCGGAAAAATTTGAAGAGCGTGAGCAGGTTCAACTTGAACCATTGCTTGGACACTCAGTTCAAAATGACCGCAAGCGAAAAGTGAGTCCACTGACTTAGCGTCAGCTTGTCTCTTGAAATTATATTGATTTTCAGATTTCAAGAACTGCGTGGAATACGACGAATTCCGACGAATTCCGACATGTCTGGGCCTGTTGAGCATGGCTGCCACGCGGTACACCCCTCTCGTATATGGATAGGCCACAGCGAGCACCCAAGTGTCTCATGCCGCAATGGATGCGATCACCACGGACCAAAACATCACAAGTCCGTAAAAAATGCGCTGGAGCGGGGCGTTGGCTATTTTTTTGGCGTGGCTACGCATCAGTGTCAGCGCTGCTGCTGGGTCGCCAAAAAAAAAAACGATGAAGTTCTTGCTGCCTCGCTTGATGAGGTAGAGCGCGATCTCAACGGCAATGGCCCCGCCACTGGGGGTGCGTGCCGTGTTCTTTTTCCAGACTTCTTTGGCGCCAGCGAGAACGCGGTGAAGACGCAGATCTAGATTGCCATATCGACGTATTTGTTGACCGCCATCGCCAAGAAACGTCTGCATCTTGATCATCACAGTCTGTATGAAATATTACAAATCTTGAGCCTGTCCATGTTTGAAACCATCCCTATAAATCAACTACTTACGCCACCCTCAACAAATTCAGCATCGGATTTCGAGCCTATTCAACTCGATCTCCTCTGATGAACGTTGGGACACTACTGATTAATCTTAATGAAATGATAATTTATTCCAGATCGGCAAGTTCATCCAAGAGCCTAATGAACTTCTATAGCCAGCTTGAACGTAATTTGATCAATAAAATGACGCAGACAAATGCTCCAATACAAGCGGTTAATGCTACTCTAGGGTCATTCTGTGTGGATAGAATACCAAAACTAAAAGTACCAAACATGACGCTTAAGTTTAAGGCAATGGGAATCAGTGCGGATCCAACTTGAATTTCTGATGCTGACAAGCCTCGGATGATGGCTACATTATTTGGGGCTGTAAATAGGCCTGTGGCTGATCCCAATAAAAGTAAAAAAACCACAAAATGCCACATCCCCCAAACATCCAAGAGGAGGACATACAACAAGCATGCAATCAGACTTAGGAAGCTAGCGTGTAGCATCAGTCGCCTAGGAGGATGGGTGTCTGCTTGGCGCCCGGCCCATGAGGATAACAAAAGAAAACCAAGAGGATAGGATAAGAAAATTAAACTACTCATCGTTGTAGAAAGTTTGTTCTGGCTTTCTAGTAGAAATGGTATTAAAAAGCGGAGCCCACCCATGATCCCTTGAAAAACAAATAGAACCAGAAGACCAGTTGCAAAGTTTGGAAATTTCAGAATATCTTTGAGCGTAAGGATATCGCTAAGAGATCTGATGCAAGGCTTATCTGGTGGCATTGAGAAATGTGAAAACAGCGCTAAACCAAGCAGAAATGGGATAGTTCCAAAGAATAGCCAGCGCCATTCTAGCCAGGATGATATTAATCCTCCGATCGGCACACCTAGAACCATGCCAGCCCCAGCACCGATAGAGAGCATCCCAAACGCCCATCCTAATCGATCTGCTTTGACCCAAAGTGGAAGGAGAGCGTAGCTACTTGCTACAATTGCCCCTATACCGATACCTTGTACCATTCTGCATCCAATGAGTACGGATAAGGTGGGTGCTACTGCACAGGTAAATGTTGCTACCGTCGCAATATAGGTGCCCGTTAAAAAAAGGCGTGAAAACCCAAATCGTTGACCAAGCCAACTGGCGCAAACGAGGGCGCATACAAGACCGAGCAAAAGGCCGCTGACGACATAGGACACCGCATGCGCTGATGAGTGCATCTCACGAGCCATATCCGGCAGCGCAACGACCACCATAAACGATTCAAACTGAAAGAAGAAAGCTGCTAACGCAACACAATAGACCATTCTTTTTTCAGCGGAATCACCTATATCGGCCAAGCTCATAGTGAAAAAAGCACTTCTGATAAGGGGAATTTCACAACAAGCTTCATATCACTCATTTGGTAGCAAGAGTCTTGATAGAGAACCCAGGAATTTTCTTTGCCATAGACCGATTTCACTAAAATTGGAAAGCTATTCTGTCTTTGGGAGATATGCTCCAATAAAACGTGTAACAGAAGGGCTTTGTCGCGATCCGTTCCTGAGTCTAGTCGTAGAGTTTCATCGGGGAGCGCCACACGATCTCGATCGCCAAAAATAGACTCTGTTTTTGTTATTTTTTGAATTACGAGCAAGGCTGCAGAGGTATCTATCAATCGAGAGGAAAGCTTCATAGCCAAGGGATTGCGCCGCGCTGCTTCAAGATAGGGCATCCGATCGGTTACATGCCATGAGCGATAAGCATAGGATACCGATGAGAGCCATGGTTCACTGAGTTGCTGCACAAGTTGCTCGACATCCGCTTTAGATTGAATGCTAAGCGTCTTCCGAAGTACGGAGCTGAAGGAGGTTTCTGGAGAAGGTTGCTTGGAATGACTCAGGCCTTGGCCAAGTTGTTGTAAACGCATGCCAAAAAAATCATCCATCCGCTCGACATACTGGTCTAGATGAGAAAGTTGTATGGAACACCTTCCTGTATCGAATTCAAATGCCCCAGCAACGGTGGTCATTTTATTGAAGTCAGCAAATAGCGTATCAAAGCATGCTTGCGTATCCCCCTTAAAACCTTCATCGACAAATAACTTCCATTGGGCTTTAGAGTAAAGGCGATTTTTGCCGTAAAACCACCATGACTCATTATTAGGCCCGTATCCAAATGCACTGTAGTGGGTCGGACTGGAAAGTATCGCAATACCCGACACATCCCCTGTCTTTAATGCGAGAACCAGAGCGGTAAAAATAGTTGTTTCATCAAGGCATGAAGTTAGCCCGTTGGCAGATCGTGATCCATGGCCGCTAAATTTTCGGTGAGCGCGTACGAGGTCGTAATTTTGGTATATATATGCCGGAAAGCGATCATGGCTGATTTCATCTAATATCAAAGTTGTTAGTTCTGATTGTTGCACACCCAATCGACTGCGATCCTTGAAAACATTTTGTATACTTTCAAGTAGCTGATTTAGTTGGTTCTTTCCTAGTCGATTCCTTTCCAGTCCGATATCCAAATATCCATAGATTTCTGCTATTTCGTTTGGGTGAACATGCTTAAAGCCACGATCAATTTGTCGCTGAATCGCTCTTATGGCTCTAGGTAATCCTTCCTCGCTCGTAGGCGCATTTTTATCAACCCCTAATGAATTTGAATATTTTGAGTGGATTTTTTCTGAAAGTATCCAGAGTTCAGGTGATAGTAAATTAGCTAAAAGCAGTGGTGCAATCAGGTTGCTGTTGCACAACATATCGAATATGTTGGGGGAAACAGAAGCACTGAAATCGAGTGTTGCTTCGCGGGGCATGATAGTCATAATGAGGCTAGCAGTAATTTGGATCGTTTCAAGCTGGGTTTATATTGCCAAGTCAATGACCGCTGTGATTCTTGATTTCAACACTTCGATGCAACAGTTTGGGCAAAACATTCTGCCGGTGTTTGATACTTTAGTGGTTTTCAAGAACGTTCATTTAATTGCCTTATTACGGCATCAAGTTTAGTTTTAAGTAATTAGCAGATTCATTTTTTGGGAAAGTACTGTCTTAACAACACATTCGTATTTTCATTGGACTATCGTTGCCAAGGATGTTGAGGATGTTGAGGATCGCAAAAGTACATTTCTGTTGCTACGCTTTGCTGATCGCGTCCTCGGAATGTGTCAATGACTTTGCTACACCTTGCTTCATAAATTTACGGTGCAGGGTTGTGCTGTTTCAGTCGGCTTCCTTTTGTCTGTCGGTGGGTTGATCCAGGCCGCAGTGGGCATGGGTTTCAGGCTAGGGCGGATGCCCTTGAATCGGTTGGGCGTGGCGGTGAATGCCGTATTCTTAACGCCCCTAATGTAGCGTAACTTAGCCATCGAGTAGGCGTGCGGGTTGCTGTACTCGGCTGAGAAACTGTTGTTTGTGGCGACCGTGGTGGCGACCGGAGATTTGCCGATCACAATTGAAATCAAGTAGTTACCAACCAGTGCACTCTGATAGTGCGTTTCGGAGCAGCCTAATTGAACGTTTCCACGACACCCGGGATCGGTCAATCGGCTGCACCCGCTTTTGGACGGTTCCGAGTGACCACTTGTCACACGAACTAAAGTTGGGTCTTCCGCACTTTGTGTGACGTCCGAGCTGAAGGGCTTGATTCACCCCGAGGCGACCTCAGTTAATGAGACATGATTGCCAGCGCTGTCGGGGTTGTTGATCGCGTCTTCGCCCAGGTGGGCAAGCGCGTCGTTGGCTGCGTCGAGCTGCGGGGAACGTTGCAGGTGCAAGCTCTCAGTACCGTACGTGCGGCACCGTGTCCGATCTGCCGCTGCTGGAGCGGTCGTCTGCACGGGCGCTATCAACGTCACTTGGCCGAGCGCCCCATCCTCGACCAGCCCGTCGCGCTGTGCGTCGAAATGCGGCGTTTCAAATGCATGAACGCGCAATGTCCTCGACGCACGTTCTGCGAGGACATCCACGCCTTGGCGGGCCGACATCAACGTCGTACCCGGTCGCACGCTCGAGCCTTGCATGCGCTTGGCCTAGCCCTGGGGGGTGAGGCGGCCGCTCGGCTCGCCGTCGAGCTGGGCTTGAGCACCAGCGCCGACACCCTGTTGCGAGAGCTGCGCCGGTTAGGCGCGCCCAGACGCACGCCCGCACCTCGAGTCGTGGGCATTGACGACTGGGCGATCAGGCGCGGGCATCACTACGGAACGATCATCGTCGACCTTGAGCGGCGCGAACCGATTGAGGTCCTTGAAGGCCGAGAGGCGACTACGGTTGCCGATTGGTTGCGCGCCCATCCCACAATCAAGATCGTTGCCCGAGATCGCGCCGGAGCCTACTCCGAGGCTGTCGAAACTGCACTCCCATCTGCGCAGCAGGTATCCGACCGTTGGCACTTATTGACCAACCTCCGAGACAACATCGAAAGGATGCTGCAGCGGCTGGGGGCACAAATGCGCCAGGCCGCTCAGCAGGTCGTGGTCGCAGAGGCGACACTGGGGCGCCAGGGACTGCCACTGGGCAACGGACTTCTAGCATGGCAGCGACTGAGCGATGACCGGCGCGCCTTGCGCTTGGCGCAGTACGAGAAGGTGATGGCGCTGCATGCCAAGGGCTGCACGATGAAGGGGATAGGACGTGAGCTGGCCATCGATCACCGCACGGTGCGCAAATTCATCGCGAGCGGGGCCTTTCCGGAGCGAGCACGCCGGGCGCGAGGCTCCACCCCTCTGGATGCCCATCGGCATTACATCGAGGAGCGGATCGCCCAAGGCTGTCGCTGTCCGAGACAGATCTGGCGTGAAGTACGCCAGCGAGGCTATAAAGGAGGCCGGGCAACGGTACAGAGCTGTGTCGTGCGTCTGCTGTCGCCCCAGGGCGAGCCGACACTGGCTTGGGCCCCCGCACGCACGATGCCCTGCCCATCGGCGCGACGCGCGTTTGGTTGGCTCGTGGGATGGCGCAAATTAGCCGTTCAAGAGCCCAAGAACTCCGACCACGAGCGCTTCGTGCAGGCGTTGTGCGAGATCGAACCCGTGGTCGCAGAGGTTCGCAGCCTCGCCCGAGAATTTCTCGGTCTCATGCAACGCCGACGGCCCCGGGAATTCGATCGATGGCTCGCGCGATTGTCGAAGTGCAGCGCGCCCGAGATGCGAAGCTTCGCATCCAGCCTTCGCAGCGATTTATCCGCCGTGCGGGCAGCCTTCAAGCTGCCCTGGAGCAACGGACAGACCGAGGGGCATGTCAACCGCTTGAAGTTCCTCAAGCGCCAGATGTACGGCCGGGCCAGCGTGGAGCTGCTAAGGCTGCGAGTTCTGGGCAAGAACTGACGGACGGGAAGGCACAACTTGATTTCGCGGAGACAGCGCCGCGCTGTGAATCTGGCGCCGCGCACACGCCATCAGAACTCGTGTCTCCGCCCCGAGCCCACTGGGTAGCGTTACGCCAGTCAATTGGAACCTCGACCCCTTTGGCAATACATCAGCCGGTACGCCACCGCATCTGCGTCACACAAAGTGCGGAAGACCCAACTTTAGTTCGTGTGACAGATGGTGGAGATTGCCAAGGCCGTGTCCTACAATTCCGATGTGCTCATCATGGACGAGCCCACCTCTGCGCTGACCGAGAAAGAAGTGTCCCACCTGTTTGCCATCATCCGCACGCTGCGCGCGCAGGGCAAGGGCATCATCTACATCACGCACAAGATGAACGAGCTGTTCGAGATCGCTGACGAGTTTTCGGTGTTCCGCGACGGGAAATATATCGCCACCAAACTCTCCACCGAGGTGACACGCGACGACATCATCAAGATGATGGTGGGTCGCGAGATCACCCAGATGTTCCCCAAGTTGGAAGTGCCCATTGGCGAGGTGGTGCTGTCCGTCAAGAACCTGTGCCTGGACGGCGTGTTCAGCAACATCAGCTTTGATGTGCGCGCCGGCGAGATCGTCGGTATGGCCGGCCTGGTCGGCTCGGGCCGCTCGAATGTGGCCGAGGCGCTGTTTGGCGTGACACCAGCTACGTCGGGCACCATCACCATCAACGGCAAGCAAGTGGACATGCATAGCCCGGCCGTTGCCCTGGCCGAGGGCATGGCCTTTCTGACCGAAGACCGCAAGGAGACCGGCTGCTTTCTGGGCCTGAACATCCAGGAAAACATGGACAGCGCAGTGCTCAACCAGCGCTACGTGAAAAACGGTTTTGTGCAGAACAAACAGCTCAACGCCGACTGCATCGCCATGGCCCAGCGCCTGCGCGTCAAGACACCGGGCATGGACGAGATCATCCTGAACCTGTCGGGCGGCAACCAGCAAAAAGTACTGGTGGGCCGCTGGCTGCTGACCAACCCCAAGATCCTGATTCTGGACGAACCCACACGCGGCATCGATGTCGGGGCCAAGGCCGAAATCCACCGCCTGGTGTCGGAACTGGCCGGCCAGGGCGTGGCGATTCTGATGATCTCCTCCGAGATGCCCGAAGTGCTGGGCATGAGCGACCGCATCGTGGTGATGCACGAAGGACATGTCAGCGGCATTCTGGACCGCAAGGACGCAGACCAGGTTTCCATCATGGACCTGGCCGCCAAATAATTTCACGAGAGAACAGCATATGACGACCTCCACTGCAACCCGTGCGCCTTCCGTTGGCAGCAGCACCAAATTCAAATGGCCGCCCGAGGCCAGCATCCTGATGGTGCTGATCGGCATCAGCCTGTTCTTCGAAGCCCTGGGCTGGTACATCAACGGCCAGAGCTTCATATTTAACCTGGAGCGCCTGCAGATCATCATCCTGCAGATGTCGGTGGTGGGCATCATCGCTGTCGGCGTGAACATGGTCATCATCACCAGCGGCATTGACCTGTCGTCCGGCTCGGTGGTCGCGGCCACCGCCGTGGTGTCAGCCAGTCTGGCCCAGGTGTCGGACTTCCCGCGTGCCGTGTTCCCTGCGCTGACCGATTTGCCTGTCATCTGGCCGATTCTGGCTGGCATGACGGTGGGCCTGTTGATCGGCCTGCTCAATGGCTCGCTGATTGCCTACACTGCCATCCCGCCCTTTATCGCCACGCTGGGCACCATGGTGGCGGCACGCGGTTTCGCCAAGTGGTTTACCGGTGGCATGCCTGTTTCCATGCTGACCGACAACTTTGCAGCCATCGGTGCGGGAGCCAACCCGGTTTACATCTTTCTGGTGATCGCTGCGATCTTTCACATCGTCTTACGCTACACCCGCTTCGGCAAATTCACCTACGCCATAGGCGCGAATCGCCAGGCAGCCCGCGTCTCCGGCATCAATGTGAACCGCCACCTGGTCTACATCTACACCATCGCCGGCCTGCTCAGCGGCATTGCCGGCAGCGTCACCGCCGCGCGCGCCATTTCCGGCCAGTCCGGCATGGGCGTGATGTATGAGTTGGACGCGATTGCTGCGGTGGTGATCGGCGGCACCTCGCTGGTCGGCGGCCTGGGCCGCGTCACCGGCACCGTCATCGGCGTGCTGATCCTGGGTGTGATGATGTCGGGCTTCACCTTCATCCGCATTGACGCTTACTACCAGGAGATGGTCAAGGGCGCCATCATTGTGGCGGCTGTGATTGCTGACCAGTACCGGAACAAGAAGCGCGGACGTTGAGTCCGGGTGCAAGGCATGAACACGATGAACACCAACAACGCCATGCCATCGCCGCTCCGCGTGGGTATTGCCGGTCTGGGCCGTCTGGGTCAGCGTCACGCTGCGGCACTGGCCTTTCACACGCCCAACTGCAAACTGGTGGCGGCCTGCAGCCCGGTCGAGGCCGAGCGTGCCTATGCGCGCGAGCAGCTTGGTGTGCCTAGCATTTATGAAGATCTGGACACGCTGCTGCAGAACAAGGACATCGATGCGGTGGTGTTGGTCACTCCGACTTCCTTACATGCGGACCAAACCATTGCGGCGCTCAAGGCAGGCAAGCATGTGTTGGTGGAAAAGCCGCTGGCCCTGAACGTGTCCGATTGCGAGCGTGTGCTGGCGGTGTCGGAGCAGCATCCTGACCTTGTTGCCATGGTCGGCTTTGTGCGCCGCTTTGACCCCAGCTACTTGTCCGCCTTCCAGTCGGTAGAAGCAGGCGAGATCGGGCGGCCGTTTCTGGTGCGCTCGCAAACCTGCGACCAGAACGACCCCGATGGCTTCTTCGTCAAGTTTGCCCCCACGTCCGGCGGCATCTTCATGGACTGCAGCGTGCACGACATCGACCTGGCGCGCTGGATGCTGGGCCGCCCCCGGGCGCTGCGCGCCTTTGCCACCGGCACCATTGCAATGCACCCGGGCCTGCAGGCCTGCGGCGATGTGGACAACGGCATTGCAGTGGTGGAGTTTGTCGGCGGCGCCAAGGCGGTGCTGTATGCCTCGCGCACCATGGCCCATGGCCACGAGACCAGTACCGAGGTGATCGGCACCGAGGGCAAGTTGCTGGTGGGCGAGCATGCTGCCGCCAACCGTGTGGTCAAAAGCGACCGGCATGGCGTGCGCCATGCGGTGCTGAAGGATTTTTACGAACGCTTCGAGGCCGCCTTCGCCGCCGAGATGAGGGCCTTTGTGGCGGCCTGCCGTGGTGAGGTTCCGCTGACGCTCACCCTGTCGGACGCGCTGGAAGCCACCCGCATTGGTTTGGCCATCACGCGCTCCCTGAAGAGCGGCATGCCCGAGGTAGTCTAGTCAGAAGGAAATGCAGCTTCTGCTAGTTGCGTGAAGCAGTTGCCACAACGGATGACCGCTCACGGGCGGGCGATTTGAACTTCCGTATTGCCGCTAACGCGGCAGTACTGACTTACGACTGAGTCGGGCAAGCACCCGCAAACAGCCTGATGCTGCCCAAAACGGCACGTCGTCGACGCCAAGGTTCGATGGAACGGCTGCCGGCCTCGCGTTGCAGGTTCAATCGGGTGATGTCCACGTACCCTGTGGCGCAGTAGCGCTGGCCACGGTTACATTGGCTGAACACCAAGACTTGCGCCTAGCTGGTTGCACAGGAAGAGCTTGCCGGTCTGTTCGTGCGAGACACCTCCGGTGGCACTCCAGCAATGGCCGGATTATGAAACGCGTCCATCCTGGAGGCAGGCATAAAAGACAGGAAGAAAAGAAATCAAACCGCGCCCAAAAGCCAGAAAACCCCGCTTCCAGACAGCCATTCACAGTACAACATGGATAGCGTAGATACCTTGTACCGACTGGTGCCTGGCGTTGAGGTGCCCGTCCCCTACCTCAATACCATGATCTTGAAAGGCTACTTTGCATACCTGACCCAGACAGAGCAATATGCTGACATTCGCGAATGGTTTCCAATCACCGGATAGGGTGACTGGGATGCAGCGGCGGGTTGTGGCCTAATTTCTTGCCAATCCGAACAGACGTTGGTCCCAAATTACCTGCTGGTTTTTAGCAACCAAAATCCTGGCGGCATCTGGATGTGCAGGGTTCACTACGGCATTCCATTCGAGCTTGACCACAACAGATGGCACCAACAAGACCGCGCTCCTGGCCTCTTTCAACCACCGGTCGCCGAAGTTTCGGGCAATGGATGCTTCCTCGGTATCCCAACCTGAAGGTAGTGAGCTAGTGTCCTGGCGTTCTACCGCCACATCGGCCGGTACATCGGCAACGACATAGCAGTGTGTAGAAGGTACGCGCCCAATATTGGCGTGCACCAATATTTCCAGCATGCAGCAAGCGTAGCTCAACGAGCCGTAGATGGCTGGCTTGCCCGGGCTGTTCCAGCGCCCACCAACCATTGCAGCACCCGTACCGTCCCACAGTGCATGGCGGCTGTCCCCAATCCGGAAGATCTGCATCAGGCGGAAATTCCGTAGAAGAGCTTCCACAGCAACTCTTCGACACGCCGGGCGCCCAGCTCGGTCATGGATACATCCAGAGGCGTGCTTCCCTTGAGCATCGGGTGTGGCGTATTCATGAACACGCGAGCATCGTCGTCACTGTCCCAAACATATTGCGCAGTGGCAAAAATCCGTGCAAGACGCTCCGTCTTTTTGGACTCATCCGGGCTCAAATTCACCTTGCGGCGCTTGTACGTTGCTTCAGGAATGATTCGATAAATAAGCTTTTTGCGATCATCGGCGCTGGAGAAAAAGCGCTCGACGCTTGATCTCAACGCATCCTTGGGCAGTCCATGTGAGACCAGTTCATCCAATTCCGCAAAAGAATGTGGAGCCGTGGCGAGCGACATAACGGAAGCAATTCGTTCGGGTGAAACAAGGACCATGGCGTTCTCTATTGAGTATCATTTGATACCTGTATCATAGATCAATTGCATCTGTTGTGCTCGTTCTTCTTTGCTCAAGGCAAGAGCTGGTCAGAAAGGTCGAATCGGCGGAGGGGATGCGCAGAAGGGCGGTCGTCTGAGCATGCACTTTCTGTTGATACGTCTAGCGACCACATATAGACTTGTTTCAATATTTCAATGGGATACATCATGACCGCAAAAATTTCAGTAGAGCAGACGGTGCAAGAGTGGGGCAACAGCCCTGCCGTTCGAATCACTGCCCCCGTGGCTAAGGCAGCTCGTTTTACCCGTGGCCTACCCATTAAGGTGGAAGTGGTCGATGGCGGAGTGTTCTTGCGTACCGTAGGTAAGCCCAAGTTGACGCTTGCACAAAAGCTAAAGGCGTTTGATCCAGCAATTCACGGCGGCGAAGTTATGGCAAATGGTCGCATCGGCGCCGAAGTGTTCTGATGGCGACTCCAAACAAGCTCGGGGTTCCTGATCGACGCGACATGATCTGGATCGATTCCAACCCACAGGTAGGCGCTAAGATGAAGGGCGAGCACCCGATGTTGGTGGTGTCATCCAAAGCGTTCAACGAGCGCACCAACCTCGTTATCGGAATACCGATGACCCATGCGCCCAGCAACGAGACCAATCCGTTTGCCGTTAAGTTCACTTCATCCAAAGGTGAAGTCTGCTACGTTTTGGCTCATCAACCAAAGTCATTTGCGTGGCGGGATCGCGGTGCACGGCCACACCCTTGGAAGCAGGTGCCTCCAACGGTAGTCGAGGCGGCATGCGAAGAGCTAAACGGGATCATTTCTATCTGCGCTTGAAAAACCAAGAAAGAAAACTATGAAAACACTTCTTACATTTGCCGTCCTGGCGTTCGCTTTGTTCAGTGGTACCGCAAACGCGGCCGGTTGTCTCAAAGGTGCGGCCGTTGGTGCTGTGGCCGGTCACGTGGTGGGCCACCATACCGTGCTTGGTGCTATTGGAGGCTGCGTCGTAGGGCGTCACCTTGCTAAGGAAAAGGCCGCTCAGAAAAAGGCGGATGCGCAGAATCATCCTGCTCCGGCGCAGTGAGGGAGTCATGGACGGAATTGCACTTTGCGCGAAACAAATGATTGACAACAGTTGTCTTTCTTGCCATTATTTCCGGAACAGCTGAAATTCAAGACCATGGCCAACACAATCTCCTTTGCAATTCCTGAGCCCATCGTCGAGTACATCGATAACCGGGTGGCCACCGGTGGTTACGGCAATCGTTCGGAATACATCCGGGATTTGGTGCGCATTGACCAGCGCGAGCAGGCCAAGCGCCGCCTGCGGGAACTTGTGACCGAAGGACTTGCATCAGGCTCTGCAACACCCATGAGTTCCTCGGACTGGGCTGATATGGAATCAGTCGCCCGTGGTGAGGTCCAAGCTTGAAGGCGGCACTGCTTCGCGAGAAGGCAAGACACGATTTGCGGCACCAACTGGCTTATTACCGCCGGGAAGCCACGCAAAAGGTCGCCCTGCAACTTCGTACTGTTGCGCAAAGCTCATTGCAGCTTCTCGAACAAAATCCGGGCCTTGGTTCGCCAACACTCGGCAAGGAACTGGAGATCGAAAATCTCCGCACTTGGAGACTTACCGGCTTTCCTTTGCTGTGGCTGTACATCGAGCACCCATTCCATCTTGATTTCGTGAGATTGCTCGGGCAGCAGCAGGATGTGGCCGTGATCTTGGATAGCGAGTTTTGAGCTGAGCGGCGATACCATCCAACCATGGACAACCCCAGATGCCTTCGTGCAACGCAGCGCAACCTGACTGAGACCAGAAACTCCGGACAATCGCCCGGTTCCTTGCGGCAACCTACAACGGCACAGAGTTCTCATTCGATCTGTTCGACTTGAGAACGCTGGATGTCGCCATCAGTGACGACATGTTGGCGGCACTCGATGCCCTGCGCTGGGGGAAAGCAGATCTCTACCAGCTCGTGCCCGATGGCGACAAGCGAATGCAGGCGGTGATTGCGCTTTGGGATCTACGAAGCTCAGGCTAATATTCGACTAGGGACAAAACCAACACACCCCCTTTCCATTGCTCCCAACGCACTGTCAGTCCTATGGTGTGAGCGCGGCGGCCTGGATGGTCTTGTGCGGCTAGACATTACGGCCGTGACACGCGGCATGGTCGTGGTGGCCAAGTAAAATGAGTCCTAATCAGAACAGCCTGGGCTTCGATGGCAAGTCTGGCCCGAAGATTTGTAAAGCGTTTCTTGAGCTTCACAGGCGCTCATTGCAGTAGATAGCCAAATCTGAATGCCGTTCACCGGCAAAATTTTATTGATCCAAATGTCCATCAGAATGCCAACTACAGCGGATACATGCAGGGGAAAGATTTCCCTGAAGCACGTAGGCCTCGCCGTTGTGAAACTGGAAAAAATGAGCTTCGCTCAAAAAGAGCAGCTTGCCGATGAAATCGTGCGAGACCAGCAGGCACTTTTCGCATCATTCCTTGTTCAAAAGCAGTTCGGCGTCTCCTACGAAAAGATGGAGTTCTTGCTCAACATATTGTTCGTCTGTTATCTGGCCATGAAGGAATCGGGTCTGAAATGGCCCAAGATCACGGATGATGATGTGGAGTCGTGCATGGACCGCTATGTTGAAAGTGTCAAATTCGGCATGGACCTGAATCCAGAGCAAAACGATGAGCTCATCATTCAATTTATCGCTGCGCATCCTGAGCAGGCCTTGCTTGCATACGTTCAGGTGGAAACTGCGAATTGGTTGAAACGTATTACGCCTGAAGACTCCGACAGGTATGTCATGCTGTCCGCCATAAACATGGTGAACTGCATTGGCTACGCCCAAAGCGCTGGCACCAAGACACGGCACAAGTCAGAAAAGACTGGCAGATGAATTCAAGTCCATGCGATCGCTGCGGCAAATTGACACCGCAATCGGGGTCATAGGGTGCATTGTGGGGCAGGGGCGCCCATAAAAAAGGGCCCTGTAAAGAGGCCCTTCTTTTCTTGAGCGGCAGAACCGCACAGCAATTACTGTGCTGCTTTGGCAGTTGCCTTTTTGGAAGGGGTACGCTTGGCTTTGGGCGTAGCAGCAGGAGCCGCCGGAGCGACAACTGGAGTGGCTGCTTTCTTGGCAGGCACGCGTTTGGCCTTGGGTGCGGCGGCAACCGTGGCTGCCAATGGAGCAGCGGGCGCCTTCAAAGCTGCGCGCTGCGCTTTCAGTGCCTTGATGTCATCAGAGATTTTATCCTTGCGACCAGTCAAGGTTGCGATCTTGGCAGCCAATGTGGCGATGGCCTTTGTGACCTTGGACACAACACCCTTTTTGGCGGGAGCTTTGGCGGCAGGCTTGATGGACTTTGTAGCCGGTGCTTTTGCTGCTTGCTTTGCAGCCTTTGCAGGGGCCGCAATTGACTTGGTGGATTTTGCAGCCTTGGGAGCCGCCTTCTTTGCAGTTGCCATTATTTAGATTTCCTTGGGTGTTACTAACTGGCCAAACAGTTTCAACCAGTATTGCATTGTCTTGAAAATCAGCGAGATTGCATAGTGCAATCCTCTAGATTGCGATAAATACATGAGTCGGGCAAGCTCGTGCTTTTGAACTTCCGAAACTGTGTACCTGAGTGCGCCGGCGCACTTGATGAATTTGGGTCCCAGACCGACTGCATTGGATAGGTCAATTAAGAATACGGATCGCTCCCATCTCGAAGCAAGCGCATGCAGAGAAAGCATGGATTGGTCAGTATTGATGGCTGTGGGGAATGGCGACTGCTCCATGGTTTGCATTGTTGTCATCCTCACCAATGGAGATGCGTGGAATTGGCGGTGTTGCCTGTGCTGTTCTAGCCTGGCAGGGTTGGCAATGTGAGAGACTGCATCGCACGGCGAAATCGCCGCCTCCCGAAACATTGCTATATAAACCCACAATGAACAACTGGAAATTTCTGCAAATGATCAAGGCCAGCGGTTGGCCCTTGGAGCCTATGCTTCTCGCCAGCGGGGCTAATTTCAACGCACGGTTGGATGGCGGTTTGGTGCCGCTACACTGGGCATGCGCACATGGTAAGGCCGGTTTGGTCAAGCATCTGATCCTGAACGAGGCGAATGTTGAAGACGCCGACGACGAGGGCCAAACGCCGCTAAAGATGGCACTGAACTCTGGAAGCTTTCAGGTGGTAATGCTTGTGATCGACCGACTCAAAGCATTGACGGCGCCCCCACCGGACTTGGCGCTTCGAGAGCGCTTAATCGTATGCTTCAGCAAAGGACATGCGGATGCCAGGAACCGTCTGGTGCAATCACTGAAGGACTGGGACCGAATTGCGAGAAAGGCAGGCGCCACTACCGAGCCCTAATCTATCTGTTCAGGGTCATGCCACATGAGTGACACTGAGTGCATCATACGCACTCAGTGTCCCGGCAAGACTACACGTTGCCACATCAAAATGAAAGTCTGCTGTGGAGCGAATCGAAGTGCGGAGGTGCAGCGATAGGAGTCATACGGAAAGCTGATTCGGAAATGGTCGCCGCTCGATTGCTTTCATTGCCTGTCTCAACGGAACTTCTCCAAAGCAGTCATAAGGCTTGGTACCAGATTGCCGATCAATTTCGGCTGCATTATCGATTGCCGGACTACGGCAAGTCGGGACTCGACCAGCTGAGGACATACGATCTGATGGTCTATTTTTCAATTCTAAGCTGACGCGGTAGTCCACGATAGTCGTCCATCGGTCTACTACACGCGTCGGAATAAGCACAATGCGGCACTTGTCGGCATTGATAATTTCGTGACACTTGTCAATATTTAGAAACCGATGTCGGGTGACAAGGGCCGCATCAATAAATGCGCACCTTCGTTAGTTCTGCGGCCGGCCTTGCGAGGTCTAACGCTCTTCGAGGATTGAACGGTTACTAACGAGTCAAGTTGAAAAATCGCAAGCTGTCACAACGCGCAAGGTTAAAAATGTCAGGACGTTAAACGCGTCAAACCCCGTCATGAATTGGATCTGGCGTGGGCGAGGGCGTTTCCCTTTGGTTCCATTTTCGGGAGTCCATGGTGAAAATTAGTCGTCTCAAAGTGGGCAGAAAAATAGCGGGTTTTGGCGTCCTTGCGTTGACCGTTGTGGGCTGCTTGATCACCAGCATCGCAAGTGCGCAACGTGTCCATGGGCCGGACACGCCCCGGTGGCGCGGGGATATCTCACACTTTCATGAACATGACTGGGGCCTTTGGCGTGGTGGTCACTGGTCCCATGCACGACACGATGGGCGCATGGGCTGGTGGTGGGTTATTGGTGCGAATTGGTACTTTTATCCGTCCCCTGTGTACCCGTATCCAAGTCCTTGGGAGCCGCCTCCCACGGCGTTAGTCAGTCCGCCAGTTGGCGTGGCCCCCCTCGCGCCACCAACCCCATACTGGTACTACTGTGAATCATCCAATGGTTACTACCCGTACGTTCCCACCTGTCCCGGTGGTTGGGCGCAGAGGCCAGCCACGCCGAGCGATGCCATGCCCGGTCAACCGAAATAGGGGGCATCATGGGATTTTTGCAACACACTTTCAGGGTTGGGGTGGGCCGTCGTTTGCTGATTGGTAGCGGTGGCTTGCTTACCCTGATGCTCATGACTTCTTGTTCAGAAATGCCCACTGGGCCAACTGTGGCTGTCATGCCAAGCCCGAACAAGCCGTTTGAGGTTTTCATGCAGGAGGAACAACTTTGTCGCAACTGGGCAGCACAGTCGATTGGGCAAGCTGGCAGCGATGTTGCAAGAGATCAGTTTCTGGGATCTACTCTTGCCGGTGCCGCGATTGGTGCGACCGCCGGTGCGCTGATGGGGGGCCATCGTGAGGCCGGAGCCGGGGCAGCGATGGGAACCGCCATCGGTGCGGCGTCGGGATCCAACCAGGCCAACGTTTCGGCCGCACGAGCGCAACGGCAGTACGACATTGCATACCAGCAGTGCATGTATGCCAAGGGCAATATGGTTCCGGCTTATGAATCGGCACCTTATAGATATGCAGCACCGCCTGCGGCCTCGCCGCCACCCTCACTCTTGGTTCCCAGATAAGTCTTTTGATCGCCGTTTATGTACATGGAGGACTGATGTATCAACGCATTCTTGTGCCAATCGACGGAAGCGCTACGTCCCAACGCGGATTGGAGGAAGCAATCAAACTGTCAAAGCTGACGGGTGCTGGGCTACGTCTCGTGCATGCCGCCGATGCCTTGACATTTGCCACCGGCTTTGAGCCGTATGGTGTTTATCAGGATCAGGTGATTCCGTGGATGAGGGAGGTCGGCAATAGGATTCTGAAAGAGGGCGAATCATTGGCACACGCCGCAGGCGTCAATGTCGACAGTGTTCTTCTGGAAGATATGGCTTTACCGGTGGCAGACACCGTCATAGCGCAGGCAAAGGCATGGAACGCTGACCTGATTGTGATTGGCACGCACGGGCGGCGCGGTGTTGGGCGCTGGCTGCTGGGCAGTGATGCAGAACAAATAGCGCGTAAAGCATCTGTTCCAGTGCTTCTTGTCAGAGGATTGGAACCCGATGTAAAGGCCGAATCGCCTCCAGCGCCGCCCGCTACCGGCAGCCCGAGCGACTCATAGCAGTGGGACAGATATCATGAACATACGTCGCCTACTGTGGACGGGTGGTGCGGTGTTGGCGGTACTTACGACGGCTGCCATCCTATGGCGCAGCCAGGCGACACCGGCGCATGAATTTGTCACCGTCACGGCAGACACTGGAATGGTGGCCCCCTCGGTTACAGCCAGCGGCACGCTGAACCCGGTCACCACGGTACAGGTAGGCAGCTATGTGTCGGGCGTGATCCAAACCTTATCCTGCGATTTCAATACCCGAGTCAGCGCAGGCCAGCTTTGCGCCATGATTGATCCGCGTCCCTACCAGACCGTGGTCGATCAGGAGAGCGCCAATCTGGCTACGTCCCGCGCCCAGCTGGAAAAAGACCATGCGGCCGTGGCCTTTGCCAAGCTCATCCTTGAGCGGGACACGGGCCTTCTCAAGCGCAACATCGTGTCCCAGGAAACCGTGGACACAGCTGCCAACGCTTATGCACAAGCCCAAAGTCAGATAGCGCTTGACGAGGCCACCGTGCAGCAGCGCCTGGCCGTACTGGACGCGGCACGCATCAATCTGGGTTACACCCGCATCGTCTCGCCGGTGAGCGGCACCGTAGTCTCGCGCAATATCACCCAGGGCCAGACCGTTGCCGCCAGCTTCCAGACACCCACCTTGTTCCTGATCGCCACGGACCTCACCAAGATGCAGGTGGACACCAATGTGAGCGAGTCCGACATTGGCCGCATCAAAGAAGGAAACCCGGCAAACTTCACCGTCGAGTCCTTTCGGGAGCAGCAGTTCTCCGGAATGGTCAAGCAGGTGCGCCAGGCACCACAGACGGTGCAGAACGTGATTACCTATGATGTCGTGGTTGGAGTGGACAACCCGGAGTTACTGCTCAAGCCGGGCATGACGGCTTCGGTGCACATTGTCACCGAGCGGCACGACCAGGTGTTGCGGGTGCCGGACCAGGCGCTGCGTTACGTTCCCTCTGCCGGGAGCGCGTCGGAAAGCGAGGGTGCAGGTAAGGCGTCAACAGGCGCGCACCACGACAAGCCCGGCCCGGGGCGCGAAGCGCAGGTTTGGAACCTGAAGGACGGGCGACTCAAGCGCATTCCCTTGGCAATTGGTCTGGATGACGACTCCTTTGCGGAGGTGCTGTCTGGAGATCTGCATGCGGGAGATTCACTGGTAGTGTCCGAACGCAGTGGGCAGGCCACGCGCAATGAGGGTCCGCAAACGGGCCCGAGCTTGCCCCGGCACTAGGCATTCAGCAGGGAAGCCGCATGGCAGACACCGTCATCGAGATCAGCGAGTTGACGCGTACCTACCATGCGGGTGGCACCGATGTGCACGCGCTGGACGGCGTCAACCTTTGCATAAAGCGTGGCGAGTTTGTTGCCATCATGGGCTCTTCGGGCTCCGGAAAGTCCACGCTTATGGGCGTGTTGGGCTGTCTGGATCGACCCAGCAGCGGCCAGTACCTCTTTGAGGGTACAGACGTGGCGCGGTTGTCCGAGCCGGAACTGGCACATATACGCAGTGAGCGCATTGGCTTTGTTTTCCAGAGCTTCAACCTGCTGGCCCGCACCAGTGCGCTAGAGAACGTCGCATTGCCGCTAATCTATTCCCGCGCCCAGGCCTCACATGCAGGACAGCGTGCGGCGCTGGGGCATGCATCGCTGGCCCTGCTGGGCTTGGCCGACCGCGAACACAACACCCCCGCGCAGCTCTCGGGCGGACAGCAACAGCGGGTGGCCATTGCCCGCGCTCTGATCAATACACCGGCTGTGGTGCTGGCCGACGAGCCCACGGGCAACCTGGACACGCGCACCTCGCACGAGATCATGGAGACCCTGGTGCGCCTGAACCAGCAGCAGGGAGTAACCATTGTGCTGGTCACACATGAGCGCGACATCGCTGACTACACGCAGCGCGTGGTGACCATGCGCGATGGCCGCATCATCTCGGATGTAGCCAACCCGCCAAGGCCTGTCGCTGAGCAAACGGGTGAGACAGCATCCGGGCAGATGCCGCCGCAAACCGCGCAGTCCTCTGTACGAGATGCCGCTGCAGCCCTATCAAAGCACACTGCATCTTCCTGGGCCTTTGGTTTGATGATTGTGTCGGCCGCCTGGCAGGCGCTGGTGCGCAACAAGATGCGCTCGGCCCTGACCATGCTGGGCGTATTCATTGGCGTGGCCGCGCTGATTGCCATGGTGGCCGTGGGCCAGGGTGCCAACGAGGCGGTGCGCAAGCAAATCGAGAGCCTGGGCACCAATCTGTTTGTGGTGGTGCCGGGCGCCACCACCTCGGGCGGTGCGCGTGCCGGCTTTGGTAGTGCCTCCACGCTGACCGTGGCCGATGCGCAGGCGCTGCGCCGTGAGGCCACCACGGTGGCCCAGGTGAGCTACCTCATACGCCAGGGCGGCCAGGTGCAGTATGGCGACCAGAACTGGAGCACCAATGTGCAGGGCGTAACTGCCAGCTATCCACCCATCACCAACTGGAGCATTGCCAGCGGCCGAGCCATCAGCGAGGAGGATGACTCGGGCACGGCGCTGGTGGTGGTGATTGGCGAGACGGTGCGGCGCCAGTTATTCAGCGAGTTTGAGAATCCGATTGGCAGCGCCATCCTGGTGCGTGGTATTCCCTTGCGGGTGATTGGTGTCTACCAGGCCAAGGGACAGACCGCCTGGGGCCAGGACCAGGACGATCTGGTGATGATTCCCTTTGGCACGGCCGAGCGCAAGGTGCTGGGTGTGGCAGTACCCAGCCAGCAGGCGGCGGCCAATGCACAGTACCCCACACTGCCGAACCCCTTTGGTGTGCAGCCGCGCCTGACCGGTTTTGTGAACCAGATCTATGTTCAGGCCTTGTCGCCGTCGCAAATTAACGCGGCGATTGCCGAGGTAAGTGCGATTTTGAGCCGCAGACATCACATCAAGACGGGCGACAAGCCTGACTTCAATGTCCGCAACCTCAGCCAGATTGCCGATGCGGCCGAGGGTAGCAGCCAGGTGATGGCGGCACTGCTGGCGGTTGTGGCGTCTATCTCGCTGCTGGTGGGCGGTATCGGCATCATGAATATCCTGCTGGTATCCGTCACCGAGCGAACCCGTGAGATCGGCTTGCGCATGGCCATCGGTGCGCAGCGCAAGCATGTGCTGCTGCAGTTTTTGGCCGAGGCGGTGTTCCTCAGCGTGTTCGGCGGTGTCGCCGGTATCGCCGCAGGTGCGGCCGTGACCGAGGCCATTTCGCTGCTGGCCCAATGGCCGACGCTGATCGCCCCCTCGGCCGTTGCGGGAGGCTTTGTCTTCTCCGCAGCCGTGGGCATCTTCTTTGGCTACTACCCGGCGCGCAAGGCCGCGCGCCTGAACCCGATTGAGGCACTGCGCTATGAGTAGATTGCCAAAAAACAGCCTACCGATCTCATGCAGCTTCACCGCGCAGCTTGCCGGCCAGTTGGCCTTGGCCTGCTTGCTGTCGGCTTGTGCAGCCGTGGGGCCGGATTTTGTTGCGCCCGCTGCACCGACTATCAACCGCTATTCAGACAACGACCCTGCACGCACCGATGCTGGCCCTGCCGATGTAAGCCAGCAACTGTCCGCCACGGCATCGCCTTCCGGCGCGTGGTGGCAGGCCTTTGGTTCCGCAGCACTGAACCGCTTGGTGGACCTTGCGCTGGCAAACAGCCCCACACAGGAGGTGGCCGCCGCCACGCTGGCACAGGCTCGCGCTGTGGTCGCTGCCGCTGGCGGTGCCTGGTATCCGCAAATCAGCCTCAACGCCAGCGCAGGGCGCAGCCGCACTGTGGACACACCAGATGGCATCAACACCGCCAGCCTCGGTCCGGTGCTGTCCTTTGGAGTGGATGCCTTTGGCGCCACATCCCGCCGCGTGGAGCAAGCACAGGCATTGGCCGACATGCAGCAGGCGCAGCAGTCCGCAAGCCGCCTCACTTTGACCAGCGGTGTGGTGCAGCAGGCCGTCGCACTGGCTTCTGCGCTGGAGCAAACCCGTGCGGTGCAGGAAGTCATTGCGGTTGATCAACACAACGTGGAGCTAGTAGGGGTGTCGCAAGCGGCGGGCAAGTCGGCCGGACTGGATGTGCTTACGGCTGAAAGCCAACTGGCCAGCGACCGAGCCCTGCTGCCGCCGTTGCAACAGCAGGCCAGCGTGGCGCAGCATGCCCTGACCGTACTGGTCGGTACAACGGCAGCAGAATGGCAGGCCCCTGACTTTGACTTTGCGTCACTCAACCTGCCGCAAGACCTGCCACTGAGTTTGCCTTCCGGAGTGTTGCGACAGCGCCCGGACATTCGAGCCGCACAGGCCCAGTTGCATGCGGCCAGTGCGGCCATCGGTGTGGCCAGTGCTCAGCTCTACCCAAGCCTGACGCTCAATGCATCCTGGTCGGCGGTCAGCAGTGGTGGCGCATTGTTTGCCAACCCAGGCGGCGTGTGGAGCCTTGCTGCAGATCTGGTGGCACCGGTTTTGAACGGCGGAGTGCTGCGCGCGCAGCGAGATGCGGCGGTGGCGGCCTATGCCGCGCAGTTAGGCAGTTACCGGCAAACGCTTTTGCTGGCCTTTGCCCAGGTCGCCGATCTGATGCAGGCGCTCAGCCACGATGCAGCCTTCATAGACGCGCAACATAAGGCTTTGGATGCAGCGCAGGCTACACAGGACCTGACTCAGCAAAGCTTTGAAGCCGGACAGGCCGATTTTCTGCAGGTCATAGTAGCCCAGCGCCAGTACCAGCAAGCCCTATTGGGCTATGTCCGAGCCAAAGCGCAACGCTATGCGGACACCGTGCAATGGTTTGTGGCCATGGGCGCTGAAAACCCAGCCATCACCACTCGACCATAACAAGAACTTGCGCGTAAGCAGTTGGTAGTTTCAACGCACCAGACCCGGATAAAGCCGAGCCGCGATCAGCAGCAGCACCACAAAAACAAGGGCCATGATGCCAAAACTGGTGGAGAGTGCGTAGACGCCATGGCCACCCGCGATCATGGCGCCACGCAGTGCGTCCACCAGGTAGGTCAGCGGGTTCACCAGGGCAATCGCTTTAAGCCAGCCCGGCATCAGCTCGATTGGGTAAATCGCATTGGATGCAAAGAACAGAGGCATGGTGAGCACCTGACCAATGCCCATGAAGCGCTCGCGCGTCTTGACAATACAGGCAATGACCAGCGAGAAGGTGGAGAAGATACAGGAGCCCAGGAAAACGGCCAAGACCACGATGACGATGGCTCCCAGGTCCCAGCGTATGCCCACATCCAGAACCAGAGCCACCAGATAGACCACCACGGCCTGTACCAGCCCGCGCAGGCCAGATGCAAAGGCCTTGCCAAGAACCAGCGCGCTGCGTGGTGCAGGTGTCACTAGCAACTTGTGCACGATGCCCAGGTCGCGCTCCCAGATGATGGCAATGCCATAGAAAATGGCGCTGAACAAAATACTTTGCGCCAGAATGCCCGGGGCCATGAAGTCCAGATAGCTGATTGAACCGGTTGGAATGCCGCGCACCTTGCTAAACACCTCGCCAAAAACCGCTAGCCAGAGCACTGGCTGCACCGCCCGTGAGAACAGCTCCATGGGGTCGCGCATGAGCTTACGGATTTCGGCGCGGGTAACGGCAAATGTGGCGTAGGCAAAGTTGTTCATGCCTTAGCCCAGCCGCGTTGCGACACTGCGTGCCTCGCGCACCTCTTGGTAGTGTCCACCCTGCTCCAGCTCCACGCCGCTGAAGGCCAAAAACACATCGCTCAGGCTGGCCTCGGGCCCGACCCGGTCCTTGAGGTCCGTCGGTGTGCCGACCACTGCAAGCTGCCCCTGGTGGAGAATGGCCAATTGATCGCACAGGTAGTCGGCCTCTTCCATGTCGTGGGTGGTGATGAGTATGGTCATGCCGGTGTCTGCCTTGAGTTCCAACAGGCGCTCCCACACGCTTCTGCGTGCCACCGGATCAAGGCCTATGGTCGGCTCATCCAGGAACAGCACCTCCGGCCGGTGCAGTGTGGCCTGCGCCACCTCCAAGCTGCGGATCATCCCGCCAGAATAGGTTTTCACCAAATGCCCCGCAACCGACTCCAGTCCGGCAAAGCGCAGCGCCTCCTGTACGCGCGCGTCGCGCTCGGTGCCACGCAGGCCATACAGACAGGCCGATAGTCTCAGGTTCTCGGTAGCAGTAAGGCCGCCGTCGGCCGACAGCATTTGCGGCACATAGCCAATGCGCTTGCGTACCTCCACGGGTTGACTTGCCACATCAAAGCCCGCCACCCAGGCGGAGCCGGATGTTGCCTGCAGCAGCGTGGTGAGAATTTTGATAACCGTGCTCTTTCCCGCCCCATTGGGGCCTAGCAGGCCAAAGATGCATGCGCCAGGAACTTGCAGGTTGAGGCTGTCCAAGGCCCGCGTATTTCCAAAGGTCTTGCTCAGAGACTGGGTCTCAATGGTAGGGCTTGCAGGTGAATGCTCCATGTTCCACCGATGTGCAAAGGATCAGTCCTCCTTAGTGACCAGCCTGCACCGAGTTCACTGAGTTGATGACGCTTTGGGTTGTCTTCAGCCACTCGTCCTGCGCCTTGCCCCAAGCGCTCAGAATGTCTCTGCCATTTGCCACTGGCTGAGAGACAGCTTCAGGTGCTTCGATTACCTTCATAAGTCTGCCAAATAGATCCAGTTGCGAGTCGAACATGAGCTGCATCAGGCCAGCTTGTTGAGCGGTCAGCGTATCCAACAGCCGAGTCATCCCTTCGGACCCAGCTGACAACATTTGAACCGGGCCCTCTGCTTTTCTCAACTCGGTCAGTCCCCTGATGAACGTTTCGTTCGAAGTGCTGATCGACTGTAGCACCATGCGCTGCAACTGATGGAGCCAGTCAGACACATGCTCGCCTGCAACTATGGATACGCTCAGCCAATTCTCACCGTCTTGTGTCTTCGTATGCACCCTGCCATTGGGATGATGTTCAGAACCATCGCCTGTATTGCCGACCCCACGGGTGTTGGAAGCACTTCGTTTACTGAAAGCCATGATCGTCCCCAGAAAAGTTGGAAGAGATGAATCGTCGCACCGGCAATGATGTTGACGTTTGCGAATTCACAATATGCGGATGCAAGGCCTTTGCAAAATGGGCACCGTGGAAGGTACCTCCTCTGCAAATCCACCCATCGCAGTGCGGTCACGTTCTGCGCAGGTCCTACGGAATTAACATGAGCCGACTCGCACAAACCGCTGACAGCTTCCCTCTGGCACTTGAATACAAGTTAAGTCAAGTGGCGCGCGCGTGGCGCATGGAACCGTACGAAGGCCAAGTCACCGGAAAATACGTCGAATGCGTGACTTTGCTTGAACTGCCCAAACGAACGGAGCAGTCCAAGTACGCGATGAAGTCCATCGCCATCCAATAGCCTAGCACGGGCAGGTGTCGCTATGAAAGGTCAAACTCCCCCTCACGACAGCCAGTCCTTCCCGTCCGTTCGCTTTCTGGACAATGTCCGGGAGGCTGCTCTGGCGACTGCCACTCTGGGTCTTTCGCCCGAGTCGCTGCTGTTGGCTTGGAACGATTGGAGCCTTCACCTAGGCAGTGCGCCCGGCAAACGCACCGAGTTGAGCCTTCAGTTGATGCAGGCCATAGCCACCCTGACCACCACAGATCACAGCAGCGCTGGAGCGAGCACGCCCGCGAGCATCAAGACACCTGACCCGCGCTTTGCCGCACCCGCGTGGCGGTATGAGCCTTACCGGCATTGGGCGCAGGCATTTCTGTTGTGGCAGGAGTGGTGGAGCCACGCAACCCGCGACGTGCCCGGAACCGACCCGCATCACGAGGCCGTCGTGTCCTTTGTCGTGCGACAGTGCTTGGACATGTTTGCCCCCTCCAATCAGCTCTGGTCCAACCCCGAGGTGCTGCAAACTACCCTTCAACAAGGCGGGGCCAATTTATGGCGTGGTGGCTTGCATTTTCTGCAGGACCTGCAGTGCAAGGTCTCCAAACTGCCCCCTCAGGGCAGCGAGGCCTATGAGGTCGGTCGCGATGTTGCCTGCACCGCTGGCCGGGTGGTGATGCGCAACGCGCTGGTGGAACTGATCCAGTACAGTCCCGTAAACCCCACCGTATATGCCGAGCCGGTGCTGTTGATGTCCGCCTGGATAATGAAGTTCTACATACTGGACCTCTCGCCCCACAACTCGTTGGTGCGCTGGCTGCTGGAGCAGGGGCACACGGTGTTCTGCCTGTCATGGCGCAACATCAGTGCTAAAGACCGCAATCTGGCCTTTGACGACTACCGCAGCCTTGGCTTCATGGCTGCCATTGATGCCATCAGCGAAATCATGCCGGGTCGCAAAGTGCATGCAGTGGGCTACTGCCTCGGCGGCACGCTGCTGGCCATCGCTGCGGCCGCGATGGCACGCGCGAACGACGAACGCCTGGC
>Ga0364874_10168_pt1 | contig 38566 bp, 29 predicted proteins | sample ExccelAu500001D4_2_FD_206922 | JGI IMG/M metagenome (GOLD analysis project Ga0364874, IMG submission 206922) | Enriched cells from Trout Bog Lake Hypolimnion, Wisconsin, USA - BchlTB.Aug07.5000.01.D4 | ecosystem: Environmental > Aquatic > Freshwater > Lake > Hypolimnion/Profundal zone | place... | reverse complement strand
TTGCTCACGTTTACATAAAGATAACCACTTTTTTGAACTGCAGTTGGCATATTGGCAATCAAAACCTGCTTGTTTTGGCCAGAAGTTATCACCGGGCATTGTGTTACCACACCAGTTACATAATTAAATTGTTCATACAGCAATACCCAGTTTATAAAGTAGTTTAGTCAAATACTTACCTGTTCATTGCCTGACTATAATTTGAGTATAATCTGCCTATCATTTCGGTATCACCAGCCTATGGCCTAAGTATGACCTGGTTATGGGTAACCCCACCAATTGGTGGGGTTGGTCAGACTCAGGTCATACTCAGGCCATAGGCTGGTGATTAGCAGGTATTACTTAAATCATACTTAAATAATAGCCAGGTAATATGCAGGTACGCTCTTCTTATTAAGCTGACCCCTAATTATAGTATTTGCATTGGGCCAGGCATTTGGCTCCAGATACAATATTCTTCTATAAGCGCCTTTAACGCTGAAATGTAAAAACCAATCTTTTAAGGTTACGGTAGCTATCCAGCCTCCCTTTTCCGGTCCAATGAAATCAGTTGCCCCCTGTTCTATCAATTTTCTTCGTTCATAGGAGCTATAAATCAGCAACAAAAACTTCCAGTTGCTTTTCCACTGCTATTACAAACTTTGTACTATCAACCAAAAAAGGTTCCTTCCAAAAATTACCAATAGATGATCTTTTGTTTTAACCTAATTACTATTCCGGCTGATGTTTTAATGTAAATGCACAAAACAACAGGTATAATGCACTGGCCAGTATGACCAGCACAGATCCCACCTGTGAATGCAACGCATCAGAACTTAGGCCCATTAAAAAAGGTATTACCGCTCCGCCAAAAACACCGGTGATCATTAAACCGGAAATTTCATTGGCATGATCAGGCTTTCTTTGTAAGGCGGCGGCATATATAATTGGAAATATATTGGCTACTGTAAACCCAACTACAGCATATAACCCGAATATGGCCCATTTATCCTGTACAAACAGCAATGCCAGTAATGCAAGGACTGCTATAATAATATTTGTTTTATAAAATTTGACCGGAGCAATTTTTGCCAATAGAAATGCACCGGTAAAGGCACCCACTGTTCTGAACGCAAAATAAACACTTGGACCGTAACCTGCATTAATAGAAGATAGTCCGCAACGTTCCATTAAAATTTTAGGGGCTGCCGTATTCAAGCCCACATCCACTCCCACCACAAATAATATCCCCAGGAACAACAATAAAATCACTTTATCTTTCAGCAAACCCAATACTTCACCAAAACCGGAATTATTTTTAGAAAGCGCAGTTTCAGTAATGGGTGTTAGCAGTAACCAGATACTGGCAATTAAGGTAATCACAGCATAAACGGGAAAAATCATTTGCCAGTTTCCCAATACAGATGCAGCAAATGCGGCAATGAAAGGGCCACAGAAAGATGATACAGCTTTTACAAACTGCCCGGCTGTTAAACTGCTGGTTAATTGATTTCCACTAACTACATTGGTGAGTAAAGGGTTTAAAGCTACCTGTAAAATGGTATTGGCTATTCCCAGTAAGGCAAAAGCAACCAGGCAAAGTATAAAATTATACCGGATCAACGGTATAAACATGGCAAGAATAGTGATGACATTACTTAAAGTAACTGTTTTCTTTCTTCCAATTTTATTCATCAAAATACCGGTAGGTACAGAAAACAATAAAAACATAGAAAACAGGGCAACCGGTATTAAATTGGATAATGTGTCTTTAAACTGCGGACTGTATTGATTGAGCAACTCTAATTTTACATGGGTGGAAGTAATTCCCACTACATCACAGAAACCCATAATAAAGAAACCGAATAAAACGGGTAACACCGCATATTTTGAATTTGACTGGCTTTTTTCCATATAGTTTTTATTTATAGTAAATTGTTTTCAAAATGTTCAGTTGATCAGGGGTTGATATTCCAGTAGTCTTTTAAGTCTTAACAATGTTTATTCATAATACTAGTCACCTTAAATGATGTTTGCATCTACCTCAACTCCATTTAGTTGATCAACGGTAGTATGCAAAAGCAACACAGGTTTGTTTTCCCTTCATTGTACCAAAATAAAAAATACTGATAGCCATAATTGACAATTAGAATTTTTAAAACAAACTCACATTAAACAGTCCAGATTTGTAATTATAATCTTAACCTTTACAATTACTCAATAAAAGTAGTGGCATATGGAAACTATCCGCACAAACGAATCAAACTATATTCACTCAAACGTTTACACGGCTGCTTTAAATTCCAGATACAATGGCTTACATATTTTATTTTTTCAACTTATACTATATTGTAACGTTTATAAAAAACTAATTTTATACACCACTGCATTAGCAGAAGGATAATTTTCAGAAGCTTTTATAATTAATGCATTATCCTGTTGAATCCAGTTGATTTTTTCATTCATTCCAACCAGTTCAATATTCTTTATTTTCCCGTTTCCAGCTTTTAATCCCAATGCTTTAATCATGGTATTGGTTTTGGGGAGTCCCAATGCAATGGCATATAAAATATCCTTTTTAACGGTAAACCGGATATCTTCCGCTGTAAATGGTTTTTTCTGGTCTGCAAAACTTCCGCTTGCAGATTCTGTTGGGCCTTCTCCAAAAATTTTCCAGGGTCTTGTACCGTAAATAGCTTCTCCGTTTATATCCAGCCACTTACCTGTTCCAAGTAAAGTAGCAGTTTCTTCATCAGTTATTGTACCATCAGATCTTGGCCCCACATTCAGTAAAAGATTGCCGTTCTTACTAACAATATCAATCAAATTGGTAATAACATATTGTGCATCTTTAAATGTATTCCCGCTGGCAAAGCCCCATGACTTATTTCCTATAGCATCATCTGTTTGCCAGGCTAAGGGTTGGATACTGGATAATTTACCTCTCTCCAGATCAAGTACTGCAGTTCCTTCCGGATAAGCCGTGTTTTTATAATTTAATACTACCCCCTTATTCCATTCTATTCCTTTATTATAATAATAAGAAGCAAATGATTTCCTGTAAGGATCCAAAGCGGGCTGTTCAATCCACCAGTCGAACCAAAATAATTGCGGCTGATATTTATTCACCAGTTCCGTATTACGCAATAACCAGTCATTCATGTATTCCGGAGAAATGGTTTCATTTTCTTCTCTGGCAGGGCCATAAAAATCTTCATAACCGGGTTCCAGTATGTCTGATTCAAACTTTCTTCCACCATTCATGAAAAACCAATGTTCAATTCTGTGTGAGGAAAGTCCAAAAACCAATCCCTGCTTTTTGATTTCATTAGCCAATTCACGGATAATATCCCTTTTGGGTCCCATTTCTGCTGCATTCCATTTAGACAATGCAGTTTTATACATCGCAAATCCATCATGATGCTCCGCAACAGGAACTATATATTTAGCTCCTGCTTTTTTAAAAAGGGTTACCCATTGCTCCGGATTAAATTTTTCTGCTGTAAAAAGGGGAATAAAATCCTTATAACCGAATTTGTTTTGAGGGCCATACGTTTCAACATGATGCTTAAACTCTTTAGTATCTTTCTGATACATATTCCTGGGATACCACTCTGATCCAAAAGCTGGTACAGAATACACACCCCAATGGATAAATATCCCAAATTTGGCATCCCTGAACCAATCAGGCGTATTGTATTTTTTCAGGGATTCCCAATTGGCCTGAAATCTTTCCTGACCCTGAATTTGCCAGGCCATGGCAAGGCAAAATGTAATAAGCAGTATTTGTTTAAAATTGTTTTTCATATTTATATATTTAAATTTTACACTTTTACTTTATACCCTTTATATCCAAATAATAGAATTACCACAAAAGAAATCAAAGGCACAATATATCCTGTTTGAATATTATTGGTAATATCACCTGCATACGCAAAAAACCTTGGAATGATGGCACCACCAACAATTGACATAATAATCAAACTACTGCCAAATTCGGTATCGCCTTTTAAATCCTGTATTCCCAAAGAAAAAATAGTTGGAAACATAATACTCATGAAAAAACAAATACCGATAACTGCATAGACTGTTATCATTCCGTGAGCCTGCCATGCTACTATACATAATACAATGTTAATGGATGCATAAATAGCCAGGAGTGTGGGAGGTTTGATAAACTGCATTAAAAAAGTACCTAAAAATCTCCCGATCAGAAATGCTATTCCACAGGCGCCTAAATAATCTGCAGCTTTCACCTGGTCTAACCCGGCAGATTTTGTTGCAAATAAAATGAATAAACTAAAAACAGATACCTGTGCTCCAACATAAAAAAATTGAGCGGTTACACCCCAGGCCAGATGCTTATGTTTTAATGCATGAAAAACGCTTTTACTCATTACAATATGTTCTTCATTTTTAATGGAAGGCAATTTTGTAAAAGCAAATATTACTGCAATTATTAATAATGTAGCTCCCAATATAAAATAAGGTAACTTAACAGAAGAAGCTTCAGAGGCTAAAGCAATTTTCCGCACAGTTTCTGTCATAGCAGTAAGCTCCTTGTCGGAATACCCTTTTGTTAATATAATTCTTGCGCCTATAACCGGAGCCATAGCTGCTGCTAAACCATTAAAGGATTGTGCAAGATTTAGACGTTGTGTAGCTTTTGAAGGATCACCCAATAAGGAGGCATATGGATTTGCTGCTGTCTCTAAAATAGTGAGCCCGCATGCAATGATAAATAAGGCTATCAGAAAAAAAATATACTGCTGTGTATTTGCTGCCGGAATAAATAAGAAAGCTCCAAATGCAAATAGTAATAACCCGGTAATGATGCCAATTTTATACCCGAATTTCTTCATAATAAAACCTGCCGGCAATGCCATTAAGAAATAGGCAATAAATACTGCAGAATCAACCAGTGTTGCTTGTACAGTAGATAAAGTAAAAGATTTTTTTAAATGCGGAATTAAAATAGGATCAAGATTGTGGGCAAATCCCCATAAAAAAAACAAACTCGTAATGAGTATAAATGGAAAAAGATAGGAAGACTGTTGATTGTCTGTAGAAATTGGGCTTTTGTTTGGTTGCATCGTTATTTAATTTTAAAAAATCTATACAAAAGGAAAAAATAGTAATTAAACAAATTCCAGGTAATTAACCCTACAACAATTAGTTTTCAATGAAAGCTAAATTTCAGTTGTATTCAATGGTTGTTTTTCGAATAACCTGGCCCCTGCTTATTAAAACAGTAAAGGATAGGATACCGATCATGAATACAACAGAAATGTTCATTGGGCTTTGGCTTTTAATAAGAGGGAATGAGTCTCAAACTATTGGTGGTTTTATCATTTCTTTTCAGGTATCTGTTTCTTAAATTCTATCTTGACAGGGTATGCATAAGCATAAGCAGGTTTCTTTAACTTTTTAATAGTTAATCCATCTGCATTTATAGTCCAGGGTCGGGTACTATAGATGGCCTCCCCATTAATCTTTAACCAATCCCCAATGGCAAACATGAGTTGTTTTTGATTTTCAGGAAATGTACCATCGGCTTTCGGTCCAAATGAAAGCATCAGCACTCCTCTTTTACTCACTATATCCACCATGCTGTACATCCATCTTCCATACCATTCTGCAGCATGGTCACCACTATAGGCCGGTACGGAATAAATGCCCCAATGAACCCAAAAACCCAGCTTGGCATCTTCATACCATTCAGGGGCAGTATAATGGAGCAGGGAGGCATAATTTGGACTATACCCTTTGGAACTATCCACAGGCTGCTGGCCATAACCTGAAATTCCCAGAGCAAATACTAAACTGAAGGAACAAAAAAGCAACTTACCATACCAATACTTTTTATTCATTTTTAGTCTGTTTATTAAACATCAATTCAGAAATGTATTCAACCGCTTCTTACAAAGTCACTCCGCTTTTAAAAATGGCTATTTCCCTGAAACCCGATTTTTCATGATTGGCTTTTTTACCATTGGCAATGTCGGTAATCAATGTAATCAATGCTTCCAACCCTTCTTCAAAACTCATATCCTCTGCCAACGGACCAGCATTAAAATCAATCCAGTGCGGCTTGTTTTTAGCCAGTTCAGCATTCGTGGCAATTTTAAGGGTGGGGATAAAACTTCCAAATGGTGTACCACGGCCCGTGGTAAACAAAACCAGCTGGCAGCCGGCTGCTCCTAATGCAGTAGTGCTTACCAGGTCATTGCCCGGGGCACTCAATAAATTCAATCCATGTTCCTTTACCCGTTCTCCGTATTTCAATACATCGGTTACAGTGGCTGTCCCCCCTTTTTGCGTGCAACCCAGCGATTTATCTTCCAGCGTACTGATGCCACCAGCCTTATTGCCGGGTGACGGGTTCTCATAGATCGGCTGTTTCAAATCTATAAAATACTGTTTAAAATCATTGATCAGGTGTACCGTCTTTTCAAATACATTACGGTTCACACACCGGCCCATTAAAATGGTTTCTGCGCCAAACATTTCAGGTACTTCTGTTAATACAGTAGTGCCACCCTGACTGATCAGAAAGTCTGAAAACAACCCAACCAACGGGTTGGCAGTTATACCGGATAACCCATCAGAACCTCCACACTTCAATCCAACTTTTAAAGCAGATAAAGGAACGGTTTCGCGTTTGTCCTGTTGCATCACTTCATAGATCTCTTTCATCAAAACAATGGCTTCACTTACTTCATCCTGCACTTTCTGGGTGGAAAGGAATTTGATCCGACTTTCATCAAAATTGCCCAGTCCGGTTTTAAATTCATCTATCTTGTTGTTTTCGCAACCCAAACCCAATACCAATACCCCACCAGCATTGGGATGCAAGGCAATATCTGTTAATATCTGTTTGGTATTCTGATGGTCGTCTCCCAGTTGAGAACAACCATAATTATGTTTAAATACTTCAATACCGTCAATACCTGTCGGGTTTATTTCCGCTTTAAATTCCCGGATAATCTGTTCTGCAATTCCATTCACACATCCCACTGTGGGTACAATCCAGATTTCATTACGGATGCCCACTTCACCGTTTTTTCTTTTAAAGCCATTAAACGTTAGCTTTCTGTCGGGATACACTGCCGGATGTAAATTTGGCTCATACCTATAATTAGATACTTCACCCAGTTTGGTGCGTACATTCTGTACATGCACATGTTCTCCGGTCTGAATAACAGTTGTGGCAATCCCGATGGGATAACCATACTTAATAATGTCTGCACCTGCGGCAATGTCTTTTATTGCTATCTTATGCCCCCTTTCTACAGGCTGCAATAATACAATAGTTTGCCCCTTTACCTCCAGGCGGTGCCCTGTTGGCAAGGGTTGCAGGGCTATAACCACATTATCCCTGGTATGGATTTGTACAAATTCCTTCATGGTTGCTATGTTTATTGATTGAGTTTTTGAATAGCGGCGTTTATCCCTTCTGTTTCTATATTGAAGAGGTGGCCCGATACTGCTTCCGCTAATCCGGGTACGGTATTTAAATTCATTTTCCAATTGGTTTGATACCCTAATACGGTAACCACTATCTGGTGTATAGAATCTTCAGTTCCATTATAAAATGACCATGCATTTTTCAACAATTCCAGTAAGGCTGTATCATCATTCAACGCTATTTTTTCTGTTCCCCGTTCTCCCTTATAAAAAGCAATGGTGGCAGCCAGTGAAAAAGATAAATGGGATGGAATAGTTCCTTTGCGTTTGATATATTCCAGAATGGAAGGCAACACCCGGGTTTCAAATTTGGCCCATGAATTTAAAGAAATACTCATCAGCAAATGCCGGATAAATGGGTTCTTAAACCGGTCAATAACTTCCGCTGCAAACTGCTGTAATTCCGCATCAGGCAAATCCAGTGTTGGGATAATTTCATTAAATAAAGCGTCTTTGATAAATTTACCAATTACGGCATCTTCCATAGCTTCCCTTACGGTATCAATGCCATATAGGTAGGCTACCGGTACCAGGGCAGTATGAACGCCATTCAAAATCCGCACTTTTCTTATCTTATAGGGGGAAACATCTTTAACATACAAAACGTTTAAACCGGCTTCAGGGAAGGGCAATTCCTTTGCCAGGGCATCCCCGGCTTCAATTACCCATAAATGAAATGGTTCTCCCTCCACCACCAGTTTGTCTTTATAACCCAGTTCGGCTGTTATGGCTTCAATTCTATCCCTGGGGTATCCCGGAACAATCCGGTCCACCAGCGTATTATTAAAAGTACAGGCTTCTTCCAGCCAGTTTAAAAATCCTATTTCCAGTTTCCAGTCAATAGAGTAATGCAATATAGCTTTACGCAGCATCACTGCATTTTTTTCTATCAGTTCACAGGGAATAATATGAACCCCTTTTGAATAGTCTCCCTTAAAGGTCCGGTACCGGTGGTATAACCAAACGGTTAACTTGGCCGGATAAGATATCGGAGGAGTGGCACTAACTGATTCTCCGGCTATATAGGCAATACCTGCTTCTGTAGTATTGCTCACTACAAAGCGCATGTCCGGGTTTTCGGCGGTTTCAATAAAGGTATTAAACGCTGTATAAGGATTAATGGCCCGGGATATGACTGAAATGGTTTCATGCTTTCTTTCTGCTGTACCATTAACGAGCCCGCTTAAATACAGGGTATATAAGCCATCCTGCTCATTGAGCAGGTCCGCCATTCCGTTCTCAATGGGTTGTACGACTACTACAGATCCCTGGAATAAACCTTTTTTATTCAGTTCATGAAACATCCAGTCCACAAAACAACGCATAAAATTTCCTTCCCCGAATTGTAATACTTTTTCAGGATACTGAGTGAAGGGAGCAATGGTTTTTTTAGATAATTGCATATTTATAAGTTTTAAATTAAGATTTTCTTTTTTATTACATTTCTATCATGGCTTTGATTACGCCATTGGCTGGGTTAAGCCAACCTGCAAAATCAGTTTTCACCTGATTAAATTTTACACGATGCGTGATATAGGTAGTGGGCTGTACCGCTCCGCTTAACATGCAGTTTATTACATGTTCAAAATCTGCCCGGGTGGCATTACGGCTGCTCATTAAAGTGGTTTCTCTTTTATGAAATTCCGGGTGACTGAAACTGATCGCTTCTTTCTGTAAGCCAATCAATACATATCGGCCCCCATGTGCCAGGTAAACAAAAGCACTGTTCATAGCTTTTAAATTTCCGGTAGCATCAATCACCACAGCAGGCATATCGCCGTTTGTGATATCCCTTAATCTTTCTATAATATTCTCCTGTATAGGATTTATGGTAGCTGCTACCCCTAATCTATCTTTACAGAATTGCAACCTTTCTTCATTAATATCCAGGGCAATTACAAGTGCTCCGGCAATCCTGGCAAATTCCATGGTTCCCAGCCCGATGGGGCCAGCACCCATTACCAGTACAAATTCCCCACTGGTTACGGCAGCTCTCCGCACACCATGTGCTCCAATAGCAAGTGGTTCCACTAACGCCAGCTCTTCAAATCCCAATCCATTGCTTTTCAGTAATGAATAATTGGGAACGGTAACATATTCCCGCATACCGCCGTCTATATGTACCCCAAAAACGTTAATAGCTGCACAGCAATTGGGTTTGCCCATTCTGCAGGCAATACAGGTTCCGCAATTAAAATAAGGTATAATGGTTACTGCTTCTCCGGCTGTAAAATCCGGAGCATCAGTTTCCACAATGGTAGCCGCCAGTTCATGCCCCAATATTCTGGGATAATTAAAATAAGGCTGGGTGCCTTCATAAGCATGAAGGTCGGTTCCGCAAATCCCAATCCTTTCAATTTTCAAAAGAGTTTCCCCTTTCCCGGCAACCGGCATTGGGCTTTCCCCATATTCCAGTTGATGCGGTTCTTTGCAAATCAATGTTTTCATATCTTAAAGTATAAATGTTAGAAGGCTTTATTTTATAACAACCCCTCCCTTTTCATCTCTTCCCAGAAAGCTTGCGGCACCTGCCTGGTGGCCATGTCTATATTCTTTTTCACTTGTTCGGGCCTGGAAGTATTCAATGCTACTGATACAACTCCGGGAATATGTAAACCATAATTAAAACAGGCTTCTGCGGGCAGAATGGAATATTTACTGCACATGGCAAAAAAACGTTCCCGCCAGTTATACAACTGTTTTCCTTCAATGCTTTCCGGATCCAGTTTTTTATAATTATAATGGTCACTTCCTACCAGAAACCCTCCGTTAAATACAGCGGAATTAATGACTGCTATATTTTTCTGATGCAGTTCACCGATAAATGCAATTAAAGCTTTGGGGTGAGAATGCAGGGTAAGGCTATTGGCAATCATTACCCAGTCCAGATCCACTTTACCGGCAATTGACTGTATCACAGTCCAGTCCTTTGAACCAATACCAATAGATTGTGCCAGTCCTTTCTTTTTTAATTCCTGCAAAGCATAATAAGCTTCCAGAATATCATTAAACCTTTTTTCTTTATCTGCCGCACTGCTTGCTGCTGCAAGGTATTCATCCGGGTCATGTACCGATAAAAGCTGTGCCGGATAATGGCCTAATAAAGTATTGCCCTGATAATAACAATCCAGTATTCCTTTAAAACTGATACGCTGTTCTGCATCATGTTTTAAATCCTTCCACACACCTGGTTCAAACAGGGGTTCTCTGCCGGTTAATGCAGTTCTGTACCAACCCAGTTTATTACTGATCAGTACTTTTTCAGGGGGCACAGCTAATTCGTCCAGGCAAGCACCCAAAGTTTCCAGGGCAAGCCCGGCACCATATTTTCCGGCCGAATCAAAAACAACAAAGTCACCAGGTGTGTGCACCATACATTCATGAACTATAGACAGTTTTGTGGTGTAAGGAAGTGCGGTATAGAGGTTTCCTAAACAACTGGTTCCATAAATTACAGGTGGAAAATAGTGTTGTGTTTGCATAACAATAGTAAAGTTGAAAATTGATGGCAGCTTTTAATGATACAAAGGAATACAAAATAACAGACAGGTTTATACCGGGAATTAGCCAATTAATAAGCTATTCTAACCAATATTTTTAAATTGTTTTAAATTTTAGGATATTTACAGCAATGAAACCTCATTTATTAAAAGTCAGTACTCCCGCTATTCAATCTTTTAGTATTAGAAAAGAAATGCTGCCCAATATTAATAACAGGTGGCATTATCATCCGGAACTGGAGTTGATTCAGTTTCACCAGGGAAGCGGACTCCAGTTTATTGGTGACTACATCGGCCCTTTTACCGCTGGGGATGCTGTATTGGTGGGTTCTAACCTCCCCCATTACTGGAAATTTGACCAGAAAATACCGGACACACCAGCATCTCCACTCCCTTTTTCTACCGTTATTCATTTTAATGAAAATTTCTGGGGGCATTCTTTTCTGGATTTACCTGAACTGCAACTAATTAAAATGCTGGTGCAGAAAGCTAAAAAGGGTTTATTTTTAAATGCCCAGCAGAATAAAATTTTACCACAGCTGATAGAACACCTATATGCTGCTGCTGATTACCATAAAATAACTTTATTACTGGATTGTATTCATGCCTTTCATAACGAGGCGGGGGTGAAAATGCTTTCCTCCCAGGATTTTAATACAGCATTTACTGCTCCTGCTGATAACAGGATTAATATGATCTATAATTTTTCATTGAAAAACTTTAACCGCAAAATTGAGTTAAAGGAAATAGCCGGACTGGTGAATTTTGAACCCAATTCTTTTTGCAGGTATTTTAAATCACGTACCGGAAAAAATTATTTTGTTTTCTTACGCGAAATCAGGGTGGGGCAAGCCTGTAAACTATTGATAGAAAACAGGCTTAGCCTGAAGCAGATTTGCTTTGCATCGGGCTTTAATAATTTCTCCTGTTTTCATAAAGATTTTAAACTAATCACGGGTAAAACTCCAAAAGAATATCAATCAGCTCACCTGAATACTGCTGTAATCTGAAAACATACACATACCTTCCTGCCATGCAAAAAAAAGAAACCATCACGATCAAGGATATTGCTAAAGCTTTAAACCTGTCTATTGCTACTGTGTCCAGGTCTTTGAAAGACAGCTACCAGATCAGTGAAAAAACCAAGAAACTGGTTAAAGAATTTGCAGCTGCCAATCATTACTCCCCTAATTTAAATGCCCAAAGTTTAAAAAGCCATAAAACGCGCAGTATCGGCCTGCTTTTATGCTCTATCCCCAATACATTTTTTGCGGAAGTGATTGATGGAATTGAATTTGCTGCCAAACAAAAAAATTACCACCTCATCATTACTCAGTCTTACGAATCCATTGAAAAGGAAATCCAAAACCTGGATTTTCTCAACAGCCGTTCTGTGGATGGATTCCTGGTGTCTATATCAACAGAAACACAAAATTTTGACCATTTTACAGAAGTGCTTGAACTGGAATTACCTATCGTATTTTTTGACAGGGTAGCTCAGATAAAAAATACACACCATGTAGTGTCTGCTAACGCAGATGGCTCTTACCAGGCTACCAAACATTTAATTGAACAGGGTTGCAGAAATATCGGGCATATTACCAGCTCACAGAAATTATCCATTACCAATGAACGGCTTGAAGGGTATACCAAAGCCCTGACTGAAGCTGGAATTGAAATAAATGAATCCTATATCAAATATTGCCACCATGGAGGCATGTTACTGTCTGAAGTGGAAAACGCTATTGACCAGTTACTTTCTGCAGAAGATGGCCCTATAGATGCCCTGATAACCGCATCAGACCGGATTACCGTCTCCAGCCTTTCCCTTTTACAGAAGAGAGGTGTAAAAATACCCGAACAGCTGGCATTAATAGGGTTTACTAATTTTACAGTTCCAGAAATCTTTAATCCGCCTTTAACCACCATCCGGCAATCTGCTTTTGAAATGGGTAAAATAGCGGCAGATCTGCTGATTACTCAAATTGAAAGCAAAAGGCCGGTAACCCAGTTTGAAAAGATTGTTTTACCTACTATTTTAAACATCAGGGAATCTTCCTGTAAGAAAACCACTGCTGTAAGCAGATAGAACTACTGCATAGTGACCACTGCTGCACTAGCTGCAGGTAATGCAATGGAAAAACTGTTACTGCTTCCGATGGAATGATCTTCTGTACTGCCAGCTGTAAATAAACCACTGGTATTAACTGTATTATTGCAAAAACTGATATTACTGGTAGAGCTGATTGCCGGAGCCGAAAGCCGGGCAATATGAATAGTAGCATATTTATTGCTTACCTGTACATTAACAATAATATTCTGGGTGGTTTCTTTATTAATCAATGTAATAGCCGGGCTGCCATTTAAATTGCAGGCATAAGCACTTACATTGTATTTGCTGGAACCCAGGCTGGCCGGGATAATGGTTCCTCCGGTTGCACCATATTTAAATGCAAGAAAAGCATAGTAAAGAGGCCTGGGTGTAGTGACATTACTATAATAAACAATCGGGGAATAGGCCCCCCCTGCACCGCCATGAAAATTAACACCCACCCCACCTGCTTCCGCAACATTCCACATAAAATCCAATCCCCATAAAGCAGCGGCAAACACATCGCTTACCCCTGTTTGACCACCTCCGTTTATACTGTTACATTCGGTAATCCGCCAGGGTAAGGAGGAACTGTTAGACGCCCCATTAATTACTGTAAAATAATTGGGATATTGAGGTATTGGGGTAAACAGCCAACTGATATTGATTCCGGTGGATCCTGCAGGGCCGTTCTGATAATAATGCGAACTTAAAAATTTCAGATTTTTTCCTTCATTGCCAGCAAAACTGGCTACCCAGGCTGATTGATACGCCACATCCGGACCGGCAAGTGGTGCTGCTGGCACCCGATTATGGACTGCCGTATAATAGGCATTCCAATCAGTTTCATAATTGGATTCACTATACGTGGATGCCCTTACCGGATTCCAGGAATGATACCCATCCGGCTCATTTCCAAATTGAAGGGCCATTAAATTATTTTGCAAACTGTTATACACATAAGTGGCTTCACTGGCTGCTTTGGCCGAATCAAAAATCCCCATATCCAAACCAAAAATAACCGGCCATCCCAATGCTTTGGAAAAACCGGCAATATTATCCACTTCTGTAGTGGTGAGCGAATTGGCAGGAGTACTGCCTGTCCTTGGACCATTGGTCCACGTAAGTGCATCACTGCTGTTTCCGCCTAGCCGGATCGTCCCTGCACCTAAATTTTTCATCAACTGAATTAGCACCGAATTACTGGCATTTAAATAGTTTGGGGCAGCAGACAGTTGGTTCATCTCATAACTGAATCCCTGAAAATTTGAAGGGATAATATACCCGGGCTGGTTTTGATTCACTGTAAGTGTCAGGACACTGTCCGGTACCGTTACTGGTGGTACAACTACTGGCGGTACCGTGGTAGTGGTGGTGGATGAATTTTTACTGCAGGATAATATAATAATGACAAAGAAAAAGGATACAGAAAATTTCATTGTAATGTTTTAAAATATATTCCATTAATCATGTATTAAACCAGATAATTAAATGCCAGCTGGATAATACAATGTTATTACAGATATACAGACGAAACAAAATGAAAAAACTCCCATTTTATTATTGAAATTTTAACCAACTGAATCTTTAGGTTATGCTTATTATTTGATTCTGTTTTTATAGCAGCATTTCATGTATCACAGGATAAAAAAAGAGGCCCTGGAATAATATTATTTGATAAACTATTCCAGGGACTAATGGTAATTAATTTAAATTAAACAAAATCAGCACGCATTGGATTGAATACATCAATCAGAATGCCCTCTTCCAGGCATACCACACCGTGAATGGTTTCAGGGCTTACATAAAAAACATCCCCGGCTTGTAAAACTGATTTTTCATCATTAATTTCCACCTCAAATACACCACTGGCCACATAGCTGATCTGTGTATGAATATGGTGATGCAAACTACCAATATCGCCTTTCCTGAATTTTACTTTAACCAACATCAACTGCTCATTAAAAGCCATTACTTTTCGTTGAATGGAGGCATCAGCGGCTTCCCATTTAACTGACTCGTCTGGAATAAATGCTTTGCTCATGCGGATATTTTCTATTTGGAAATTGTAAACAACCAATGGCTTAAATCTGCTGCCGCTTTATCATTTTCCCATCCATTATTGTTACCCAAATGTCCGTTCAGATATTCATTATAAAACCAGGGGTCTCCAATCACTAAAACAGTACCCTTTCCGTATGTTGCCTTCGCGGCTACAATGTATTTTTCAGTCTGATGGGTAATTACCGGAACCGCATTTTTATACAATTGAAGGCTGGTTACTTCTTTCATATACACTTTATGTGCAGTAGTAAAAATGGGGTCTCCTGCTGGAATATAAAAGGCACCCATTTCATAATTGTTCTTATACACTTTACTTTTGCTATCCTCATTTAGATGAATACCAAATGATTCAGTTAATTTATTTAAATGTTTAAACTCTACATTACCTGAATCATTGGCCATTACAACCAGTATTCCTCCATGTTTTACATAATTCCGTATTGCCTTAATATGCTCCGGCTCAATATAATTGGGTTTGGCTGTCTCCAGTTCTGTATCCGGGTCTACAATCAGATATACTGAAGTACCTTTTAAATTTTCAACAGTGGGAGCACTGTCTAAACTGCCCAGTACAAATCCGCTTTGTTTAAAAATATTGCCCCATTTACTGTATCCGCTTTCTACAGTATCTTCCCACATATAATGAAAACGAACCAGTTCACCCTTACTGTTCTTTTTAAATTCATGATTAAAATAATAATCCAGAGTTACTTTTTTCTGCTGGGTATGCCCTGCCAAAAAAAGCAGGATAAAACAGCAGGATAGCATCATTTTAATACGCATAGCCTATATTTTATTGTATTATTCAGACTTCTATAATATCTCCGGAACACTTACCTGGTCCATATCTGCAAATAACTGGTTTTCACCAGCCATTCCCCATATAAACCCGTAATTGGAAGTGCCACAACCAAAATGCATGGACCATGGAGCAGATATTACCGCATCATAATTCTGCATTACAATATGCCTGGTTTCCCGGGGCTCTCCCATAAAATGAAACACACGTTCTTTTGCTGCAACATCAAAATAACAGTAGACTTCCATCCTCCGGGTATGGGTATGCGGCGGAACAGAATTCCACACACTTCCGGGTTCAAGAATGGTTAACCCCATTACCAGCTGGCAGCTTTTAATACCATCCAGATGAATATATTTATAAATGGTTCTTTTATTGGAAGTGAGCATATCCCCTAAATGCACCGGTGTGGCTGCTGCATTGGACATTTTTGTATTGGGATAGGTCTGATGGGCAGGAACGGATAATAAAAAAAAGTAGGCAGGTTGTTCAGGATCTTTTGATTGAAAACTTACGGAACGGGTTCCTTTACCCAGGTACAAACAGTCCAGTTTTGATAGTGCATATTCCACTCCATCTGCTATCACTACTCCTTCCCCGGACAGGTTGATAATACCCGCTTCTCTTCTTTCTAAAAAGTAGTCTGCTTTTAATTCTTCTTCAACCGGTAATTCCAGTTGTTGTAATACTGGTTTGATATGGCCGATGATTACGCGGTCATAATGGCTGTACACCAACTGAATTGTATCTTTATTTTGATTTGCATTCACCAGAAAAGATGCCCGCAAATCAGCAGTATCCATACCAGCCACTTCTTTTGGGCTGTTTTGAAATCGTATTTCCATAGTATTGTATTTTAATAATTTATCTGGCCATCCAGCCACCATCAACAAACAAAACAGTGCCATTTACATAATCAGATGCAGGGGATGCCAGAAACACTACCGGGCCTTTAAAATCTTCCGGTACACCCCATCGGCCAGCTGGGATCCTTTCTAATATAGATTTACTTCTGTCTGCATCTTCCCGCAATGCCTTGGTATTATTGGTGGCAATATAGCCCGGTGCAATTCCGTTTACACAAATCCCCTTACTGCCCCACTCATTGCCAAATGCCCTTACCAATCCTGCTACAGCAGATTTACTGGCTGTATATCCTGGCACATTAATCCCACCCTGAAAACTTAATAATGAACAGGTAAATATAATTTTACCGCTACCCTGCGCTATCATCTGCTTACCAAATTCCCGGGCAAGGATAAACTGTGCATTCAGGTTGATATCAATTACTTTATCCCAGTATTCATCGGGATGTTCGGCAGCAGGCTTTCGTAATATAATCCCTGCATTATTTACCAAAATATCAATTCGGGGATGTGCTGCTTTAACAGATTCGATAAAACTATACAACTTTGCCCGGTCTGAAATATCCACCTGATAATAAGTAAATGGCCGGCCGGCAGCTTCCACAGCCGCTTTTACAGCTGAATAATCTTCTACAATAGAAGCGCCAATAATGTTAGCTCCTGCTTCTGCCAGTGCAGTGGCCATACCCATACCTAATCCGGTATCGCAACCTGTTACCAATGCCGTTTTACCGGCCAGGCTGAATGATGCTAATGTATTCATATATTTATTTTAATATTTATTATTAATCGGGAATTTTAACAGCCTGACGGGTGATTAGCTGCCATCGGCTTTTTTCTCTGATCCAGACAGTTACAATGGATAATTTTACCTTTCCGGGTTTTCCGCTATCATTGGTGACAGCCTGAAAAATATGCCTTACAACAGCTGTATGTGGGTATACCTGGATATGCTGGTTCAATAGTTCAATGGAAACAAAGACGGACTTTCCACTGACAATTGACTGGATAAATGCTGCCTTATTTTCTACTTTTCCACTGGAATGTCCATAACTGAGGCTATCAGCCACCAATTCCGACAATCCAGCACTATCTGCACGGATCATGGCTTTTTTGAGGTTTTCAACCGCTTGGGCAACCTGGATTTCCTTTCTGTTTTGACTTATAACACTGTTGCTGATCAGGGTAAGAACAAAAAATAACATGCTGTATTTTTTCATCAGGATTTCTTTACGGGAATAAATACTTGCAATTCATTAAAAAATCAATAGTATTCAACTGGAATGCAGTCTGAATGAAAAATGAAATTAGGACCATATAGACCATATCCGGTCATTTGACCCGTACTATATTTACTCAAACGTTTACACAAATTTTTATACTTTGTATCGTTAAGTAGTTCTATTCTGATTTTATGCTATTCTATAACACATTTCCCTGCGGGGTCCAGAAGGAATACTTTTCCATGGCAATACACTTTAATTTTTGGTTTACTGCTTTGATCCATTATTTCAAAACGAATTGGTACTGAACTACCATCTAAGCGGATGGACCACAACACAAATAATTTACCCCCCCGGCATCGGGTAATTACACAGGGTACCAGTTCAAAATCCGGGCCGATACCCATTCCTTCAATCAGCTGAACCGGTTGAGAGGCATTGATCCCAGTCACTATTTCTTTTTGGGCAATCGAAGTTGTAAAAAGATGGGAGGTATCTGAAATAGTAATACTGGCTTCTTTTAAAAATTGATACCCCTTTATATCGGGTATCTGCCATGGCTGGCTAGATTCTTTTGTTTTCCAGTTTCCCCGTTGATGATAGGCAATATCAATAGTATCCGATACAGGAGCTGTAATCCAGTCTGCAATCAAAACAGTGGTGCTGTCTGCCAGGATATAACACCTGGTTTGGGATACCCCCATATATGCACTATCTGTTTTTGCAAAAGAAAAGGATACCCCCTTTGTTTTACCGAAAGACAGGCTTTTTGAACTTTTAAATGCCTGGTTTTGCTGGTTAATCACCATACTGTTATGCGCCACTGTGGTTTTATCCCACCCTACATGGGAAGCTGCGCCATATTCTGCAGTGCCGGGGTCAATGGAGATTTGTGTACCACTGCCATATAAAACAAAATTGAGTGCATCAGGATGTGTATGCCAGCCTTTTGAAGGATGATTGATATCATACTTCGTTAATAGCCAAACAGCATTTTTACCTTCCCCCTGATACAATATATCCAACCCGGTATGGTCCAGATGCCGGCTTCCGAAGGAAAATGGGGGGGCTTTTTCAGGCAGGGGCTCCCTGTATAATAATGAAAAATCAAAAACATCAAAATCATTACCAATCTTTTTTACAGTTTCCAATCCACCTTTAAAGTTTCTGCCATTGATTAATACTGGTAAATAATCCTGATTCTTAAAACGGGAATACCCATATTCATAATAGCCTTTAAATGCAGGCAGGTACACTTCTCTTGAATCATTGATACGGGGTAAATTCATATCCGGCATCATAAGCTGCAAAGGAGCATCCAGTGCTTTTTTCAGTCCGGCTAAAAAACTGGTATCACCATTATTCTTTGCCGATTCCGCCAATAGAATCATCGGTTTTAAAGCATAAAAATGATAAGCTGGCGCGTTCTCATACCAATGCCCATCTGCAGTAAACCCTTTTTGAAGCTGGTACTGTAATCCCCTGTTTTTTTCATGTAAAGCCCAATCCACCAGTGCAGGATTTGATGTGAGATAGCCGGTCATCCCTACAGCTGCATTGTACCAGTTGGATATATTATGTATCCCCAGGTTAAAACAATGCTGAATCATATCAACAGCAGGGAATAAAAAATTATTTTCAATATTGGCATGTTGCGCTGCCGATAAATCATTCCAGATTAAGGATGCTCCCTGCAAAATTTTGATCAGCCAAACCGATTCATCCAAAGCCTGTGAACTAACACGGCCCACACCAGTTTCGTACATAAAATCATTGCCGCCGGCCTTATTATGAAAGGGTATCCGGGTATAAACTTTGGCATAGGCTTCCAGTATTTGAACAGCTCTTTTCAGATAAAGGGAATTACCACTCATCCGGTATGCAAATGCCAATGCTGTAAAACGGGTAGCCCAGGCTGCATGTACCTGGGTAAGAATCAGCACACCATCATAATCTTTACTTACAATACTATCTACGCCATAATAAGTTTTGGTGCCATCCTGGTTGTGATGCTCCCAATGCCAGTTACCCAGGTATTTTCCTGGCTTCATGGGTTTTCCTTCCTCCGGATCTACATAATAATGGCCCCAGTTGCCACCCCTTAAAGGCAACTCAATTGCTGTCGTATCCTTTACAGCTTCATCGGCAATGGTCCTGATCTGATTCCAGTAAACTTTTGCCCAATCGAATTGTTCTGTTTTATATTGAATATGTTTAAAATCCTGGGCTGATATATTCAATGCAGGCTGGAGGGTATGCTGGGCAATTCCCCGGCCGGCAGAGAATACCAACAGGAAAACTACAATTGAACCAACTGGCAATAGCTTGCTTTTAGTAACCATATGTAAGCTTTTATCACTTTTAAAATTGAACGGAACCATCACTTGTTTTTAAGGGGTGCAACTGTAATAACCGGATCATTTCACTACCGGCTAATAAAACCGGTCCATAACCATGTGCTGCATATGCATGTACCGGCCGGTAATAATAGAATGCCGGGTCAAATCCCATTCCGGTTCCTACACAGGTTCCTTCCACTTCTCCCTTACTGTTAACTTTTGAAGCAACAGCATGCCAGCCCAAGACGGCAACCGGACCATATGCCAGGGCATTAATCCAGCCTTTATTAATAGCATGTGCAAAACAATAGGTATAAATGGCCGTACAGGAGGTTTCCAGGTAAGAATCATTACGGTCCAGTAACTGGTGCCAGAATCCTTCGCCTGATTGTAAAGCAGCCAGTCCTTTTACATGCGCCCGGAACAATTCCATTACTTTCGCCCTTCCGGGATAATTTTCAGGTACCGCATCCAGTACTGCCGTCATGGCCAGTATAGCCCATCCGTTTGCCCTGCCCCAGTGAAAAGCAGGATGAACATCCATTCCTTCCACCCACCCATGACGGAATAAACCTTTTTCCGGAACAAACATCTTGTCCGAAAACTGTAATACCTGCTGAATAGCTGCATCAAAATACTGTTTATCTCCTGTTAATAGGCCCATATTTACAATGGCAGGGATGGACATATACATATCATCCAGCCAAATCGTATTAGGATGAGGAAGCATTCGTGCAAATGTTCCATCCGCTAACCGGTATTGATGATGCATGATAAACTCCATATAGTGCTCTATCTGGGGGCGCCCATTAAAAGGCAGGCTATCAATGGTTGCTTTGATCATTGCAGCACACATCGCACCTGCATCATCCAATGCTTTGGGATGGATCATTTTTTGCAGTTGAGGGTCCAGCTTTACAGATGCATCCAGCTTCCTGAAATAAGGTGCAATATCTCCCAGAAACCGGAACCGGTCTGTTACATATTGCGCATAACGCGGGTCCCCGGTAACTTTGGCAGCCAATAACATGCCATCATATGTAACCCCCCATTCATAACTGGTAATCCTGAAAGTTACAGGTTCCAGAATACTGTTCTGATCAATGTTCTTAAAATCTGTAATTATTTCATGGGTTTTCTTATTCATAAGTCTCGCTTTTGAATTACTATCCAGAAAAACAAGTACACGGTCGGTGACTGATTTGATATCCCCTGGTTGTAAATCACCATATGGTGTATGGTAGGCTGGCTTCAGTAAATGAAGGGCATCATTGGCATCAGTGAATTTGGGCTGACTTCCTTTTGATTGAGCATTTAGTATAAAACTAAAACAACAAAAGGTAAGAGGTAAAAGTAAATTATTTACTTTATTTGTCATATTTTTTATTTTATATCTGATTATTGTAGAAAATTCTATTATTTAAACCGGTTACCAGGCCATTGAGACAAAGGTTTTATTTTTCCAGGTTGTTTCGATATAACGCTACCTGGTATCAGAACAACCGATAAATTACTGAGCGTATCCGCAGGCAGCATTTTTTCAAAGCCAATAAAAATGGTTCCGTCATTTTTGGATTCATAGGATTTTGAAGATACTGTACTCCAGGTCTTTAACACAATATCCGAAGGCTCCTGTACTTCCAGAATCAATTGCTTTCCATTTTTAGTTAAGATAGCTTTATTGTTACTGATGATTTGAACATTGGCAGCAGTAAGCATATTCCACCTGACTTTGATGGAGGCTGACTTTGGAATTATCTCATCCCGGATCACTACATAAGACTGATTAACGATAGCTATTCCCCTGTTTGAACTGTTTACTTGCCCCTTGTAAATATCTGTTAAATCAATAACAGCATTCATAAACTGTGGTGTTTTAGAATAATGTGAAATCAATGACATACCATTCACTCTTTGTAAACTGTCATCAAAAATGAGGGTATTATGGGCTTTATTATTATACCGGAAAACTTCCCAACGGGGAGAATTTTGTTTCATATTCCACAAATCAATGCCCTTGGTTTCAATATTATTGTAGTTTTCTGAGCCAAAATCCATTGCCCATCTTTCTCCATCTGCTTCCATAATAAATGATCCCGCATCCATATGTGCATGGCTATTGGAAGGCGAACCACCTTTTACAGCAATGTAAACCGCATTGCTGTCCGTCCAGGAACTGCGCATCAATGCAACAGGAGTTTTACCGGTACCTTCCCACATCAGTTCCTTCGGAGGAACAGCCCCTGTATCGCTGCCCGACCAAAGAATCAGGGCTGGCAATAACCTGTTCTGATTATATTCCTTTGGTTTACTGTTCAATAATATAGCATGCTGGTTCCACAACAAACTTGGGTCCTGCAGCAGTTTTGAAAACCAATAAAGTGCAGGCTGCAAACCGCTTTTAAGCCCTGAATCAGAAAAGTTAAACCCATCTCCCGACGGGCCGGTCATATTTTCATAATAATAAGGAGTCTTCAGAAAACCCGGTATGTCAGTTAGTCCAAAATACTGATGAAATAATTTTTCAATGGCTCCCAGCATCATTACATTAAAGCTGGTTCCGTAATCCCAATATCCATAACCCTCTGCATAAGCACCATCAGGGCCATAGTCTTTCATGGCGAGCTGAACGGAATGAATGGAACGGTTAATGATAACTCTGGACAGTTGGGGTTGGTCTTCAAAAACGGCGATAGCTCCATAGATCATTCCAGCATTGCATACCTGGTTCCAGTTAATGGGTGAATGAAGCCACCAGTTATTGGCAGAATCCATCGAGGGTTTTAATCCTTTATTGATAATGGCTGCCTTAATAATATTACGGGAAGAATCAGGTAACCCATCATACATCCAATCATATCCGATAGACACTGCCATTGTCATTTCTGCCACATCCAGAAAATGGGAAGGGTTCCAGTCGCTGAAACGGGAAACAGTTAATAATTCCTGTTCTCCACGTTGCAGGTATTTATTATCATGAGTCATCCGCCAGGCATAGGACAGATAAAATAATCTTCGCAATGCTTCTCTTGATTTATCTAATAATCGTTTTCCGATTTTAATGTGCTCAACGGGCTTAAGGCTAATCATCTTATCACATTCCACCAATATTTGCTGATGAATGATTGCCATAGCAGGATTGGAAGACAGATTTTTCCTGATATTTTCTTCTTCTCCTTTTAATAGGAGTAACCTGGGGTGTACCGGCAAATTGCTGCTATTAGACAGATAATCTGTTTGGGAAAAAACCGGGTTATAATAAAAAAGCTGTAAAACTGTAGATACTAATATTGTAAATAAGTAACCCTGAAGTGTTTTATGCATGGTAATCCATTTTAGTGGCAAATAGCCTGTACCGGATGTTAAAGAAAACAGAAATTAAAGATAAACCATTTAATAAGACCCTTTTAAATCAGCTTACCGTTAACACAGATCAGGATAAGATAAAAATTTTTATTTCAGATTTTGGGGTAAACACTGATTAAAATCGTCTTAACAAGAGCAGCTAAAATAATCATATAAATCAACTGGCTGTTAATATTAAAATATGAAAATCAAATACAGTTATCCAGTGATAAGTTGGATGATATCACTGGGCACAGTTTCTCAGGTAAATGCACAAATACTAACAGAAAAAACAAAATATGCAGAAAGAAAAATTGATTTTAATATTCCCAATGGACTGTATTCTAATGAAATGTTACTTAAAGATTTTGGCAATGGTTCATTTCCGGCAGGACGTGGATTTGCTGAAATTGAAGACAGTACTTACAAAATAACCTTTAAAAAAGGAGAAAAAGTAAGTAATACAGGTGCTGCAGTGCAGGTACAAATTCAACCTGCAGATATCTATACTTTACAATACAGGATAAAATACGACTCTAATTTTCAGGAAGGATTACATGGCAAACAATTTGGTTTTGATATTGGAGTAGGCTATGATGGAGGAAGGGGTGCAGAAGCCCGTGCCAACGGTAATGGCGGCAGTGTAAGGATACAGTTCGATGCCCATGGTTCAATTATTGCTAACCAACTCTATGTATATTATTGTGAAATGACAGGTGCTTTCGGCAACAATCCAGGTAACCAGCATTATACCATGGAAAGGGGCAAATGGAACACAATTAAAATGACTGTTACCATGCAAAGTTCTGCTGCTGCTGCAGATGGGCGGATTGAAGTATGGTGTAATGGCATTAAACAAATAGAGGTAACGAACATGCATTTTGTTAATATGGAATCCGGCAGAAAAATCACAAGGCTTGCCTTTGAATCTTTCCCGGGAGGAGGGGGTGCTGTTCCGTTATACGACAATTACCTTTTTGTGGATGATGTACAATGGTGGCAGGGGCGTTAATTCAAAAAACACCAAATGATTTTTTATTTTTTTATACTGGCTTTTAACGGTAATAAACAGTAAACAAAGTCTTTATTATACAGGTTATTAGAGAAATTGGTGATCAAGCAAGCAATCGTTGATACTGCCCCGATATCTATCGGGGCTTTCATTTTTAAATTACTCCAGTATCTGAATGGCAGAAGCAGGACCAAGGTCAGGATGGTCCCAGGAGGAAAGAATCCATACTATTTTTTTGTCCTTAGTTACTTCAAAAAATTGCACGGTTCCTTTTTGATCCTCTTTATTTTTTAAAGTCCCGGCACACCAGTTTGAAATAACTGTATTCCCATTCTTTAATCGTACCACTTCCTGTATATTAAACAATTTAATTTCCGGTACATCTTTTTGCGTTAATTCCCATACAATATTCCCTGCTTTGTTAAATTCACGAACATAACAATGCTGATTACCTCCTACCAGGGTATTGCCATTTTCCAGTCTGGATACTGACCATACAGAGGGTGCAGGAACTGACCATATCTCCTTTCCCGTACTATCATATTCTGATACTTTATTCATATCCAGATGCCCCACCAGAAAAGTTCCTGCTGCGGTAAAACGGCACCTGCGGAACATTACATGTGGATTAGTACCCCCGGTTGGAAGGATTAATTCTTTCTCAACTTTTCCGGTAACTTTATTCAGAATAATGGCTTTTGCAGGAACAGCATTCATCACTATAAAAACTTTATCAAGGCCTACAGGCTGGCATACATGAATCTCAGCATTATTTTCTGCCTTATAATTCCAAACAATTTTTTTATCCATTGTAATTTCCGACGCACCCGTTTTTCTGGAAAATAAAATATGGCCGTTCGGTAACAGGGCAATATCTCCATATTCCCCATCTTCTGGCATACTATATTCCCATACCACTTTTCCATGTTTAACAATAAACATCTTCTGATCCTTAAAAGAACTACCCTGCCATTCTCCTGCATAGAGAAAATCATGCTGATTGAGTCCGCTAGTTGGCCATTTCCGGGCAGTTAAGATGGAATCTTTTTGCTGGGAAAATGAAGGGCTTGCAATAAATATAAGGAAGGCCAATTGAATCTGCAACCAGCCATTAGCAGGTATAACCTTTCTCATTTTCATACTATTCATTCAACTGTCTTTTAAGCTATTCATCAACTCTAAACTACTTACTGAATTTCACTTTAAAACACAATACAGTTTCCAAAGGAATTCTGGTTGGTTTTTCAATTATCAGTGCATCGTCTTTCTGATGCCATTTAATTTTTTCAGATGATCCCAATAACTGAATGGAACGAATTTTCCGGGCATCCTTAGCCGCAATTCCTAATGATTTGATTTGTATATCTTCAGTTGGCTTTGCCAAAAGAAAAGTGTACAGTATTCCATTTTTTACCGTAAACCGGATATCGGCAGACTGGTATTTACGAACATCTTTTAATCCGCCAAAAGCACCTTTTGCCTGTTTTTCTGTAGTTGAAGGGCCCTCGCCATATTTTGTCCAGGGCCTGGTTCCATAAATGCCTTCTCCATTGATCGCAATCCACTTACCTATTTCATCCAATGTCTGTATCATATCCTGTTCAATATCTCCTTCAGGTGTCTGTACAATATTGAGTAAGAGGTTTCCATTTTTGCTTACTATATCAATCAGCATCTGAATAATCTCTTCTGCACTGCTATATTTTTGCCCGGTTCTGTAAAACCAGTCCCCGATGGAAGTATCGGTTTGCCAGGGAAATGGGGAAATACTATCCATGATTCCTCTTTCCAGATCCTGTACCCACATACCCTGGGAAGCTTGTTTACAATTATAGACAGCATCCATGCGGTTGTTGTTAAATTTCATGTTTTCATTATAAAAATGAGCCACCATTTCCCGGCCAACAGAATCAAAAGGGAAACCACTGTCAGAATACAACAGATCAGGATGATACCCATCAATCAACTCTTTTATACTGGCTAACCATTCTGCCTGCCATTCCTTATTTTTACTTAACCAACCTTTATCATCAGCTGCAGCCAGTGTATGATATAAATCCTGGTATTGAGGATTTGCCCCATCATAAGGAACGCCTTTCATAGGTCCACTCGTATCAGCTTTATGACTGGTTTGAAACCAGGTATAACTGGCTCCCAGGTGTTCTGAAACACCAAAACGGAGCCCCTGCTTCAAGGCAGCTTTTTGCCATAAACCCACTACATCTTTTTTAGGTCCCATTTGCACTGCATTCCATTTGTGTATGGCTGAATTCCACAAAAAGAAATTATCGTGATGCGTTCCCATACTTACAAAATATTTAGCCCCAGCTTTTTTATACAATGCCATCAGTTGGTCTGGATCCCATTTTACTGCTTTCCACAGATTAACAATGTCTTTGTACCCAAATACGGATGGATGGCCGTAATGGGCAAGATGGTATTTGTAATCTGCACTGCCTTCCAAATACATTTTTTTTGCATACCAATCTCCCTGACGGGGAACTGCCTGCGGGCCCCAATGTGCCCAGATTCCAAATTTGGCATCCCTGAACCATTCAGGTATCCTGTAAGCTTTAAACGATTCGAAACTGGGCTCAAACTTTATTGTTTTATTATCCTGTGAAAATGAAACAGCACTGAGCAATAAAAAAAGAAAGAGGGTCAGAATTCTCATATTATGGTATTTTGAATTGAATAATTAATACTTAAGTATGGCAATTATTTCAGATAGTTCTTTATAAAATTTTCTTTTGGCAGATTAACCGTCTCATCCCATATTTTTTTATATGCTGGTTGGGTCATATGATGAGCCCTGTAAGAAGCAGTATAAATAATTTTTTCACCGGCTGCCTGATTCAATGCTGCAAAAACAGCAGAAGACGGACAAGTATTGTCTATCAACCCTATTTCTACTACTAATGTGGCTGTAGATCCTTTCAACACATGCACAATATCAAAATAAGGCATGGTTGCCAGCATTTTTTCCCGGTTATATTTAGTTGAAAAAGGATACGGCCAACTGCCCTTCCTTCCAATTAAAGTTCCTCCCCAATCGCACATAGCGGGTACTGTTGCCACTACTGCACTTACCCTGGGGTCTAGTCCGGCTGCAGCCAAAGATTGTCCACCTCCCTGGCTTTCACCAATTACCAAAATCCTTTTCCCATCCCATTCAGGTTGGGAGGTTAAAAAATCAATGGTTCGTATCAGTCGCAGATACATCCCCCTGAAATAACAATCATTTTTATTTTCCACACCAATGGTTGCGTATTCTTTCAGTGCTCCATTCTCCAGTTCATTATAATACGCATCAGGCTGACCATTCAACATTCCATGGGCATTCAGGTCAAAGGCAAGTACACCTTCACCCATTTTGGCATAACGCAGTGCATTGCCAGGTTCAGAGCGGCACCAGGAACCATTTACGCCTGCAGCATGAAAATAGATTACAATAGGAAGCGAATGTGGTTTTGCATTGATGGGTTTTGCAAAATATCCTCTTGCTGGTTTAGGACCAGTACAATTGATTTCCATATCTGAAACAATAAATCCGGGAGATAACTCTTTCAAGGCTACTGATTTAATATCCATGGGCAATGCCCTCAGTACCTTTTTTTCAGCATTCCAGAAATCATCAAAATCATTTGGCCTTTCTGTGGCAGGTTTAAATGCTTCCGGAGCCACAATACTTCCCATACTTACTGTATCAGTCTTTGTACTGGCCTCAACAATGACAGTAATAGGCTCATTCAATATTTCACTATAGACAATCATTGAATCACCAGTATATTTTAGTTTTTGAGGTATTGTTTGTGAATTAAAGTTTTTTCGGATTCTGATAGTGACAGAATCAGTATGCGGATCTTTTGCATAAACTGTCATTTGGATCTTTTCCCCCTTCTGATAGATTCCATTCTCATTAGATTGCTTCAGCAGTATTTGCTGGGCATACGATAAATTGATCAGGGTAAAGCAAAAAAGGAATAATAAAATTCGTACAATTTTCATTTGTTATATATTTTAAAAGGAATGTATTTTATCGTTATTTTTTATTCGGATTTATCCATTGGTCTGTCCTGAATGGTGAAGCAGGCAATCCTTCTTTATTATATAAATTACCATCGGGATTACTTTCCCAGGAATATCTTACCGCCATTGGTTCAGGAACAGTAGGGCAACTTACTTCTACAGTATTATTAACAATCACTGCATTGGCCCAATAGAACTGATGATCAGAGCCCGCCATTGCAAAACCCTTCAATACTTCCCCATTCTTAGATATCAGTCCTGTACCAATAGAAGAAAAATACAAACGCATCACCGAACCTTCCAACTTTGCAGAATCATAAAGCGGTCCTGAATAGACGATATTTTCATGATAGGCTACTTTGAGGGCAGCGAGGTAAAGGCGTTTCCCTACATCCAGCTTATCTTTGGGATGAATATCATTGGCATCCCCTATATCTGTAGTTACCACCATACCGGTATTGGGATAACGGAGGGTTAATAATTGAGCTTCTCTTAATTCTGCAATATCATCTTCTACGGGCTTTTCCTTTTTTGCAGTATAATTAGCCAGTTGTACAAAAATAAATGGAAAATATCCCAAACTCCAGCGTATTCTCCAGTCTTCAATCAGCATAGGAAAAAGTTTTTGATATAATGCAGCCTTTCTTATATTGTTTTCTCCCTGATACCAGATCACACCTTTAATCCCATAGGGAATAATGGGTGCAATTCTGGCATTAAACAATACATTATCCCTGTTAAAATAGTCCTGCCATTGGGGCAATACAGGTTCGATCTTACTATTGAATAACCACTCTCCTCCCAATGATATCTTTTCCTGATTTGAACCTGCCTTTATAAAAGCATCTTCTCCTTTTAATCCAAGATTTGCACTGCCCCAATACACTACCATTTTAATGGCAATTACATTATATCCTGCATGTACTAAATTTTTAGGAATTAAAATATTTTTCGGTTTCAGCTGATTCTGATTCTTTGCAATTTCAATACCGTTGCAATAAACAGTATTATAAGTGGAATTTAATACCAGGTGTATATTTAAATCAGATGAAGTATCAGCAGATGACAGTTCAAAATGTTTCCGCACCCAGACAAATCCCCAATAACCATTCAAGCCCAATGAAGGCATGTCTAAAGGAATTAAGGTTTTTTTCCAGCCACTATCATTATACTCCGGTAAATGCACACCAGATTTAATCCCTTCAGTAGCAGTTTTAGCTAAAACCTCCCTGATCTGATCAGCTTCTATTCCTTTTCTGGCAAATTCATTCCATTTTTGCTCGTCCCGGTCTGTTGTTAATACCTTGTTTCTAAATTCCGGGATACTGGCTAATATATCAGCACTCATCCATGCTTCCACATTGGTAGCCCCTTTGGAAGAACTGATAATGCCTACCGCCACTTTTTGATGCTGATAGAGTTCGCGTGCAAAATAAAAACCTGCAGCAGTGAAATCTTTAATAGATGACGGTTCACAGAATTTCCATGCAGCAGAGTCAATATCAGAAACAGGCACAATGGCCGTTTTGTTAGGAACTGTAAACAGACGTATCTTCGGAAATGTATATTCTTCAGCAGATTTTCCAAAATGATCTCCCTCAGCAGATACTACACTCATGGCCATATTCGACTGACCGGAAGCTAGCCATACTTCTCCAATCATTACATCTTTAAATATGATAGTATTGGTGCCAGTTACTTTCATTTCATAAGGGCCACCGGCTTCCAAAACAGGCATCCGAATCATCCACTTACCTGCTGGATCTGCTTTTGCTACAGATACAGTTCCTGCCAGTTCAACCTTGACTGTGGAATTGGGTAATGCCGTTCCCCATACTGGGGCATTGATACCTTGCTGAATAACCATATGGTTGCCAAATATCCCCGCTAATTTCAGTGGATTAGTTTGAGAAGGAATGTAAGTATTTGAAGCAAGTTTTATTTGAGCATTTATTAGCAAAAAACTGAACAGAAAAAGATGCAGTAATAAGAATTTTTTTTTCATATTGATACTGTTAAATAAATACTTAAATTAATACCAAAAATCCAATGTTTATTCCCGGGTTATTCAATTACCTGCTGAATGATAAGTTTCTGCAATCACTTCCAATGGTTGCTTAACATCCGGAACCTGATATTTAACCTGAATGGTTTTAGTTTCCCCAGGTAATAAATTAAAATATCCATCAGAAAAATAAGCCGGCAAAATAATTTCCTTTGTTTTGCTGTTGACAAGATTCAATTTGATGCCTGCTGCAATAACGTCAGCAGTATTCTTAACCAATACAGTTTTGCTGTTTGTACTGTTCCCTGCTACATATTCAATCTGAACACCACCGGCAGACAATTGATTCAGTTCCTTAAAGTCTTTCCCATCTTTCCCGTTTTTCCAGTAATCATTTGTTGAAATAACAGTACCGTTTGCATCTATCAGTTCAACCCTTGCAAGGTATATGTCCAGTTTAATTGCTGAAAGCTGACCGATAAAAGCATTGATATGCTTATTTACTTCAACATCCACAAATGCTTCATCATGCTGCAATACATTTCCATGCAGGTCATAAATGGTCAGCACTGCTTTTGAATGGGGATAGCGGTGTAAAGAAGCATTCACCACCACTACTGTATTATTATGCAGGTTTATTTGTATATGTATGGGTTCGCAGGCATGCAAACAGGCAAAATAAGACGCCGGTGTTTCATAATCGGAAGAATAGACCTGCCAAACTGTGCTGGGCCAGGCAGGATGGGTCATCCACAACAAAAGTCCCGAAGTGTTATTCCACATTTTACTGTTCCAGGATTCAAACATGGCTCGGTGGCTGTCATAATTGACCATTTGTGCTTTACTGCAAAAGTCTTCCAGACCTGAAGGTTTTCCATACAATGAATCGATAGCAGCTCTGTATACCAGCTGTCCATCATGCAAATCATGATAGTACCAGGCATCACTGATGGGCCAGACATCTTTTGCAGACATCATACGCCGCATAGAACCGGCTGTAGGGATACAGGGTGTTCCTAATTCCGTATCGAATCCATTGGCATTATTCCTGAAATAATCAGCAGGATCCCTGAAATAATTCCAGGGGCCACTGGGCCGTAAATTAACGTACCTGGAATTGGGCTGATAATAACGGGTACCATCTTCTAAGGCAATAGCATTGGTTAACCCATTATCAATGATCTCCTGTGCCCCCCCTTCATTTCTTGGGCACCAGATGGCAATGGATGGATGATTCCTGAACCGGCGGATGGTTTCAATGGCATTGTCTAAAAATAACTGGTTATCTTCCGGATATAAATTATACCCTTCCGTAGACATCCAGAAATCATTCCAGACCAGCATCCCGTATTCATCACATAAATCATAAAATACTTCTTCTGTACTCTCCCCTGTCCAGTTGCGGACCATATTAAAATTGGCATCCCGGTGCAATCGCATATAAGGCTCCAGGTGCTCCCTCGATACATTTTTCATCCCATCATCCATTCCCCAGCTTCCTCCTTTACAAAAAATGGGTTGCCCGTTTACCTTAATCACCAGGTATGGTGCTGTTAAACTGTCTTCACTTAATTTAAAAATCCGGGGATCAATACCGGCATTCAACTGGGGTATCCATACATCCCGCAACACATCTCTTCTGTTAATAGTATTGAATAAAGGTTTTCCTTCTTTCAGGTTATCAATTGGATTGAATTCTATTCTTTTTGCTCTTTGTTGTGCATTTAGATCAACAGTCAGGTCATAAGTCAATTCCCTTACACCAAACCGCACAGTTTTCCGGTCAGAAATTTTATCCTTTATAGCAACGGTTAAAGCTGCTTTATATAAAGCCGGGTTACCATACCCATTTGGCCACCATAAACGCGGATGCTGCATTTGTAACTGTGGATATTGATCAGTACTAAACACCACAGTTTTTTTTGAATGGGGTTCCAATACAACTTTCTGTGTACAGTTAATTTGCTCAATTTTAGTTTGAACGGTCACCTCCTGACTACTGCCGGATGAATTAAATACTTCAGCACTTATCTTAATTTTAGCAGAATTGGTGTCAGGCAATGGTAAATCAGTGATAATATGAGGGTTATCAATGGTTACAGCATCCGTAAACTTTAGTTGTACATCCTGCCAGATACCTATATTCCTGTCTCTGATTCCGGGTATCCAATCCCAGCCTTCAGATGAAATAAAGGTTGGGCCATCCAGGCATAAAAGCCCGCCATTCGGCCCGGTACCTGCTATTGGAGATTCTTCATGAGGTATGCCAGGGTGCGGCGGGGGCAGGATTAAAACTGCAAGAACATTCTTACCTCCTGTATTTACAAATCGGGTAATTTCAAAATTTCCTCTGCAAAATGCCCCATTGATGTCTCCCAGTTTTTTCCCGTTCAGCCATACGGCAGCTTTATAGTTGATCCCTTTAAACTGCAACCATACCATTTTTCCTTTTTTTGTTGCTGGTATACTAAAAACAGTTCGGTACCACCAGTTTTCCCTGCATAAAGAATCAGGTATGGATAGATTATTTAATCCAAAATAAGGATCGGGGTATACGCCTTGTTGAACAAGAGTTGTTAAAACAGTTCCGGGTACTGTTGCATTATACCAGGTAGCCGAATTATAATTTATGCCTGATATAACCTCAGCGCTGGAACCAGCTTTTTTAGACTCTATCAACTCCCATCCTTTTATAATATTAAATGAGCCATCAGCTGTAGCTTCTAATTTTGTTTCAATTACCACTTTTGCCTTCCTTACCGGCTGCGGTATGGTGGTTTCAGTATGCGGTAAAGTTGATAAGGGCTGTGGGCTTGATAACCCGAAATTTAATTTATAAAACTGAGCGTCTGAAACAGCATTAAATAAAAGTTCAGCAAAGAGGATCAGTAATAATTTATAGAACAGTTTCATACGATTGTTTGTCATGTTAAAAAATACTTCTGTATAGTGCTAGTTGTCTGTCGGTATTACCTTTTTGTGATGAATGATCCTGGAATAGCGCAATAATGCTTCCAGATAATAATAATCAGCATAAATAATAGGAACATCCACTTCACTGTTTGCCGGTTTATTACCAGTACTGTGCAAAAGCAAAAAACATTTGGATGGGTCTGATATAAAATATCCCGGCCCTGATAAACTTTGCAGCACTTCTGCTGCAAATGAAAAATAGGCTTCTTTTTTACCGGATGTTACGTACCTGCTTAGTTCCAGCAAACCAGAAGCAGCAACCGCTGCAGCAGAAGCATCTCTGGGGGCATCCGGTATATCAGGCGCATTAAAATCCCAGTATGGAATTTTATCTTTTGGCATTTGCGGATGGTTGATATAAAAGTCAGCAATATGCATTGCCTGGTCTAAATACTTCGGGTCCTTTGTTTCCCGGTACATCACGGTAAACCCATATAAACCCCATGCCTGGCCTCTCGCCCATGCAGACTGATCGGCATAGCCCTGTGCCGTTTTTTTAGCCAGTACATTGCCCAGACTATCATAACAAATTACATGATAACTGCTGTTATCCTCCCTGAAATGGTTTTTAATGGTTTGATCGGCATGAGAAACACAGATATGATAAAAACTGCTGTCCCCGGTGGCTTTCGCAGCCCAGAACAAATATTCCAGGTTCATCATATTATCTATAATGACCGGATACTTATATCCTTTAAATCCATCCCATGATTTTATTAAACCTGTTTTGGGATGAAACCGGGTGGATAAAGACCTGGCACCTGTAATCAAAATGGGTTTATACATTTCATTTTTAGTCAGCCTGTACCCATTACCAAAGGAACAATATAACATAAACCCAAGGTCATGTGTACTGGTATTATATTGTTCTTTTTGTAAGGGCAAAGTCCATTTTTCAGCTGCTTCCTTCCATTTACGCTGATGTGTTAATTCATAAATATACCAAAGGTTCCCACTAAAAAATCCACTGCACCACCAGGCACTTTTCATCTGTTTTACAGTTCCATCGGGCAACAGTGACTGTGGAAACAGACTGGTGTCTTTGCATACCTTCAACATGCCTTCATACTGCTTTTCAATAAGTTCAACCTGTTTGGTAATATTAAGTTTTGGCTGGGCTGTTAACCCTGACAGCATCGCAAGGAATAATAAAATAGTAATATAAAATTTCATATACGTTATTTCTTTTTATTATGTACTTTTATGATTCAAATATATTTTACCAGTCTTTTAATGGAATCAAAAGATTTTTTTGGCCATTGAATATTTCTTTTTCTTTGGAAAAATCAACCCTGAATGTTGTTTTACCGGATGTTGCATATTGAATGGCTAACTTTTTAAACCCAATATTTTCTGATTGCCTGGTCAGTGGGAAAGATTCCTCCGGCAAATAAGAAGCTGGAAGTACCTGGAAATTTGCATCTTCCGGGCTGACTATTTTTGCTACCAATATCTGTCCCCCGCTTTTTAAAATCGCTGTTCTTTTATCTTCAGTAATTGTGATTTCAGCCTTAGTATGCATGCCCCACCAAATTACGCATGTTGTGTCCGGGATAATATCATCCTGTACGGTCATGATTTGAAAGACTCTGTCCATTTTGATACCCCGCTGATAGGATTGAACATCGCGCTTATAACAATCTGTAAGGTCGGTAATGTAATAACTTGTCTCCCCTTTCTTACCATAATGCAGGAATCTGGCTGCTGCTAAAGGATCCTGGTCTGGACGGATACCCGGATTGATCACCATACAGTTTTTACCTTCTGCCCTTAACCGGTAGAAATGCCATCTGCCCGGTGCAGTTATGGCAGTCGGTTGATCATAATAAGCAGGAAAAGTTTTGTCAAAATATCCTGGGAATGTATACATATCACTTCCAAGATCTCCATAGGCCCAAACCTGTCCGAAAGCCTGGATATCAAAGGAACCAGCATCCAGGTGACCATGATTGGCATTATTACTGCCTCCGTGCATCGAAATAAACAGCGCATCTTTGTTCCAGTTTTCCCGAAGGCTCATCAATTCTATTCCATGAATATAGTTATCAGTAGGATATGCAGTTAGATTCGAATGAGCACTTACCAATGAAGGTTGATAAAACAACATATCGGCCCAGGATACCGTATGGTTTTCGAGACACAGGTCATATTGCATTTTTGCAAGGGCAGAATCCTTGTTTCTTTTGGCAAACCAGAAAAAGCTGCCGCTTCTGGATTTTTTAACTGGGTCATCTCCTACACTTAAACTTGTAACCGGACCAGAAACAAATAATGGAAACCAGCCTGTTTTCTTAAAACCGGGTTTGTCATCAATTCCAAATGCTGTCCCCAGCAGGTTATACATACTTTCAAATGCCAATGTGGTATACATCAGGCCATAGCCCCAATACATCAACCCTTCTTCACTTTGTCCATCAGGTTCAAATGCATGTATATAATGGGGTAATCCATTGGCTGCCAGTGAGATAATTTTACTCATTAAACCGGGATCATCTTCATACATAGTCAGTGCTGCCATGATCAATCCTCCGTTACAGATTCCGTTCCAGTTATTGGTTCCTCTGTTCCACCAGGCCGTATGCTGTTCCATTTGAACTTTCGCAGGTAACAACACATTTTTTAATACCGCTTTTTTCAATAAAGCTTTTTGATGATCATTGAGATAAACATATAATCCATCATAGGCTAACGCAAAATCAAAAGCTCCGATACCGGTATCCAGAAAATGCCTGCTTGCACCCCAGTCCGGATAATCAATAAACAATTCCAACTGGTCCCAGCACCTCCTGGCATAGGTTGTATCTCCGGTTAATTGATATAGCATCACCAGCGAGGGAACCTGGCTGGCAAATGCATGAATGGAAGGGATTCTTAAGTTTGCAGCATCCAACCCATAATGCAGCAAAGGCTGCTGTAGACTCTTTGCGACATTTGCCAATAGCTGCTGATAACCAATCTGTATAATGGTATCTTTCTGGTCCAATAAATATTGCAACCTGCGGATATCAGTTTTATTAAAAAATAAACGGGAATGTGGAAGATTCCGGCCATGCAAGTCAAAACTTTTTTGAACCTGTTCTGAAGAAACAGTATCCTGTATTTGCTGGTAACCGGTATAAATATGGGAATAGCCCTTGTAAACAGGCAGAACAGACATCAATGTAAAAAAAGAAATAAAAAAGAATGCTGAATACCTTTTATATATTTTTTCCATTCAAATCAGTTTAAGCAATTTTATTTTACCTCAAATTCTGCGCTCATTCCCTTGCTCATTCCCAAATCTAGGCTGCGCTGAACAGGCAATGCCCCCCCGATAAATAGGGTTACTTTACCGCTTTCGAGTAAATTTTTTCCTTCATTATTCACAATACTCATCATTTCAGGAGTAATAGTAAAACTGAGTGTGACGGTTTCCCCGGCTTTTACATTTACTCTTTTAAACCCTTTTAAAGAAAACAGAGGAGTGGCAATGGAATCACTTTCTCTTTTTATATACAGCTGTACCACTTCATCTGCAGTTACTCTGCCTTTATTTTTTAATAAAAAAGAAGCTTTAACTGATTCGCCCTTCTTAATCAACTGATCTGATAATTGCAGGTCTTCATAATTAAATTTCGTATAAGACAAACCATACCCGAATGGATAAAAAGGTTCTTCCTGCATATACCGGTATGTCCTGCCTTCCATACAATAATTTTCATAAGCTGGCAACTGGTCCAGTGATTTTGGAAAAGTAATGGGCAGCCTTCCCGATGGGGAAACCTTTCCAAATAAAATATCAGCAATTGCATTACCCCCTTCTTCCCCTGGATACCAGGCAAATAGAACAGCATCTGCTAACTGGCTGATGGTAGTCATATTTACCGGACTACCAGCAGTTACAATAACAATGATGGGCTTTGAATTACCTTTTCTTAATTTCTTCAGAAACTCTATCTGGGATTGTGGAAGATCATAGTTTAACCGGTCACCAAAATCAGGAGATGCAATAGACTCGCCTTCTTCCCCTTCAAAATTGCCGGAGAGTCCCATAACCACCACAACTGCATCCGCTTCTTTTGCATCTCCTGTAGTCCAGTCAAACGGATTCACATTCGCCCTGTCTGGCAAAAAGCCTTGTTTATACTGCAGCAGGCTACCCGGATCCAGATGTCCGGCAATACCTTCCTGCACTGTAATCATACTCTGATTTATGCCATAATAATTACCCAGTAATGCATCAATGCTGGTTGCGTTTGGCCCGGTTAAGAATAAATAACCAATATTGCTTTTTAATGGAAGTACACCATTGTTTTTCAGTAATACAATTGATTTCTGTGCCGATTCCAATGCTATTTTCCGGTGTGGTGATGAATTGATACTGGAAGTAGAAATGGTATCATAAGGGTTGGGAATGCCAGTATCAAACATACCCAACTTAAATCTGGTACGCAATAAAATAGTTAATGACTGATTGATTTCATCTTCTGTAACCAATCCCTGTTTTACTGCATCAATCAGGTAAGGATAATATTCATCGCCACAATTTAAGTTAACACCCTTTTTTAAAGATAAGGCCACAGATTCTACCGGATTTTTAGTATACTGATGCCCCTTGTCAATATCAGCCAGTGCCCAGCAATCAGAAACCACATGACCCTTAAACCCCCAGCTATTCCTCAATATATCCACCAATAATTCTTTACTGCCGCAACAGGGTTCCGTATTGGTCCGGTTATATGCACACATTACAGACTCTACCCCTCCATCCACTAAAGTTTTAAATGCAGGTAAATAGGTCTCAAATAAATCTTTTTTAGAAACTTCTGCATCAAATACATGTCTTAATTTTTCCGGGCCACTATGCACAGCAAAATGTTTTGCGCAGGCAGCT
>Ga0364874_10167_pt1 | contig 38722 bp, 25 predicted proteins | sample ExccelAu500001D4_2_FD_206922 | JGI IMG/M metagenome (GOLD analysis project Ga0364874, IMG submission 206922) | Enriched cells from Trout Bog Lake Hypolimnion, Wisconsin, USA - BchlTB.Aug07.5000.01.D4 | ecosystem: Environmental > Aquatic > Freshwater > Lake > Hypolimnion/Profundal zone | place... | reverse complement strand
ATCAATGGATTGGGATGGGAATCAAATATGGTTAGGGAATTGCTTGGTAATTTTTCTTTAAGGGAAAGGCTTGATTTCATTACAAAGGGGCTTTATCTGCAGGAAGCGTATTCCTATAACAGTTATGTGCAGAGTACCTATAATAAGACAGAAACCTATGCCCGTTATATTAATGGGGCTACTACCACCACCGATAAGACTACTACTGTTGTGGCCAGTTCGCAAAGTGCATATGCCCAGGAAGACTGGAGGCAGGGGATGTTTACGTTAGGATATAACAGAGATTTCGGCAAACACAGTATATTATCTGCAGTTAATTTTCAGAATTCATCCTTCAGAGGTGATGGCTTGTATACATTTTCCATTAACAGAGAAAATGTTAGCGGTAAAGTGAACTATGCTTATAATAACAGGTATATCGCTGAATTTGGTTTTTCTTATTACGGAACGGATGCATATGCACCCGGACATAACTGGGGTTTTTATCCAGCCATCTCAGGTGCATGGATTCTGTCTAATGAATCCTTCCTGCAAAGGAATAAAGTAGTTAATTTCTGGAAATTAAGGGCATCAGTGGGTAAATCCGGAAATGCAGATGCTTTATCTCCATCTAATTATGCTTCTGTAGGCAGGTTTTTGTATGAACAATACTATGGAGGTACAACTTCCCTGTATTTAGGAACCACTACTCCTAGCAGCAGTGCAGGTACACTCAACCCGTTATTTATTGCCAATCCGAATACATTCGCTGAATCCAGCCTTAAATACAATATCGGAACTGATATTACAGTGTTTAAAAATCTGACCTTAACAGGAGATGTATTTATAGACAAGCGCAGTGGAATTCTAACTCAGGATAATGCTATTCCCGGATATTTTGGCAATAATGTAATTTTTAAAAATGTCGGGAAAATGACCAATAAGGGGTTTGAATTAAGCAGTTCCTATAATGGTAAAGTGGGTAAAGTTGGATATGGAATCAATGGTATGGTTTCTTATGCTAAAAATACCATTAACTATGAGGATGAAGTACCACCTGCATATGGTTACAATGCACAGACAGGAAGGTCTTATGGCACACCTATCGGGCTTAAATCAAATGGTTTTTATCAAACCACTGATTTTAATTCAAATGGAACTTTAATAGCAGGATTGCCAACACCATTATTCGGTGCAGTTCAGCCCGGAGATATTAAATATCAGGATTTAGATAAAAACGGAGTAGTTGATCAGAATGATGTAACTGCTGTGGGAAAACCTTCTCTTCCTACCCTTAATTATGCATTTGGCGGAAATCTGACTTATAAAGGATTTGACCTGAGTATTTTATTTCAGGGAGCAGGCGGAAACTCTGTTAATTTATTAAATGTTCCGGGAATGCAGGGATTTGTAAATAATGGTAATGCATTTCCCATTCAACAGGGAGCATGGGCTTATTATCCTTCACAGGGTATTGATACCAGGGCAACTGCTACTTACCCAAGGTTAACCACGCTGGCTAATAATAATAATTACAGGACCAGTGATTTCTGGATGCGCAAAGGAGATTATTTACGGATTCGCAACGCAGAACTGGGATATAGTTTCAGCTCTCAAATGATTTCCAGAATAAGGATGTCCAAATTACGCTTATATGTAAATGCCGTAAATCCTGTTACATGGAGTGGATTACTGAAGACATATAATATTGATCCGCAAACCATAAGTGGTTATCCCGCACTTAAATCTTATAACGTAGGGATCGTAGCCGTATTTAAATAATTAAAAAAATACAACGTGATGAATAAGAATTCTAAAAATACACTTGTACTTATAACCGGCTTACTGATGTTGTTTGCCGCTTGTAAAAAAGACTTCCTGAATACCAGGATCGATACCAGTTATACCAATGCAACGATTATTACAGACAGAAGTACTTTGTTTAGTTTTGCAGCATCCTGTTATGGGTCTTTGCAATACGGTTATTCTGCTATTGACAATAATCTGTTTGCCGGTGTTTCTGATGAAGCCCAGATTACTTCTGCCAGTTCCAATACACTGGTATTTAATCAGGGAATTATTAATGCGAATAATAATCCGGACGGGGGCCTTTATAAGACCTATTATGACGGGATCAGGGCAGTAAATTTTTTCCTGCAGTATTCCGCCAATGGTGTACAGTTTCTGGCTTTGAACAGAGATACTATTTCAGATCCCGTTGGTTTTGCCAATGATAAAATGAACCTGGCCTGGTATATAGCAGAAGCACATATCTGCAGGGCTTATTATTATGCTGAACTGATCAAACGATATGGAGGAGTGCCTATTGTTCCGGAAACTTATCAGGGAACAACACCTGACAGCCTGCTGATTCCAAAATCATCTTATGATGCAGTTGTTACTTATATTGTTAATGAAATAGAAAACAATAAAGCGGGGTTACAGGTAAACTGGGCAACTTCTGCTTATACCGGAAATGCGGGAAGGTTTTCTTTAGGATCTGCGCTGGCATTGGAAGCAAGGGTATTATTATTTGCAGCAAGTCCGCTTCATAATCCCACCAATGATGTTACACGGTGGCAGAAAGCTGCGGCTGCACTAAATAATGTAATTAGTACCACCGGATTAAATTATGCTTTGTATACTGGTGGTTACCAGAATTACTTTTTGGGTGCTAATTCTATTGCCAGTACCGAAACCATATTTGCGATCCGCAGGCCTGTTAATAATACGATTGAAACGCAGAATTATCCGATAGCCACACCAGGAGGAAACAGTGGTGTTTGCCCTACAGATAATCTGGTACAGGCTTATGAATTAATAGGAGCTGTTAATCCAACCAATCCGTATGCCAACAGAGATCCGCGTTTAGCTGCATCCATTGTTACCAATGGAAGTACCTGGAACAGCCGCACCATTGACGAATCCCCAGGAGGCACAGATGATATGGCCAGCAGAAATGCCAGCAGGACTGGTTATTACCTGAAAAAATTCCTGACAGATAATTTAAACCTGGTAAATGGTGGAACAGCCTCCAACCAATGGGTAGCTTACCGTTACGGAGAAGTATTACTGGAATTTGCTGAAGCGATGAATGAAGCGTATGGTCCTGATAATAATAATGGGTATAAGTATACAGCCAGACAGGCATTAACCCTGGTTAGAAACAGGGCAAGTACCTCATTACCTGCCATTACTGTTGCAGTTGCACCGGATATACCCTCATTCCGTACGGTTGTGAAACATGAAAGAAGGGTGGAACTGGCATTTGAGGATTACCGTTATTGGGATTTATTACGCTGGCAGGATGCGGCAACCGTTTTAAATCAGCCTGTAACAGGTGTTGCGGTTACAAAAGTTTCAGCGGGTGTATGGAGTTATAGTCCTATTACTGTAGCTACCAGAACATTTAATGCACCAACCAATTATTATTATCCGTTTACACATGCAGATATTGTCAATTCAAATGGTACGTTAGTTCAGAATCCAGGTTATTAATGACTAAAACTGCGAAACATGTATAAATATAAAAATACTATTATGAAAATACTTTTTAAACAAACAGGCTTTTTGCTGATATTATTGTTATCAGCAGTATTTATGACTTCCTGCGATAAGAAGCTCAGTGATACTGCATTTGGCAATACTATTATTTATCTGCCTCAGGCACAGCAATCCGGGGGTGTTAACCTGAATTACCTGGTACCCAGTACAATCAGTTATGATACCACTACCAATAATTTCAATCTTGATTTAGCAAACAATGTGGTAAATGTTTATTTTGGCTTAAACTGCTCCGGTTTGCAACAGTCACTGAACGGCTATACCGTTACTGTAAGTACCAGATCTGATACCATTAATCAATTGATTAGTAACGGGCTGATTAAAGTTGCACCTGATGCTGGTTTTCCTGTTGTTTTACTGCCATCCAGTGCATACACTTTACCATCAACTGTAACAGTGCCTGCAGGTGCTTCACGTGCAAATTTTACACTTGCAATTAATTATGCCACGTTGAAAACATATGCTGGTCAAAAAGTTGCTTTATGTATAGTGATTTCCAATCCAACCATGTATACATTAAGCCCTGTCTATAATCAGGTAGTAACCATTATTGATGTAAACCAATTAAAACTGTAAGCTTAATTAAAGAAATAACTAAAATGAAAGCTGTTTGAATGAATTAGAAATTAAAGCTATGCTGAGATTACTTTTTCATTCAATCAGCTTTTAAAAAAGAATCAATTAAAAGTCAATTAAAATAAAAAATTTTTTTAAATGTTCAATTGGATCAGAAAAAAATGGAAAATAGTGGCTTTGCTTGCATTAATTGCAGCTAATGCAGGCATCATTATTTATATATTTAATATTAAAAAAACTGATTCAACTGATTATATATCCGGGATAAAGGAAGGCAAAGAGCTGGCTGCACTATATTGCCAGAGTTGCCATATGTTACCGGACCCTTCATTATTAACAAAAGAAATGTGGGGGCAAAGGGTAATGCTGCATATGGGGCCATTTTTAGGATTTACCTCTTTTAACGGGATATCCTATCTGCGGGCACCTGATGTAGACCCCAATGAATATTTTCCCTCCAAACCTATTATAGATTCTGTAAAATGGCAACACATTTTTGATTATTATATAGCCATGGCTCCTGTAAACATGCCTGATCAGCAAAAAGAGATCCCTGTAAAAAGGGAATTACCTTTTTTCTCAGTTGAATCACCGGATAGTTCTTTCTACAGTAAAGTATCTATGAGCCCATATGTTAAAATTGATAATACACAAAATCCAGTCCGTTTACTGGTTGAAAACAGTGCAACCAGCACGCTTTATGTATTGAATTCAAAGCTTGGAATTGAAAATACTGTGAAAACACCAGGCCCCATTGTTGATCTTGACTTTCAGCAGGATGGTATATTGGGTTGCAGTATTGGAAAAAGCATGGCCGCCAATAATTCAAGAGATGGCAGCATTTATCCAATTGATATTTATCACCAGGCAATTCTTAAAAAAGAGCCAAGGTTTGATAGTCTGGCAAGACCCTGTAAAATATCACATGCTGATTTGAACGGGGATGGGAAAATAGATTATATCATTTCTCAGTTCGGGAATCTGAAAGGAGACCTTTCCTGGATGGAAAATACCGGAAATGGTAATTATATTAAACATATTTTAAGAAATAAATCCGGCCCCATCAGCACTATTGTTCAGGATTATAATCATGATGGACTTCCGGATATTTGGGCATTATTTGGTCAGGGTGAAGAAGGTATATTCTTGTTTACCAATAAAGGGAAAGGCGTGTTTGAGGAAAAACAGGTGTTGCGTTTTCCGCCTTCTTATGGATCGGTATCTTTTGACCTGATAGATTTTAATAAAGATGGTTTCCCGGATATTATTTATACGGCCGGAGATAATGGCGATTTTACCGATATCTTAAAACCATATCATGGAGTTTATATTTTCATGAATGATGGGAAAAATAATTTTACCCAAAAATATTTTTATCCGATTAATGGATGTTTTAAAGCAATTGTACGTGATTTTGACGGAGATGGGCAGCTGGATATTGCAACCATCAGTTTTTATCCATCAGCTATAGAACCAGAAGAGCCATTTATTTACCTTGAAAATATCGGGAATTTTAAATTTCAACCCTATTCTTTACCACCCGGTACTCGATTCCAGAAAGGGATTACAATGGATGTGGGAGATATTGACGGAGATGGTAAGCCAGACCTGATTTTAGGAAACGGATTTTACACCAGTAAACCTGGACTATACAAAGAACCTCTTTTTTTGGTGCTTAAAAACAGAACTACCCGAAAAAAGTAGGCAGATTTTCAGTTCAACCCTTTTAATACCTATTCAATCAATCGTATAAATTAAGTATATGAAATATACAATTTTGTTCGCATTTTTATTTATTTTCTTATTCAGTGATCTCACTGCGCAGCAAAAAGACAATCAATTTGAGTTGAGCTCTCCGGATGGTAATACCCTGGTTACTGTTTCTTCCGGTGCTAAACTGGCTTGGAAAGCCATTCATGATCACCAGGAAATTATACAAAGTTCAACCGTTTCCTTACATCTAGCCAATCACCTGGTATTAGGGGAGAATAATACAGTACTCTCCTCCAAAAAGGAAAGTATCAATGAGCAAATCATTGCTCTCAATTATAAAAAGGATACCATTCTTAATAGCTGTAACCAGCTTACCATTTATTTTAAAGGAAATTATGCTATTCAGTTCAGGGCTTATAATGAAGGTGTTGCATACAGGTTTATTACGAGTAAAACAGGGAATATTATCATTGAAAATGAGGAAGCGAATTTTAATTTCACCCAGAATTGCAGGACCTTTATTCCCTATGCCAATGGCCCCAGAGAAAAAGACAAATTCGAACAATCCTTTGAAGCACTATATGACGAACCCCTGCTGAGTGAAATACAGAAAGATTCACTAATTATTTTACCCCTGCTGGTTGACCTGGGAAATCATAAAAAAGCTGTTATTACAGAAGCAGACCTGGAAGATTATCCGGGAATGTATATTACAGCAAACCCCGCAACAGCCAATGGGTTAAAGGCCGTTTTTGCCCCTTATCCGGCAGGAGAGAAAATTGGCGGGTATCATACCCTGAATTATGTTTCCACCGGAAGGCTAACTTATATTGCTTCTACCGGCGGGAGCAGAACTTTTCCCTGGAGGATATTGGTGATCAGTGATGCCGATAAGGATTTAGCCAACAATGATATGGTTCAAAAGCTGGCATCTCCCAGCCGCATCAGTAATACCAGCTGGATCAAACCCGGTAAAGTAGCCTGGGACTGGTGGAATGACTGGAATATAACACATGTGGATTTTAAGTCAGGAATCAATACCGAAACCTATAAATATTATATTGACTTTGCATCAGCCAATCAGCTGGAATATCTGATTTTGGATGAAGGCTGGTCACTGCATAATGATCTGTTACATATCAATCCGCAAATTAACCTCGGGGAACTGGTTAGTTATGCCAATCAGAAGCATGTAGGCCTGATATTATGGTCATCTGTTATTGGCATGGATATCAATACCGACAGTGTTTTATCCAAATATGCGGCAATGGGTATCAAAGGGTTTAAAGTTGATTTTTTTGACCGCGATGATCAGCTGATGGTTGACCGGATTTATACTATTGCAGCAAAGGCTGCGGCACATCAAATGTTACTGGATTTACATGGAATGTATAAGCCTACGGGAATTCAGCGAACTTTTCCCAATATCTTAAATTTTGAAGGCGTAAAAGGAATGGAGAATGTAAAATGGTCTTCTAATCTTAAAGTGCCGGCTTATGATGTAAGTATTCCATTTATCCGAATGCTGGCAGGCCCGATGGATTATACACCCGGTGCCATGCGTAATGCCACTTCCACATTTTTCAGGCCCAATAATGCTTTACCTATGAGCCAGGGTACCCGTTGCCATCAGATGGCTATGTATACTGTATTTGAAGCTCCTTTACAGATGCTGGCAGATAATCCCACTATATATACAAAAGAACAGGAATGTACCAGTTTTATCTCTAAAGTACCGACTGTATTTAATGAAACGGTTGCGCTGGATGGCCAGGTAGGTGCTTTTATAGCTATTGCCCGAAGAAAAGAAAAAAACTGGTTTGTCGGAGCAATGACCAACTGGACAGCACGTGTAACGGATATCCGTTTTTCGTTTTTAGGAGAAGGTAATTATGAAGCAGAGGTATTTAAAGATGGGATCAATGCAGATAAGGATGCCACAGATTATAAAAAAGAAATTATTCAGGTAAACCGTAATACAATCCTTTCCGTAAAAATGGCCCCCGGGGGTGGTTGGACAGCAAGGGTGTATCCGGTTCATTAAGTATAGGTTTAAATAATTATTTATGTCATACACAGCAGATCAGGGTCGCTACCAGCAAATGCAATACCGCAGGTGTGGTAAATCGGGTATACAGTTACCGGCATTATCATTGGGGTTATGGCACAATTTCGGTGATGTGGATGAACGCAGTAATTACCGTAAAATATTGCATACAGCATTTGACCAGGGGATTACCCATTTTGACCTGGCCAATAATTACGGCCCTCCTCCCGGCAGCGCTGAAAGCAATTTTGGCAAACTGCTGAAAGAGGATTTCGGTGCTTACAGGGATGAGCTGATCATTTCTTCCAAAGCAGGGTATACGATGTGGGAGGGGCCATATGGTGACTGGGGCTCTAAAAAGTATTTGGTATCGAGCCTGGACCAGAGTTTGAAACGGATGCAACTGGATTATGTGGATATATTTTACCACCATCGACCGGATCCGCTTACTCCACTGGAAGAAACAATGGGGGCACTGGACCTGATTGTAAGGCAGGGCAAAGCACTGTATGCCGGGATATCTAATTACCCGGCTGATAAAGCAGCAGAAGCCATTACATTATTAAAAAGGATGGGTACACCCTGCCTGATACACCAACCCAAATATTCCATGTTTGTACGTTGGGCAGAAGAAGGGTTACTGGATGTGCTGGAAGAACATGGAGTGGGTTGTATACCTTTTTCACCACTGGCACAGGGATTACTTACCAACCGTTACCTGAATGGGGTGCCCGAAGGTTCCAGGGCTTCTAGAGGGGTATTCTTAAAAGCGGAAGATATTACAAAAGAAAAAGTTGAGAAGATCAAAGCATTGAATGTAATAGCTATTGAACGCGGTCAATCCCTGGCACAAATGGCATTGGCCTGGTTATTAAAAGATAAACGGGTTACCAGTGTACTGATAGGTGCCAGCAGGCCGGAACAATTACTGGACAGTATTGCCTGCTTAAAAAATACCCATTTTGACAAGGAAGAGCTGGACAGGATTGAATTGATTTTACAGTAATGAACAAAACAATTACAAGGATTAAAATTTTATCGAATCAGCAATGGAACCAAGTATTAAAAATATCTTATTCCTTCAAAGACAGGTTGCTTATCACCGGGATGAACAAGCGTACCGGGAACTTTTTTTCTGTTTTCAGAAGCCGTTATACCGGTTTGCAAATAATATCGTCCGTAATGGGGAAGTGGCGGATGAAATCGTATCTGATGTAATGATGAAAGTGTGGAGTATCGGCATAAAACTCGCTGAGATTGAAAAACTGAATAATTATTTATTTACTTCTATCAGAAATGCCAGCATTACCTATTTAAATAAAAACAGGCTGAAGCAGGTAAGCATGATGGAACCATTGGAATATTCTTTTATAGATAATAGTTATAATCCGGAAAGAAAAATTATGCTGACGGAGATAGAACAGAAAATAGAAGTTTCTGTATCACGGTTACCCAGGCATTGTCAGAAAGTATACAGAATGGTGAAAGAAGATGGTTTTTCGCATAAAGATGTTTGCAAGATTCTGGAAATAACCCAGAATACCGTTGAATCGCATATGCGGATTGCTTTAAGAAGAATAAGGCTGGAATTAGATGATTATGCTATTGTAAAAAAAGGTACAGAGCATTATAAAAAACAAGTTTCCTGATCATAGATGTATTGAAAATTCAATTTAAAATGATGAATCTTAAGAAATTCTGCAGCAGTGTACTGTTCTTTTTTATATACCTGACAGCAACAGCACAGCCGCTCACCCACCAGCAAAGACAGGATCTCATTAACCATAAGATAGCAGATCTGATTTCAAAAATGACACTGGAAGAAAAAGTGAAGCAAATGGTTCATCATGCTCCTGCTATTGAGCGGTTAAACATACCTGCCTATAATTGGTGGAATGAAGCATTACATGGAATAGCACGTTCCGGCAATGCCACTGTTTTTCCGCAGGCAATTGGACTTGCAGCCACATTTGATGAAGACCTTGCCTACCGGACTGCGGATGCTATTTCGGATGAAGCCAGGGCCATTTATAATGCTGCTATTAAAAATGACCATCATTTAAAATATGCCGGATTAACTTTCTGGACTCCCAATGTAAATATTTTCAGGGATCCACGCTGGGGAAGAGGCCAGGAAACTTATGGGGAAGATCCTTATTTAACCAGCAGGATGGGATTGAATTTTGTAAAAGGGTTACAGGGAAATAATCCCGATTTTTTAAAAGTAGCTGCCTGTGCAAAACATTTTGCCGTGCACAGTGGCCCGGAAAAATTAAGACATGTATTTGATGCAGAAGTTTCTAAAAAAGATTTATTTGAGACTTATTTACCTGCTTTTAAAACTTTGGTAGTGGAAGGTGGCGTGGAATCTGTAATGTGTGCGTATAACCGGACCAATACGGAACCCTGTTGCGGCAGTAAGGAATTGTTGGTGAATATATTGAGGAATAGCTGGGGATTTAAAGGGCATGTGGTTTCTGATTGCTGGGCATTGGCAGATATTGACAAAGGGCATCAGTTTACTAAAAATCCGGTAGAGTCTGTAGCACTATCTTTTAAAAAAGGTGTTAACTTAAATTGCGGGGATGAATATTATCCTTACCTGATTGATGCCGTTAAACAGGGATTGGTTTCGGAAGAAGAAATCAATCAGTCATTAGCTGTTCTGTTGCGTACCCGATTTAAACTGGGAATGTTTGATACCGGTATTCCCAACCCCTATGATACCATTTCTGCTTCCAGTATCAATTCTTCAGCCCACCGGAAAATAGCATTGGAATCGGCACAAAAATCAATCGTTTTATTGAAAAACAATGCTGTTCTTCCTTTAAAAAGCAATATTGGTTATTTATTCTTAACCGGGCCAAACGCAACCAGTATTGATGCGTTGCTGGGTAATTATTATGGAATTAATCAGAATATGATTACAGTGCAGGAAGGGATAGCCGGACATCTGGATCCGGGTAGCCTGCTGCAGTATAAGCAAGGCTTTTTGGCAGACAGGGCCAATGTGAATCCGTTTGACTGGACTACCGGAGATGCAAAAGAAGCGGATGCTGTTGTGGTGGTGATGGGATTATCCGGAAATTTTGAAGGAGAGGAGGGAGAGTCCATAGCATCCCCTGATTTTGGTGACCGTTTAAATTATGACTTACCTCAAAACCAGATTGATTTTCTGAAGAAATTAAGAAAGGGCAATACAAAACCCATTATCGTGATTGTAACTGCCGGTAGCCCGGTGAATATGAGTGCTATCAGCGAGTTGGCTGATGCTGTTCTGTTTGCCTGGTATCCTGGAGAGGAAGGAGGGAATGCCATTGCTGATATTTTATTCGGAAAGGTTTCCCCATCGGGAAGGCTGCCCATTACTTTTCCAAAATCGTTGGACCAGTTGCCAGCTTATGAAAATTATAGTATGGAAGGCAGAACTTACCGGTATATGCAGGAAGAACCCTTATATCCGTTTGGGTATGGTTTATCTTATACAAAGTTTAGTTATGAAGACCTGCAATTATCTGAAAAATTAATTAAGAAAGGGGAATCTGTTAAACTATCCTTTTCATTAAAAAATAAAGGAAAAGTAGCTGCGGAGGAAGTGGTGCAGCTGTATATTAAAAGAGAAAATGATAGTATTGCTACTCCTCTGTTCTCCTTAAAAGGTTTTAAAAGAGTAGCTGTAAAAGCCGGGGAAAGCGTACCACTCAGTTTTACAATTACTCCTGAAATGATGACTATTATAGATAATGATGGAAAAAATTTACTGGAAAGTGGTACAGTAACCGTATTTATTGGAGGTGCATTACCCGTTCAGCGCAGCCTTGATCTGGGTATGAGTAAGGGACTGAGTGCAGCATTTGAGATAAAATAATTTTCTTAAACTGAACGGAATGAAAAAATTACATAAAAGAAATTCAGCATTTTTTTTTATTCCTTTTCTTATACTGTTATATGTATTGCCTGTTATCAAAGGGTATTCTAATATTAAAACCCTTTACCAGCAAAAAATAGACACTGTTTCAAAAGAAGAGGTTCAAAAATGTTTTGAATTGTATGGCAGGAATCTACCACATTCCCGTTTGTTTTTTAATAAAAGTGATATCCGCCGGCTGCAATATTTATATGATCAGAAAGATACCATTATCCAAATCGGTTATCATCAGCTAATGGCGAATGCAGCAAAAAGCCTGCAGCAGCCGGTATTACAATATGGGCTGGACGCTGCAAATTTAAGAATCCCCTCTATTCATGCTTTTGCCAGCCAGGTCCCTTCGCTGGTGATGATGTATCAATTAACCGGAAATAGAGTCTATGCTAAGCGTTGCTGGGACCAGCTGGAATTGTTTATTGAGTATCCTGATTGGGGTGCAAACAGACATTTTCTGGATACCGGTATCGGTGCTTTTGATTTTGCATTAGCGTATGACGGATTATTTGATTATCTGGATGAACATCAGAAAACTATATTGAAGCAGGCTGTATTAAAAAATGTGCTGCTCCCTGCAAAATTTCAAATGGAACATCATAAAGCCTGGTGGAATATAGGAACCAATAACTGGAACGGAATCTGTAACGGAGGTTTGATCATGGCTGCCCTGGCTATGTATGAAGACGACCCGGTTTTAATGAGTAGTATTATTTCTCTGGCTGCCAATGGGCTTCCGCATTATATCCATGCTTTTGAGCCCGACGGGCAAAGTGAAGAAGGGTTGATGTACTGGGGATATGGCCTGATGTATACCACATTGGCCTTTGAAAGTATGCATAACGTGCTGGGGACCGCTTTTGGAATAGACGAATCACCCGGATTTAAGAAAACCGGTTGGTTCCCATTATTTGTTTCGGGTCCGGTTACAAGTTTAAGTGTAGGTGATGACCCGGTTAAAAAATCCAGAAGTGGCAGCTTTTTCTGGTTTGCCAGAAAAAATAAGGATTCTGCCCTGGCAAAAATGCAATATGACCTCTGCCTCGAAAACCATACAGTATCCTGGGCCGAAATGTTGTATTATCAACCATTACTGTTAAGCAGGCATTCTAATGAAACTGCGCGTTCTACCGATAATTATATACATGGAATAGAACTGATGAGCCTGCGGGAAAACTGGGATAAAAATGCCCTGTTTATTTCCATGCATGGAGGCAGTAATAATGCCAATCATGGCCATCTGGATGCCGGTTCCTTTGATATACAGGCTTTTGGACAGGTTTGGGCCAATGGGGATCTTGGGAGCGACAATTATACATTTCCCGGATATTTTGACAAAACTTTTCCTGCTTATTATGATAAACAGACTGCCATCACTGTTCCGGGCAGGTGGCATTTTTACAGGTTAAGGGCAGAAGGTAAAAACTGTATTGTAATCAATCCCGGTATCCGGCCGGACCAGGACCCTTTAGCCGCCGCCAGATTCCTGCGTTATGGTAAAAAGGGAGAAACAAGTTTTTATATAACCGACCTTACAGATTGTTATAAACGTGATGTTCAATCCTATCAACGGGGTATCAAAATGGACAGGACTTTGCAAATCATGACCGTGCAGGATGATATTATTCCTGACTCAACATGCGTTCTTTGGTGGGGTATGCATACCAGGGCTGCTATCACTATTAAGGATGATAAAAGAACTGCTTATTTAAAAAGCGGGGGCCAGATTCTGGCTGCAACAATTGTTAGTCCGGCAGAAGCATTTTTCCAGGTATTACCAGCCAGTTATTTACCGGGCGAATCTTTCCCGCTGACTAAGCAATCAGAAAATATTGGGTTTTCAAAGCTTGCTATTCAATATACAGCATCCGGTAAAACAACGGTCAGGGTTGATTTTTCGAATGAAAATGAATTATCTGCAAGCCAAAAACATTTTATAATTCCATTGAAAGATTGGTAAGCAGTAATTGAAACGGTACAATTCAGTAAAAACAGAAATCAGCGTATATGAAATTTACTATCACTATTTTGTTATTCCTGGCGATGCTGTCAGGGTTAAGTGCACAGCCAAAAATTAATATTGCAAAGCAGGTTGATTTGATTGAAAAACAGTACGAAGGCATGTTAAAGGCCTGCCGGGACACCAGTGTATTTCCGCAGTCACTTTTGCCGGATGGAACTGTAAGGCAGATGAAAAGTGCCTGGTGGTGCAGTGGATTTTTCAGTGGTAACCTTTGGTATATTTATGAACTGACACATCAACCTAAATGGAAAGAAGCCGCTGAAAAATGGACATTGCCTTTACAAAAAGAACAATACAATACCAGTACCCATGACCTTGGCTTTATGTTGTATTGTTCCTTTGGAAATGGATACCGGCTTACAAAGAATGAAACTTATAAACCAGTATTGATTACCGGTGCCAGGTCCTTATCCACCCGGTTTAATCCAAAAACGGGGTTAATAAAATCCTGGGATGGCTTTAAAGGGTTTAAGTATCCGGTTATCATTGATAACATGATGAACCTGGAATACTTGTTCTGGGCTGCAAAAACTACGGGGGACAGCAGTTTTTATCAAATCTGTGTTTCACATGCTAATCAAACAATTAAAAACCATTTCAGGGAGGATTACAGCAGTTATCATGTAATCTGTTATGATAGTTTGGGCAATGTACTGGCTAAAAAAACAGCACAGGGTTATGCCGATAATTCTGCCTGGGCCAGGGGACAGGCATGGGGTTTATATGGATTTACCGTGATGTACCGGGAAACAAAGGATCCGAAATATTTAGAACAGGCTATTCATATTGCTGATTATTTTATTCACTATCCTCATCTGCCAAAAGATAAGATTCCATATTGGGATTTTAATGCACCTGATATACCGGATGCCCCCAGAGATGCTTCTGCAGCAGCTGTTGCTGCCTCTGGCTTATTGGAACTAAGCAGGTATGTATCATCCGATAAAAAAGAAGCCTATTTTTCATTTGCAGCAGAAGTACTGCAAAGTTTATCTGGGCCGGGATATTTTATATCAGACCCATCCAAATGTTTTTTGCTTTTACACAGTACCGGTAATAAACCGGCAGGCAGCGAAATAGATGTACCCATTATTTATGCAGATTATTATTATCTGGAAGCATTAGTGCGCTATTCCAATATCATTCATCACAGAAAGGTAATACCGGCAGTAAACTGAAGCTTCAAAGAAAACACATTCTCCATCAGATAAATTATAGTATGAAATACTTATATAAAATATTACTGGTAACTTTTACAGGACTTTTTTTTAATGCCAGTTCCGAAGCACAATTTTATAAATTGAATTTCGGTTTATCTTCTCCCCAACCGGTGTCAGCTTTACCGCATACGGAAACCCCAATACCACAACCGGTGAGGAAGGCAAAAGTGTTGGCAGATGCGAAAATTCAGGCAGTTGCTGATGGCAGCTTTACTATTATTAACGGATGGGAGTTGATTGAAGCCCAAAAGGCAGGATCCAGTGCTGAACTGATATCCGGGTTAAATTATAATTCGGGTTTATGGTATAATGCTACTGTTCCCGGAACGGTTTTAACAACACTGGTTCAGCAGGGTGTATACCCGGATCCATATTTTGGGTTAAATAATGTATCTATCCCGGATTCTCTGTGCAGGGAAAACTGGTGGTACAGAACCGTTTTTTCCATACCGGCTGCAAAAAAGGGAAAAATGGTATGGCTCCAGTTTAAAGGGATCAACTATAAAGCTGCCGTATGGCTGAACGGAAAAAAAGTGGGTGACATAAATGGTGCATTTTGCAGAGGAAATTTTAATATTACCCGATTTGTAAAGGCAGGGAGTAAGAATGTACTGGCAGTTTTAATCCTCCCCCCGCCGCACCCTGGCATACCTCATGAAGAATCTCCAAAAGCAGGTACCGGGCCGAATGGCGGTCTTTTATGCCTGGATGGCCCAACCTTTATTTCATCTGAAGGCTGGGATTGGATACCCGGAATCAGAGACAGGAATATAGGTATCTGGCAGGATGTACAACTAAAGTTTACGGATGCTGTAACCATTGATAACCCTCATATTATCACTGATTTACCATTGCCTGACACCAATTCTGCTAAAATTAAGATAAGTGCTGAAGTATTTAATTCATCCGGCAGTAGTCAGGAGGTGACGGTTCAAACTAAAATTGAACAAATTAACTGTACACAGAAAGTTGTATTGGAACCCCATTCAAAAAAAACTGTGGTGTTTAGTACTGATCAATATCCCCAGTTGCAAATGCAGCATCCGCGTTTATGGTGGCCAAATGGGTATGGTCATCCCGCTCTATATAGTGCATTATTAACAGTTGCTATTCAGGATAAAATTTCAGATCAGAAAACTGTCCGGTTTGGAGTAAGGGAATTGTCTTATGACCTGACTGTTGATCTGAATGCACAGCAAAGAGCAAAAAGAATAGAATTCAATCCAATTGATAACCTGAAAGGAGGGAAACCTTTATTCAATACTATTAACAGAAGAGACGTGCTGCGGGATGTATGGATACCCCAGTTAAATGCGGGCATTGATCCCCGGATTTTTAAATTAAGTGAAGACAGTTTAACAGCTCCATACCTGGTGATTAAGGTAAACGGGCAACCCATTTTTTGTAAAGGAGGAAGCTGGGGAATGGATGATGGTATGAAAAATGTATCAAGGGAGCACCTGGAGCCTTATATGCGCCTGCACCGGGATGCCAATTTTAATATGGTCCGCAACTGGACCGGAGAAAGTACGGAAGAAGTATTTTATGATTTATGTGATGAATACGGTATGCTGGTTTGGAATGATTTCTGGATGTCTACGGAAGGGTACAATTTATATCCGGAAGATAACCAGTTGTTTTTAGACAATGCCGTTGAAACCATCCGGCGCTTCAGGAATCATCCATCCATTGCCATCTGGTGCCCGAGAAATGAAGGAGGGGCACAGGAGGTCATTGATAATGGGTTAACCAATGCGATTGCCATAGAAGATGGTACCCGTTATTATCAGCCCAATTCGAGGTACGTTAATTTACGGCCCAGTGGCCCCTGGAATTATTTCAGGGATCCTGCAGATTATTTCAGGAATAATGCAAATGGATTTGATACGGAATTAGGAACACCCTGTATACCCACAGCCGGTTCTATGCGGCGCATGATGTCTGCAAAAGATGTCTGGCCCATCAGTGATGCCTGGTACTATCATGATTTGCATGATGGACAGCTGGTGTACAGGGCAGCAATTGATTCATTATATGGAACACCAGCAGGACTGGAGGATTTTTGCAGTAAAGCACAAATGATCAATTATGACAGTCACCGCGCCATGTTTGAATCCTGGAACAGCAAGTTGTGGAATAATACTTCCGGACTTTTGTTGTGGATGACGCATCCTGCCTGGCCCAGTACCGTATGGCAGGTCTATTCTTCAGATTATGAAACACCTGCTTCTTATTTTGCCTGTATGCATGCCTGTGAACCCACACATATACAAATGAACCTGCATAATAATGCAGTGGTGGTGGTGAATGCTTCTTTACACCGCTACCCTCATTCAAAAGCAGTGCTGAACATTTATGACCTGCATGGAAATGTATTGCAGCATGATGAAGCATTTGTGGATGTTGAGATAAATAAGCATACAAATGCTTTTATCGGGCAGCTTGCAGCAATTAAACAGGACATATACCTCGCAAGGGTTGAACTGGTTGCTGCAAACGGTACTGTTATTTCAACAAATGATTATTGGAAAAACGGGAAAGATGGCAAAGACTTTAAGGAACTGAATCAATTGTCTGCCGGCGGTGTTCAGATTGAATATATAGCAGGGAACAGTACGAACAGCAAAACTATATTGATTAAGAATACAGCTTCAGTAATTGCTGCAGGTATAAAATTAAATCTTGTAAATAGCGAAACAAAGGAAATTATTTTGCCGGCTTATTTTTCTGATGGATATTTTAATTTATTACCAGGGGAAAGTAAAACCATTCAGGTTAGTTATCAGGTTCCGGATGCTAAGCAACCATTGAAAGTGATTGCAGAAACCTATCATTCAGCTGGTAATTGAATAACCGGGGAATACAAATTGGATTTTGGGTCTTAATTTAAGTATTTATTAAAAGTATAAATATGAAACAAAAAGTCTTATTACTGCATCTTATTCTGCTCAGTTTTTTACTCAGCAATGCTCAAATAAAACTTGCCTCCGGTACATTACATTCCGCTCCAGCTAACTCACTTAAATTAGCGGGGATATTTGGTGATCATATGGTTATTCAGCAGGGTATTCATGCACCAGTATGGGGTACAGCAGTTCCCAATTCCACGGTAAAGGTTGAACTGGCAGGAACTGTATCTGTAGCAAAAGCAGATCCAGCAGGTAAATGGATGATTCGGATGCCGGTTTTGGAGGCTGGTGGCCCCTATATACTGAAAGTGACAGGTACCAATACTTTTAGTTTTAAAGATGTGATGATTGGAGAAGTGTGGCTGGCTTCCGGTCAATCTAATATGGCCATGAGTGTGGTATCTGCCGAAGGTGATCATTTTGGAAAATCTGCTGAAGAATATACATTTCCGAAGATCCGTCTGTTTACAGTTCCCAACAGTACGGCCATAGTGCCTGTTTCTGATATCAACTCTGGTGCATGGAAACTCTGTGAACCGTCATCTATTAAAGATTTCACCGCTGCAGGTTTTTATTTTGCACGCGAACTCTATCAGCATCAAAAAGTGGCAGTAGGCATTATCAGTTCTTCCAAAGGGGCTACCAATGTGGAAGCATGGATGAGTGCAGATATACTGGCCACTATCCCGGAATTCAGAAACAAAGTATTAACTACAGACCGGGACGAGCAAAAATGGAATGAGTTTGCCAGAAAAGGAATAGAGGCTGATCAGACCAGGGAAGTTTTAGCTAAAACTGCAACTGAAGGGATTAAAGCAGGTGTGCATTTACCGGCATATAATGATAGCGGCTGGAAAAAAACCATCCTTCCAATAGACATGCCTTCATTGGGTTTGAATGGTTATTGGGGATTTGTCTGGGTGCGCAAACATATTGAACTGTCAACTGCTGATACTGCATCCGATTTAAATATACACCTGGTATTAAATTCTACTTACAATACTGTGTATTGGAACGGAATTGAAATTGCAAAGAATCAGAATCAGCTAAAACCAAAAAATATTTTAATTCCGAAACATTTAGTACATGCAGGATCTAATGTAATTGCCATTAAAATGGTTGTGTATTGGGGCAGTGCTAATCTTGGATTAAAAGGGGAAGACGCTTTTGTACAGGCAGGTTCAAATCAGGAAAAGATATCATTGGGAGGAGAGTGGTTATTTAACAGTAAGATTGAACCGGTTTTGCCCCAATGGCAGGACTATTTTAACAGGGATAATGTGTTATTCAATGCCAGAATTGCACCCATTATTCCTTATGGGATTAAAGGTGTGATCTGGTACCAGGGAGAAAACAATATCAGAAAGGCTGCATTATATCAAAAACTTTTTCCTATGCTGATTGAAGACTGGAGGATACGGTGGGGTTTGGGATATTTTCCTTTTTTGTATGTACAACTGGCCAATTATAATGCAAGAAAGGATAAGCCTGTTGAGGATGACCTGGCAGAATTAAGAGAGGCACAATTATTTACACTTAGGTATCCGAATACAGGTATGGCGGTAACTTCAGATATTGGCGATGCCAATGATATTCATCCCAAAGATAAACTGGATGTGGGCAAACGTCTTTTCCTGGCTGCGCTTAAAGTAGCCTATCATGAAAATATCGTCTATTCCGGCCCGCTTTATGATTCAGCAAAAGTTGAAGGTTCAAAAATGCGTTTGTATTTTTCTTCAGTGGGTTCAGGGCTTATCTCTAAGAATGGGGAAGTATTGAAAAGTTTTGCAATGGCCGGGGATGATCATCACTTCTATTGGGCCAATGCAGTGATTGTTAATAATACCGTAGAAGTAAGTTGCCCTTCTGTTCCTGTACCAATTGCTGTAAGATATTCCTGGGAAAGTAATCCCGATGGTAATTTATATAATAAAGAAGGATTGCCCGCTTCTCCTTTCCGGACAGATCAATGGGTAAATCCGAATAAAAAATAGCGATGAATACCTACATTCAGTATTAAATAATCTAACACATGAAAATTGTCCGTATTTTTTTACAACTTTTTTTCTTTGCCCTGAGTAATTTTTCTCATTCCCAGCAAATTCTGCTGAAGCAGTCCAATGCGAGTGGAATTTATCAGCAAGGAGAGAAGGTTCAAATGACTTTGTATGCAAAGGATCAGCATACCGATTCTGTTACTGTCAGGATCCGGAAAAATTTCAGTACACAGGCTATTACTCAACAATTAAAATATCCGGGTGATTCATTAATCGTTTATACTGAATTATTGAAGGAACCCGAAACGGTTATTGTAGAGGCCAGTACCAGGACAGATACAGTAAGTATGGGTTGTATTGTGGCTCCGGAAACATTTAGGGCTGCCACAGAAAGGCCAAAAGATTTTGATAATTTCTGGAATGCTGAAAAAAAAGCATTGAGGTCCTTGCCCATGGAAATTAAATCAGTAGCCTTGAAAGAGTTATCTCCCGGCTTTATGGTTTCAGATATGGAAATCAATTGTACCGGTCCTAAGCCGGCAAGAGGTTATTTCGCAAAACCCATCAATGCAAAACCTCATTCGCTGCCAATTGTCATCTATTTTCATGCTGCAGGCGTAAATGGATCCTGGTGCCGCTCTGAACCGGGAAATGCACTACGTTATGCCAAAATGGGTGAAGGTGTACTTGCCTTTGACCTGAATGCCCATGGAATGCTGAACGGTCAGCCTGATGCTTATTATAATGACCTGGAGAACGGAGCACTGAAAGATTACGCAACCAGTGGACTGGAAAATAAAAATGATTGTTATTTCAGGGGTATGTATCTGCGACTGATACGAACCATTGATTTTTTAACCTCCCAGCCAGAATGGGATGGGAAAAGGATTTTGGTAATTGGCGAAAGCCAGGGAGGAGGACAGTCTTTGGCTGCAGCCGGACTGGACTCCAGGGTTTCTGCAGTAGTGGTAACAGTACCCGCCATGTGCGATTGGGGAGGAACATTAATTGGAAGAAAGGGTAGTTGGCCCTATCCTTTTGCAACTAAATATAACCGGGAAAAAATGCTGGCTGCCCTGCCTTATTTTGATGTGGTTCATGTATTGAAAGGATCTAAAGCTACACTGGTGGTGGAGATAGGATTAATAGACAATACCTGTCCGTCTTCTGCTGTTTTTGCTGCATTGAATCAGGCAGCCGGTGAAAAATTCATTCTTACAGCTCCTTACCGGGCGCATCATTTTACCCAGCCTGCATATAAAAAAATATGGGAGGAAACGGTTAATCAGCCAAAAGAAAATTTTATAAAGAACTATCTGAAATAATTGCCATGCTTAACTATTAATCATTCAATTCAAAATACAATTATATGAGAATTATAATCGCCTTTGTTTTTTTATTGATCAGTACTGTTTCTTTTTCACAGGATAAAAAAACAATAAAGTTTGTGCCCACATTCGAATCGTTTAAAGCTTACAGGATACCTGAATGGTTCAGGGATGCCAAATTTGGAATCTGGGCACATTGGGGACCGCAGGCAGTTCCCCGCCAGGGAGATTGGTATGCAAAAAAAATGTATATGGAAGGCAGTGCAGATTACAAATACCATCTTGCCCATTTCGGCCATCCATCCGTATTTGGGTACAAAGACATAGTTAATCTGTGGAAAGCAGAAAAATGGGATCCAGACCAACTGATGGCATTGTATAAAAAAGCAGGGGCTAAATATTTTGTAAGTATGGGAACGCATCACGATAATTTCTTTTTGTGGAATTCAGCTATACATAAATGGAATGCTGTGCAAATGGGACCTAAAAAAGATGTAGTGGGTTTATGGCAAAAAGCAGCTTTGAAACAGGGGCTCCGTTTTGGTGTTTCAGAACACCTGGCAGCCAGTTATAACTGGTTTCAAACCAGTCATAAAGCTGATACCAGTGGCCCGATGAAAGGAGTTCCGTACGACGGGGCAAATCCTCAATATCAGGATTTATATCATACCCCAGCTGCCGCAGATGACAAAGGCTGGTTAAGTAAAAATAAAGAATGGCAGGCAGAATGGTTAGCCAGTATAAAAGAGTTGATTGATGGGTATCATCCTGATCTGCTGTATTCTGACAGTGGTTTCCCTTTTGATTCTGTTGGCAGGCAAATGGTGGCTCATTTTTATAATGAAAACATGAAATTTAACAACAACCGGATGGATGCAGTCTATAATTGCAAACAAGCTTCCCAGGGCATGTGGGTACAGGATTTGGAAAGAGGAATCATGGATAGTATTTCCCCATTTCCCTGGCAAACCGATACTTCCATCGGGGACTGGTTTTACAGAACCGGGCAAAAATACAGTAGTTCAGAAGAGATTATTCAGATGCTGATTGATATCGTTAGTAAAAATGGAAACCTCTTACTCAATATAGTACAGACACCGGAAGGAGATATTGAACAGGATATGATTCAGACATTGGATGAAATAGGCAGGTGGATTGCTATTAACGGGGAAGGCATTTATGGAACCAGGCCCTGGATAAAATATGGCGAGGGGCCGTCTACTACAGAAAAACAGGCAAAAGGCGCTTTTGGCGGATTAAAAGATGTTCGTAAATACCAGTCTGCCGATATCCGGTTTACGGTAAAAAATGGAATACTGTATACTTTTCTTTTGGCAAAGCCAACTGAAGATATACAAATCAAATCATTAGGAATTGCGGCTAAGGATGCCCGGAAAATTCATTCCATTCAGTTATTGGGATCAGATGAAAAAATAAAATGGCACCAAAATGATGATGCCCTGGTTATTGAAAAACCAACCAGTATTCCTATGGAAACTGTATTGTGTTTTAAAGTGAAATTCAGTAAGTAGCATAGTGTTGTTATATAACTTAACAGATAGTTGAATGAATAGAATGAAAATGAGAAAAGAATTACCTGCTAAATTCTGGTTGCAAATATTGTTTGCATTGTTTATATTAATTAATGGCCCTTCATTTTCTCAGCAAAAGGATTCCACCTTAACTGGCCGGAAATGGCCAACTTCCGGACTTAACCAGCATGATTTTCTCTATGCCGGAGAATGGCAGGGTTGTTCTTTTAAGGACCAGAAGATGTTTATTGTTAAACAGGGAAAAGTGGTATGGGAATATAGTATGCCCGAAGATGGGGAATATGGAGATATTGCCCTGTTACCGAACGGTCATATTTTATTTTCCAGAAAAACTGGTGCTTCAGAAATAACAATGGAGAAAAAAATAGTTTGGAATTATAAGGCAGAAAATAATGCTGAGATTCATGTATGCCAGCCTGCTGGGCCGGATAAAGTATTTATAGTGATCAATGCGGTTCCTGCCAAAGCCATTATTCTGAATAAAATTACCGGAAAAGTTGAGCAAGAGCTGATTATTCCTACGGGAGGTACTAATCCGCATGTGATGTTCAGACGTTGCCGTTATACAGCAGCAGGGACTTTTTTGGTGGGCCATCTGGATATGAATAAAGTGTCAGAATATGATAGTAGCGGCAAGGAGATATGGTCTGTTCCCGCACCTTCTGTATGGTCGGTATCCAGACTGGAAAATGGCAATACACTGGTAGGGGGTAATCAGCATTGTTATGTACGTGAATTTAACAAAGCAGGTAAAGTAGTTTGGGAATTAACGCAAAAAGATGTACCGGAAATTAAATTGTTTAATATACAGGAAGTGGTACGATTAAATAATGGGAATACAGTTATTTCAAACTGGTGTGCCGGGACTTTAAAAAATAAAGAGGATCAAAAAGGAACCGTGCAATTTTTTGAAGTAACTAAGGACAAAAAAATAGTATGGATTCTTTCCTCCTGGGACCATCCTGACCTTGGTCCTGCTTCGGCTATTCAGATTCTTGAATAACTTAAAACCGGCAATATGAAAAAAATAATATTCCTCATCTGTTTTATTATATTGAACAATATTGCAGAAGCCCAGGATCAAAATAATGCACAGTTATCAGATCAGCAGATATTAACCATTATCCAGAACAGCAGGCCTTCCAAAGGGGGCATTGTACCAAAAGATATAAGGAACAGATTAGGTGCCACTCATATGGATGGACAGTATTGTTTTACTAAAGAACCATTTATTATAGAGGGTGCCAGAAAAATGAATGAATTGGGATACGGGATTTTGAAACTCTGGTTTACAAAAGCAAATGGCAACCAGGGAGGATATAAATTTAATTCGGATTGGAAGCTTACAAAGAGCATGAGTTTAAAAGAACTGGCGGAACATCCTTATTATAAAGAAGTTTTTGACATGCCATTTAAGGTATTTGCTTTAAATATCAATGATGGTTTTGGAGGTGCTTCTGCAGAAGACCAAACCGTTACTTTGAATAGAATTGAAAATGAATTTTATGAACTGACCAAATACCTGATTAAAACATATAAAAAAAGAAAAGTGGTATTTGTATTAGAGATGTGGGAAGGTGATTGGGCAATGCGGGGAGGAACACAGGCAGGTTCTAAATGGAAAGTGGATAGTGTGCCGGCTGAGGCACCAGTAAGGGTAAAAAACATGATTGATTGGGTGAGAGCCCGGCAAAAAGGAGTAGACAGGGCAAGGGAGGAAAGTGTCAGATCAAAATGTAAGGTCTATAATGCAGTGGAAGTAAACCGGATATACGACGCTATGCAGGGAATACCCAGTATAGCAGGATCGGTTCTTCCCCAGGTGAAAGTGGATATGGTTTCCTGGTCGTCTTATGATGGAATATCCTCCGATGGATTAAAAATGTATAAAGGAATAAATTATATCCGTCATCAGTTAATCCCGTCGGATTATATGAAGGGTAAAAAAGTTGTTTTTATCGGAGAGATTGGTAAACCTGAAAATATCCAAAATCAAACCCGTGAATCTATCCGTGAATTCTGGGATCTGATGATGGGAGTATTTCTGGCACAGGATATTCCTTATATTATTAATTGGGAATTGTTTTGCAATGAACCAAAAGTGGGGCCCCGGACACAGGATCGAAATAAAACAAATGAAGAGTTAAGGGGATTTTGGTTAATTCGTCCGGATGGTACTAAAAGTTGGGCTCAGGAATATTTTGATGAAATTCTTTCCGGTATTAAACCATAAATCAACCTACTTACTTACTTGCATACTGGTACAGGCAACCTGAAAAATGAAAGCCCCGATAGATATCGGGGCAGTTCCAACGATTGCTTACTTGATCACCAATTTTTAAATAACCTGAAATAAAGACTTTAATTATTGTTTGTTACCGTTAAAAGAAATTTGAAAAAACATAAAAAATCAGATGCTGTTATTACAATTAACGGCCCTGCCACCAATGAACATCATCTACAAAAAGGTGATTGTCGTACAATGGAACGGCACCCCCTCCTCCGGGGAATGATTCAAAAGCTAGCCTTGTGATTTTTCTGCCGGATTCCAAATTAACAAAATGCATGTTCATTACATCTATTTGTTTAATACCATTGCACCATACTTCAATCCGCCCATCTGAGGCAGTGGCGGAACTTTGCATGGTAACTGTCATCCGAATTGTATTCCATTTACCCCTTTCCATGGTATAATGCTGGTTACCGGGATTGTTACCGAAAGCACCTGTCATTTCACAATAATACACATAGAGTTGGTTAGAGATGATTTCACCATGTGCATCGAACTGAATCCTGACACTGCCACCGTTTCCATTTGCACGGGCCTCGGCACCCCTGCCGCCATCATAACCCACTCCAATGTCAAAACCAAATTGTTTTCCATGTAATCCTTCCTGAAAATCAGAGTCGTACTTTATTCTGTATTGTAAGGTATAGGTATCTGCAGGAGGAATTTCCACCTGAACTGCTGCACCTGTATTACTTACCTTTTCTCCTTTTTTAAAGGTTATTTTGTAAGTGCTATCTTCTATGGCTGCAAATCCACGGCCCACCGGAAAAGAACCGTTTCCAAAATCTTTGCGTAACATTTCATTAGCATACATTCCATTGGGAATATTAAAATTAATTTTTCTTTCTGCATATTTTGTTTTTTCCGGGTTTAATTGTGCATTTACCTTGAAAACTGAACCCAGAAAAATCGGACAAATAATCAGTAAATAACCATATTTCATTTTCATATTTTAAGATTAACAGCCAGAGGTTTTATATGATTACTTTAGCTGCTGATAGTAAGACGATTTTTATCAGTGTTTACCCCAAAATCTGAAGTAAAAATTTTTATCTTATCCTGAAGTACTTTTAACGGTAAGCTGATTTAAAAGCGTCTTATTAGTTGGTTTATCATTAATTGCCGTATTACTTAAACATGCGGTTCAGGCATTTGACCATAAAATGGATTATTATGAACAACAGACATACATGTTTCTTAACTTCTTTATTGGTGTACACCATTTTGCAGATTTCTTTAGTTAACCCGCTTTTTGCTCAATCAGATGAGCTGGCCAATATTAAAAACCTGCCAGCACATCCCAGGTTATTGCTCTTAAAAGGAGAGGAAGACAAAATCAGGGAAAGCCTGAAGTCGAATCCTTCAATGGCAGTAATTCACCAGCAGATAGTATTGGAATGTGATAAAATGATCCGGCAAAAGCCTGTTGAGCCTATTAAAATCGGGAAACGATTGTTAGATAAATCCAGGGAAGCTTTACGAAGAATATTTTATTTGTCCTATACCTGGAGAATGACTCATGACCCTAAATACCTGCTGCGGGGAGAACAGGAATTAGTAGCAGTTTCCGGTTTCAGGGACTGGAATCCCTCTCATTTTCTGGATGTAGCAGAAATGACAATGGCAGTGTCTATAGGCTATGACTGGTTGTATGATGGTTTACCCGATTCTTCCAGAAAGATTATTCAGTCTGCAATAATGGAAAAAGGGTTAAAACCCTCCTTAGATTCTGCCAATAACTGGTGGCTTCATTCACCCATCAACTGGAACCAGGTATGTAATGCGGGAATGGCTTATGGAGCGATTGCAATATTTGAAGACCAGCCTCAGCAGTGCAGTGCCATCATTAACCGGTCCATCCATTCGGTTCAACTGGCGATGAAAGACTATGGCCCAGACGGAGCCTATGCAGAAGGTTATGGATACTGGGATTATGGAACCAGTTTTAATGTAATGATGCTGGGTGCCCTTGAAAAATTATTTCACCAATATTTTGGGCTTACTGATATTCCGGCTTTTCTAAAGACTCCCTATTATTATGAAAACATGACCGGTCCATCAGGAGATGGGTTTAACTTTTCTGATTCCGGCCTTAAAAGTGGCTTACAGCCTGCACTGTATTGGTTTTCCAAGCTGCTGCATGACCCTAGTTTATTATGGAACCAGCATGCTATATTATTGAAGAGCAAACCACGGGAGTATAACCAGAACAGATTATTGCCAGCATTGATCCTTTGGGCTGACAGTACTACCCATGCCGGGAATTTACCTCCAAAAGCACTGATGTGGGAAGGCACCGGAAAAACACCCGTTGCGTTGATGCGCAGTTCCTGGACGGATAGCAATGCGGTTTATATAGCTATAAAAGGCGGTTCGCCTTCCAATAACCATGCACATATGGATGCCGGGTCTTTTGTTATGGAAGCAGACGGAGAACGATGGGCAATGGATTTTGGCTCAGAAAACTATAATAATATTGAAACAAAGGGAATTGATTTGTGGAACATGAAACAAAATTCTCCAAGATGGGATGTTTTCCGGTATAATAATAAAGCCCATAATACCCTCATTTTTGATGACAGTTTACAAAGAGTGGATGGGATGTCGTTGATTTCACACTATTCCAAAACGCCAAAGTTTATGAATGCAGTTATTGATTTAAAAGATATTTACAAGGGGCAGGTAAGCAGTTTAAACAGGGGGATAGCGATCGTTAATCAGTCTTATGTGGTGATCCGGGATGAGATTATGCCAGTAGCAGCCCCGGTAAAAGTAAGGTGGAACATGCTAACAGCTGCAAATGTCCAAATCATCAGTAACAATAAAGCTGTATTAAGTAAAAATGGAAAGCAGCTGATACTGGAAGTACAGGAGCCATCGGATATTGTGTTAAAGACCTGGAATACAGATGCTCCTCATGCGTATGAATCTAAAAATGATGGAACCGTTTTTATTGGTTTTGAAAAGATACTGCCTGGGTCCACTATCAGTAATTTATCTGTAGTACTTATACCGGGGAGTGCAGCGGATCAAACACCCGGGAAAACAAAACCACTGTCCAAATGGCCCAATGATCTTAAACCATAGTTCATCTTTATGTGATGAAACTGATTAAAAAATATTTTGTAAAATAATAAAGTAATAAAGGATGATTAAAAAGAATTTCTTACTGATACTTGTTTCCTTATGTTGTATCGGTTTTCAATTAAATGCTCAGACAAAAGTAGGGCAGCTTAAATTTACTGATGCCAATGATGCCCTTCATTTACTGAAGCCGGCTTACCAGACAACATATGGCGATTTAAAACCTGCGGATATCAAATCAGTCACAGACCGGGTACTTGTTTTTCTGGATAGCAATTCAAAAGCAAGGCTGATTAATAAGGAAACCCATGCAGTAATTACAGATTTTAAAAGCATTGATCAGAATAGTATACTGGAACCCGCAACCTTCCGGATTACCAGTTATGAATGGGGTGTTACGTATGAGGGCATGTTATTGGCTGCCGAAGTTACCGGGGACCCACGGTATGCAAAATATGTAACAGACAGGTTCCGGTTTCTTAGTGATATTGCCCCTTATTACAGAAAACTGGATGCTTCTGTAAAGCTGGACCCCCAACTCCAAAAAATGATCCATCCCAAAGCCCTGGATGATGCAGGTGCGATGTGTTCTGCCATGATCAAAGCAACGATTGACAGCCTGCCTTTTAATGGGCGGCCACAGATAGATCATTATATGGATTATATTCTGCATCATCAATACCGCCTGGCGGACGGAACTTTTGCCCGTATGCTTCCTCATCCTAATACGATTTGGCTGGATGATATGTACATGTCTATCCCGGCCATTGTCAACATGGGCGTGTTAACAGGAGATAAACAATATTTTGATGCTGCCATTCAGCAGGTACTGCAGTTTGCGGACAGGATGTTTGTTCCCGAAAAAGGCTTATTCCGTCATGGATGGGTGGAAGGGATGACCGTACATCCTGCTTTTCACTGGGGCAGGGCCAATGGATGGGCAATCCTGGCCATGACTGCGGTGCTGGATGCCCTCCCTGAAAATTATCCCGGAAGAGCCAAAGTGATGGAATTGTTCCGGGCACATGTACAAGGACTGGCCGCTTTACAATCGGGCGAAGGATTCTGGCACCAGTTACTGGACCGGAATGATTCTTACCTGGAAACCTCCTGTACCGCCATCTATACCTATTGTTTTGCCCATGCCATTAATAAAGGCTGGATTGATGCACTGGCTTATGGTCCGGTTGCTGTACTGGGCTGGCATGCAGTAGCTTCAAAAGTAAACAGTAAGGGAGAAGTGGAAGGAACCTGCGTTGGAACCGGAATGGGATTTGACCCTGCATTCTATTATTACCGGCCGGTGCATGCTTATGCAGCACATGGTTATGGCCCGGTTTTATTGGCAGGTAGTGAAATGATCCGTTTAGTAAAGCATTACACTTTAAAAACATCAGATGGATCCGTTCAATTTTAAATGCACTAAAAGAGTAGATATGCGTACTGAAAGCAAGTTATTGCCTTTAGGTTTTATTGTTGTTATGCTGTTGGTATTATCTGCCGGCAAGGGGATTGCCCAGCATGCCTTACTTCCGGAATTGAATATATCTGCACTGGATTTTAAACATATTCAATATAAAACAGAACAATTTGATTGGGCAAAAGCTTACTGGGTGCAGATCAGGTCCATTGCTGACGAAGCTGTAAATGACAGCAGTGCAATTGAGTTGCCATTAAGAGGCGGCAACTGGGGCCATTATTATGTAGATCCGGAGGAAGGAAAACCCATGAAGCCGGGAAAATACCTGGGCAACTGGCATTGGGAGCATCACAACCAGGATGGTACCAAAACTTATTATGGGGTAGACAGTATCGTAAGTAAAGATTATGATGGTGTACTGATTCTAACGCAGGTACATGCTGCCTGGGCAACCCGTTTTTGTGCATTGTCTTTTGCTTACCGGATGACCGGTAATACCCAATACCTGAAAAGAGCAGTGCAAATTCTGGAAGCGTATGCCAAAGTCTATACCCGGATACCTTTTCATAATAAAGCAGGAGGTAATGATTTTATGTACGAAACCGGTGTAGGCCGCGTTAGTTCACAGGCATTGGATGAATCGGTTTGGCTGATTAAAATTTTGCAGGGTGCATCTCTTATCTGGACTGATCTATCAGCTGAGCAACATACCAATATTGAAAAGAATTTTTTATTTCCTGCAGTTGATATGATTCAGCATTGTTTTAACCTGGGGATACATAATATATCCAACTGGTACAATGCTGCAGTTGGGATGACCGGCTATCTCACATCAAATCCTGCACTGGTGGATTGGGCTTTACATGAAAAAAACAGGGGATTGCAGTACCAGCTTCAAAAAGGGTTTACTGCAGATGGGCATTGGTATGAGAACGCGCCAGCTTATCATTTTTATGCATTAAAACCGATGATTCTTTTGGCGGAATCTGCAAAGAATAATGGTGATACCAGTTTTTTAGCCGGATTGAAAAAAGCACTGGATGCTCCATTGGAGCTCATGATGCCGGATATGAATTTACCCCGTATCAATGATTCAAGAGAAGTATACCTGCCTGCATTTAAAGGGTATTATGAATATGGGTATTCCCGTTTTAAGAATCAGGATTATTTACCTGTATTAACCCATGGCAGAAATTTTAACGGAGGGACAGAGACGGTGAAGAAGATTGGCAATGATTTTGATGTTTTTGATTTCTCATTATTATACAGGGAGCCCCTGCCAGCAACAGCCCCGGCATTTATATTCAGAAACCGGCATCTAAACAATTCAGGGTTGGATATTTTGTATCAGGGAGAGGGTAAAACTGCTGTATGGCTGTTGGCTAAGTATGATATTAATCATCCTTCAAAAGGTTGGCATACGCATCCGGATGCGCTCAATTTTGTTTTATATGGCAGTGGTTCACAAATCTCCATTGACCCCGGCACTGCCGAATATGGGGCAGCTTCGCATGTAGGGTGGGATAAAACTTCAGTGGCACATAATTCTTTGGTGATTAACCAGCAAAACCAGTCGTTTAAAGGTTCTGAAAGCCTGTCCTTCGGTAAAACAAAGGGTGTTTCCTATTCTTTTACCCAAACTGACAGTGCTTATAAGGGAGTTTCCCATACCAGGGGTTATATCCTGGCAGATAATTCAACCGTTTTAATTGCAGACTGGATTACAGCTCCTGCATCGGATACAATTGATATTGCCTATCACCAGCGGGGTAACTGGAAGATAAAAGAAACAGGCCGGCAATGGCAGGTGCCCGATATAAAGGGGTATCAGTTTTTAAAAGAAGCCAGTATTACAGTTTCGGATACCTCGCATCTTTTTTCCACTGCAATTGCGCAAAAAGAAATAGTAACAGGTATCAATGCCACACAACCAGTTCAGCTGATTGAAGCAATGGGTATTGGCCCGGATTTTGAACCGGTACCCTGTGTAATTGCCCGATGCAGGGGTGCAAAACTATTTGTTTTGTGGTCAATCCGCTTAGATGGAAGTTCTGACAAAATCCGTTTTGAAATACTGGATCAAAACAGTAAGCCGAAAATTAAAGTGTATTGCCATGGAAAAGTACTCCTTCTGGACCCCGCCGGGAAATGTGCAATAGAATAACCGAAAAACAGAAAAGGAACCATTTAAGGATACGAAGTATAAATATTTGTGTAAACGTTTGAGTAAATATAGTGCGGGGCAATTGACCGGATATGATCTATATGGTCCTAATTTCATTTTTTAATTGACTGTACGACAGTTAAATACCTGTTTATTATTTATAATGAACTGCAGGTATTTATTTCCTTAAAAGCAATCCTGATGAAAAAATACAGCATGTTATTTTTTGTTCTTACCCTGATCAGTAACAGTGTTATGAGTCAAGCCCGGAAGGAAGTCCAGGTTGCCAAAGCAGTTGAAAGCCTAAAAGAAGCCATGATCCGGGCAGATAGTGCAGGATTGTCAGCCTTGGTTGCTGATAGTCTCAGTTATGGACATTCCAGCGGTAAAATAGAAAATAAAGCAGCTTTTATCCAGTCGATTACCAGTGGACGGTCCGTCTTTGTTTCCATTGAACTATTAAATCAGCATATCCAGGTATACCCACATACAGCTGTTGTACGGCATATTTTTCAGGCTGTTACCAATGATAGCGGGAAACCTGGTAAGGTAAAATTATCTATTGTAACTGTCTGGATCAGACAAAGGGGACACTGGCAGCTTATCACCCGCCAGGCTGTAAAAATACCAGATTAGTAATAATTATTTAAAATATTAAAATAAATATATGAACACTTTAGCATCATTTAGCCTGGCCGGCAAAACGGCATTGGTAACAGGCTGCGATACCGGATTAGGCATGGGTATGGCAACTGCACTGGCAGAGGCAGGAGCAACTATTATTGGAGCTTCTATTGTAGAAGATTATTCGGCAGTAAAAGAAGCTGTGGAAGCAACAGGCAGGCCATTCACCTATTACCGGGTGGATATCTCAGACAGGGAACAGTTGTATAGTTTTATCAATTCAGTTAAAGCCGCGCATCCCAGAATTGATATTCTGGTAAATAATGCCGGTATTATATTACGCAAGCCTGCTGCCGAACATCCCGATGAATACTGGGATAAAGTAATTGATATCAACCTGAATGCACAGTTTATACTTGGCCGTGAATTTGGTAAGCTGATGATAGAGCAGGGGGGTGGTAAAATTATATTTACCTGTTCCTTATTAAGTTTTCAGGGCGGCATTAATGTACCCGGATATACCGCCAGTAAATCTGCTGTTGCGGGATTGGTAAGGGCATTTGGCAATGAGTGGGGTAATAAGGGGATTTGTGTAAACGGAATTGCACCAGGGTATATTGCCACCAATAATACCAAGGCATTGCGGGAAGATGCAGATAGAAGTAAATCAATATTAGAAAGGATTCCTGCTGGCCGGTGGGGTGTGCCCGATGATTTTAAAGGCCCGGTAGTGTTTCTGGCTTCCGCTGCTTCTGATTATGTAAATGGCACTGTTTTATTTGTGGACGGGGGCTGGATGGCCAGATAAATTATTAAAATACAATACTATGGAAATACGATTTCAAAACAGCCCAAAAGAAGTGGCTGGAATGAATACAGTTGATTTGCGGGCATCATTTCTGGTGCAGGCAAATACTACTAAAGATACTATTCAGTTAGTGTACAGCCATTATGACCGGGCAATCATCGGCCATATTAAACCAGTATTGCAGGCAATTGCATTACCGGTGGAAGAAGAATTAAAAGCGGACTATTTTTTAGAAAGAAGAGAAGCGGGTATTATTAACCTGGCAGGGGAAGGCGTTGTGATAGCAGATGGCGTGGAATATGCACTATCAAAACTGGACTGTTTGTACCTGGGTAAAGGAACACGTTCCGTAAGTTTTCAATCAAAGGACCCTGAACAACCTGCCTACTTTTTTTTATTGTCGGTACCCGCCCATCATACCTATCCCAATACAAAAATGTCCAATGCGGCAGCTACACCAGTGCATTTAGGGGATATACTCACTTCCAATAAAAGAACCATTTACAAATATATTCACCTGGATGGTATTAAAAGCTGCCAGCTGGTAATGGGGTTAACCATCCTTGAACCCGGAAGTGTCTGGAATTCTGTTCCGCCGCATACACATACCCGGAGAATGGAAGTCTACTGTTATTTTGATGTAGCTGCAACAGATCGTGTGTTTCATTTTATGGGGGAACCCAAAGAAACCAGGCATATTGTGATGCAGAATTGTGATGCGGTTATCTCCGCACCCTGGTCGATGCATTTTGGTTGTGGCACTTCCAATTACGGCTTTATATGGGGCATGGCCGGTGAAAACCAGTTATTTGCAGATATGGACCAGGTAAGTATTCCGGAAATATTATAGTTATCAGTATAATCCTATAAAATATAGACTATGCATATTAAAATGATGGTATCCTGTTGTTTTGTCCTGCTTATTTTGGCAGGGCATACCCAGCAGAAAAAAGTAACCCTGGATTATTATTTTAATCATGAATTTAAAAAGAACAATCAGGGCGAACTGGTACGGTTTCATTATATGTGGGAAGATACTGTTGAAAGCGGATACAGTAAATGGGGTAATATTTTTAAACAAAGCGGATTTGCACTGAGCAGTTTAGATACTGCACCCACTGTAGAAAATTTAAAAGGGACTGCAGTGTATCTGATTGTAGACCCGGATACAGAGCTGGAAACTGCCAAACCCAATTATATTGAGAAAGCAGATATAAAAGCCATCCGCAATTATGTAAAACAGGGAGGCATACTGGTGGTGATGGCCAATGATTCGGGCAATGTGGAGTTTAAGCATTTAAATAAATTAACTGAATCATTTGGTATTCATCTAAATGAGGATAGTAAAAGCAAAGTGTATAAGAACAACTATGAAATGGGTGCCTTTTATATTCCAGCAGGAGACCCCATTTTCAGCACAGCGCATAAAGTGTATATGAAAGAAGTAACCAGCCTGAAATTGTATAAAAATGCGGTGCCGGTAATTACTCATCAGACAGAAAAATACATTGTAGCAGCGAAGGCAACCTACGGGAAGGGCACTGTAATGGTGATTGGAGACCCCTGGTTTTATAATGAATACCTGAACGGACATTTGGGTAACAATAACGGATGGGAAAATGATAAAGCGGCAGCGGATTTAAGCCGTTGGTTGTTTAAAAATTCCAGATAAAAATTATTGGTATGAGTAATGCGTTTATTCCTGATGATGCCGTTTTATGGGAAGCCGCTGGTGCCTCCATTCAACGAAAAGTAATGGCTTTTAATGAGCAGTTGATGTTGGTAAAAGTAAAATTCAGGAAAGGGGATATTGGTAGTTTACATCATCATATTCATACACAGATCAGTTATGTTGCCAGTGGTGTATTTGAAGTGGAAATCAATCATGAAAAATCAGTTCTGCAAGCCGGCGATGTTTTTTATGTAAGTCCTGAAACCATTCATGGAGTGGTATGCCTGGAAGAGGGCATACTGATTGATGTATTCAATCCGATGCGTGCTGATTTTGTTTAAGGGCATGTCTAGGACTCAAACGTTAATGATAATTGTTCCGACTTATACAACCGACAACAGTTGTGAAATGATTTAGAAAAGGTAATTAACTATTCCATCCTTTTAGGACTTGAATTTCTGATAATAATTGTTGGGCTTAATATTTCTTTATTAAGAAGAGTATTTATTTTTTTATTATTTATTTTATTAAAAAGAATATCAAATGCTTTAGTTGCAATTTCTTTAATTGGTTGAGCTGCTACAGTTATTGATGGCGATATTAACCGAAATGCATCATTGTCATCAAAACTCACAATTGCTATGTCTTTTCCAATTTTCTTTTGCATTATTTGACATACTTCTATACCTAATAGGCCAAGATAATTTGTGGTAAAAAAAAGTGCATCTATTTCTTTATACAAATTTAAATAATCTATTAGGATTTTTATAAGTGATTCATGAGTATCTTTAAATGGTAATTCTAATATATGATGTTTACAAATGGGGTGATTATTCTTTTGAATCGCGAATAAATACCCATTTTTTCGATCTTCCATTTGAGACATACCTTTAGCAATAGTTACTAAACTAATATTTCTGTATCCTTGATTTAAAAGATGTTGAGTTAACTGTTTTGCTCCACCAAAATTATCTACTATTACATAATCATTTTGGATGTTAGGAAGTAGTCTGTCGATTAATACACATGGTATTTTTTCTTTTTTAAGAAAGCGAATTTCATCTTCCAAACCAATTGTTGCAGTAATAATTAATCCATCAACAGAACTTTGCCGCATAGCTGATATTAAGCCTTTAGCAATTTCAGTATCGTTTTCTGTACTACTGAAGAAAACTTTAATATTTTTCTTATTTGCTTCAGATTCAATTATTTTAGCAATATTTCCAAAAAAATGATTCCCAATATCTTCTACAATAAGTGCAATAGTATTTGATTTTCCTGTTCTTAAAACTCTTGCTGCATTATTAGGTTTATATCCTTTCTTTTTAATTAGCGCATTAACTTTATTTTCTGTTGAAGTATTAATACCCATTTGACTAGCTTTACCGTTAACTACGAAAGAAACGGTAGTAGTTGATAGTCCTAGTTCATCAGCAATATCTTGCATTGAATATTTTTTCATAATAATATCTCTGTATCTAATATATGGATATATATTAGTTATATAAATTCACATATTTAAGCTTGTACAAAAAAATATGTAAAGGGCAGTTTTCTTTATAAAAGTAAACTTTAAAATTTATAAAAGTAATTTTAAAAGCCAATTTTCAAATAACTTCTGAACTAAGCGATATTATGTTGCGTTTATTTATTTTGACATTTATTTTTTACAGAAGGACTTTTTTAAGAAAAAGTATAAGCTGTAAATAACGAAAAACCGGAATTTAATAGGATGTTGTAATTTTCTATTTTTAGGCAAGAAAAGTATTGTGTTGAGCCTTTGAGATAATCATTTTAAATTTATCTATAAAGAATATTATAATTTATTAATGCGAATTTTGCTATTCTCATCCTTAATGTCAGGATTTATCATAATGTTATATCTTTTATGTAAATTATCTTCTAAATTTAACTCCAGTTGTGTTTCTATTTCTTTTGATGCATTTAGTTGAATTTTTATTTTATTTCCGTTCAAAGAGATACAGTATGCCAGAATTAATTTTGGTGAATTAAACCTAAAAAGGCTGGTAGCATCATCATTGTTCATGATCGTCTTTCCTTTTGCAGTTATAAGGTCAAATGGAATAGAGGAAACACCACTAAGCATCACTTCTCTTTTTGATTTCAATAGAGTTGATAGATAAAAATTAGTTATATTTTCATTTATTGTTGCATCACTTAAAAACTTATAACCATTGGCTTCAGGCACATTCCAATGTTCACCAACAATACGTTCTTTCCACATGCCTGTTTGGTGATAGGAGATATCCAATAGCGGTGAATTTGTAAATTTACTAAAATATTGATCAACAATCAAAATAAGATTTGAATCGATTAAAACCATTGAGCGAATAAATCTTGTCGAGTCTTCGTCATTATTGTTTGTTTCTGCCATAATATAGTTTAAATCTTTGTTTTTACTTATAGAAAGTATTTTAGCTGTACTTGGTTGTTGTTCTTTTTGGTCTATTGTAAAAGAATTGTGGGAAAGACTAATTTTATAGTACCCTCTTGACAAAGGAGATGCATAATTAATATTTCCTGGGAACCCTGAAACAATTTCAAGGCCCTTAACGATCCCAAATTCTAATTGGGCATCATGTAGATGTCCACCTTTAGGTCTTACTTTTTGATCAGTATATTTATAATAACAGCTTAAATCATTAATACCTGAACCGTTAGTAAATTTTGTGATGCCAGCCTCACTAAAGTTTTCATTTTTTATCTCCCTTTTTTTAATTTGTGATAATTCGGGTTCTCCATAAAATAGAGACCATCCTTTAAAAGTTGGTCCTAAATTATTAATATGCCCTCTGTTAGACATTTTTATGATTTGAATAAAAGTTGAGTCTTTGAATTGTGAATATGCCCATTCATATAAATATGATTCATTAATAAGATTAATAGTTTTTGAATCATTGAAGGCTGGTATTAAATATCTTGAATTAGATAAACGAATAGGAGCATTAAATATTCTTTGTAATGGTTTTATATCAAATTTATACCCATTATTTTGTGCTGCTTGTGCTAAGAGGCATAATGCATTTAATGAAAAAAAATGATAACTTGGGGATAAATCAATTATTATGCCCTCCTGACTAAATCCTTTTTTTAATTGAGCAGTAAAACCTGTTAATGAATCTTCCATAGCTGTAGTTATTAAATCGTTGTTTTCAGTTAAAAAACCAACAAGACCTATTGCAGTATTACGGTAACATTGCCAGTTTCCAATAACGGGTTTTGAATTTTTAATCACTTTTACTGCTGGATAAAATATATTATTGACAATTTTTTCTTTTTCCTCTTTTGTCATAATCTTCCAAATCAAATCTGCACTCTCAACTATATCAATAAGCCAAATTGATTCATTTAGATCCTGTACATGTATTTTACCCGTTCCACCACCCTCTCCTGTTCTACCTATTTTATTTAATCTGTTTCTTTCCTTTAAGTTGGGATAAATTTCTGCATATTTTAATAATATTTCCTTGGCTTTGTTGGCATACTTAATATCACCGCATAATTGGTATACTAAACCAAGTTGAAATGCACCTATGGCCCACGTATCATGAATCAAACTTATAATAACCCCATCATAATCCTTTGTTATTTGGGAGGAGTCTCCTAAATATATCTTTCCGGTTTTGGAATTAATATGTTCCCATTTAAAGTTGTCAATTAATTTCCCCCTTTTTAACTGATTACCAAATGAGTCAATGTAATATTCTTCCCAATTGCCTCCCCTAGGTGGGATTTCAAGTTTCTCTTTAAGAAACATATCAGCTATATTTTTGAGTTCAACCCAGCTATTTTTTTTCCAAATGTTTGT
>Ga0364874_10166_pt1 | contig 38850 bp, 32 predicted proteins | sample ExccelAu500001D4_2_FD_206922 | JGI IMG/M metagenome (GOLD analysis project Ga0364874, IMG submission 206922) | Enriched cells from Trout Bog Lake Hypolimnion, Wisconsin, USA - BchlTB.Aug07.5000.01.D4 | ecosystem: Environmental > Aquatic > Freshwater > Lake > Hypolimnion/Profundal zone | place... | reverse complement strand
AAATTATCATGGTCATCATAATAATCAATAATTCTTTCAAAAGCGTCTTCTTCAATAAAGGAATAGGAACGACCGCTTTTGAGATTTTCATATTGTCTCAATAACTCTTTCAGCTCTTCTCGGTCTTCACGGTACGGGTTTTCTTTCATTGATTGGATTGGTTTATCTAAAATAAGCGAAAACTAAAAGAATTCCAAGTTTCAGGCAACATTTTACATTAATCTGGAATCATATTTGTGAATAAAATTGTTAAATTATTAGAAAAGCACTAAATTTGTCAAAATGTTCACTTCTAAAACCATACAAAAAATTGCAGTATCTACCCTGTTTGCGTTTGCAGTACAGGTGTCCATTGCATCTATTTCTGCTGGTATTTCTGATGAAAGAAGCAAGGACAATAAGTATACGCTTAAGAATCTGGCGTTACGATCCCATAAATTTGTTTCTATTTCTGCGTTGAAATCTGATCTTTTATTTTCAGGTTCCCAGATTGTTACCAAAAAAAATAACGGATCAGAAATTAATTCTATCATGCATTTTGATCGTGGCAATACCACTTATGTTTTTCCCTATAAGTTTAAGGTGAAAGTTCCAAGATTCAAAACACCAGCTCCTCCAGCCAATTAATTATTTAATAAACGGTATCCCGAAGCCGGAATATCAAAATAATGTGTAGGTACCGGATTTAAATTAATTTTTACAGCTTTATACGTAATGGAGTTACCCCTTTCTGAAGTACTGTATTCCAATACAAAACCAGGTACATTAATAAACTGATATTCATATTCCTTTACTGAAGGCACAATGGACAAAGTATAATACACTGTATATTCAGTTTTATCCTTTAATTGTATGATTGCTTTTTTACATTCAAACCCCAGTATTGTTTTGGATTCATCCATTTTAATAACATTGGCATCATCAAATTTCTGATTGAGTTTTAACCAGGCTTCTTTATTCAGCTTTGAAATATATTTATTATCACCGATTTCTCTGAGTATGGTAGCTTCCGACTGGGACTTATCGAAAAATACGGATTGTTTAAACGTATTGCTGATTAAATCTACCCTGCTCAGATTCCCTTTAATATATAATATCTTGGAAGTGGATTTCAGCTCCTCTTTCAGGTCCATATCTTTATTGGTACTATCTGCCTGCAGTATATAATTGATCGTGCATTCTGCCACTACCCTTTGCTGGGCACCTGCAAAACACCAGGTAAAAACAGTAATCAGTATAAGAAAGTATTTCATTGCATTGATTTGTTATCTACAAACAGGATTCAAGTTAATAAAAAAAAGTCCCGGCTTTAGCGGGACTTTTACTTTATAACATTTTATTTTTTGCGGGGTGGTGTTTTACCTTTTAAATCCTGCACTTTTTTCTGAGATTCCATCACCTGTTCATAACGCTCTGCCCATTTACTTTTCTTCTTGGGCTGCTTACGTTTCTGATCAATTTTTGCAAGGATTTTATCATGATCTATAATAAACTTCTGAATCACAAACTGCTGTAAAATGGTTAAGGTATTGGATACCGTATAATACCAGGTTAATGCAGAAGGCAGGCTGTTAAATACAAACAACATCATGAAAGGAAATATATACGGCATATATTTCATTGCCGGGTTATCCTGGGTGGGAGTCATCGACATATTATAAATAGACAGCACAAACTGACCGGCAATTGCAAATAGTGTAAATAAACTTAAATGATCTCCGAATCCGGGAATAGTAAAAGGAAAATGATAAATGGAATCATATAAAGATAAATCGGTTGCCCACAGGAAGGAATGGCCTCTTACGGCTATATTGCTGTTAAAGAAACTATACAGGGCAACGAATATAGGCAACTGAACCAGTGCCGGTATACACCCACCTAAAGGATTTACCCCTGCTTCCCTGAATAATTTCATCTGCTCCATGGCATATCCCTGCTGATCTGCACCAAACTTGGCTTTTAATGCATCCAATTCAGGGCGCATTACTTTCATTTTGGCACCACTCAAATAACTGGTATAAGTAAGAGGTGAAGTAAACAAACGAATGAATAACGTTAGCAACATAATTACCCAGCCATAATTGGTAATAAAACCGGCAAAGAAATCAAATACCGGCATAATGATAAATTTGTTAACCGGGCGTACAAAGGAATAAGCATCCCTGCCCAGGTTTACAATTCTTTCCATTTCCGGTGCTTCATTCTTTAATACACGGTAATCATTAGGGCCAAAATATAATTGCAATGGAATAGTAACAGAAGCTGCTACGGGAACTTTCATCTGCAGACTGGCATCTACATCAGATAAAGTGGTACTGGAATCTGTTTTACGCGCCCAGGATACATGTCCGCTTTCAAAATTATTTTTAGAAACCAGGGTAGTATTAAAAAACTGCTGTACCACACTCAGCCATTGTACAGGTTTCTCAAACTTCCTTTCTGATTTAGAAGAAATATAATCAAATTCATTGCCCTCTGAAAAACAGATATTGCTCATTTGCCTTTCATACTTTTCAGACATTTCATGTTGCTGAGGTTGTGATTTCCAGACAAAATTCAATGCTCCGCCGGTTAATAAACGGTTCGCACCTTCCATATTCACATTCCAGTCAATCATGTATTCCTTCGGTTTTACTACAAACTGATGGATGATAGATTCGCCACCGGCATCTTTAATACTGAAACTAATGGTCTGAGAACCATCACTGTTTTTGATAACCGGTGTTGGGGTAAAATATAAATTGCTGACAGGCGTTGCATTATTACTGCCTGTATTGACTATATAAGACAGGTCATCATTGCCGGAACCCAGTTTTACCAGTGATCCGTCAAACGATTTGAAGTTTTTTAACTGTACTGATTTAACCTTACCGCCTTTATTGGTAAAAGTTACAACCATGTATTCATTCTCTACCTTCACTTCCTGTTCGGCCATTAAAGCTGCATTGGAAAAATTACCCGCTGCAGATACACGATTTACGGAATCTGATTTTAAAGAATCGATTCGGGCAGTAACAGGGTCTAATGATTTATGCCTTGATGCTTCAATTCTGGCAAGTGAATCCTGCGCCCTTTTCTGTATATCCAGATAGGCCTGTTGTTGTTTATTGGAATACCAAAAAAATCCAAAAAACAAAATACCTAGCAACACAAAACCAATTAGGGAATTCTTATCCAGATTCATAGCTTACATTTATTGAGCGGCAAAGGTAGGGATTGCGGCTTTATAGTGTGTTTCCATTTAAGAATTCATATTTTATTCTTAATAAGCGGTTCCGGCAATCGTTAAACAATTGATAAAAGCAGGGAAACTATTCAAAAATCGGGGGTTTCATTGTTTCTTTATAGCTGTCCCAACCGTTTTAACCACTCTTTTTACTTACTTACTTTTAATTCTGTTTTATGATGGAAAGCGTTCATATGCTATCCCACAGGGAAAGCTATAAGGTTACAGGATGGACAAAATTTTTATGGTGGTTATCTACAGCCGAAAAGGAATTATTACAGGATTGTGTGATTGACAGAAACAGGTATTCGATCATTGGAATGACTGTTTTGGGTACCTGGATGTTTGCCACCCTGGCCTGGACTTATTTTTTCAGTACCGTAGTTTCGAATGTATTTGCCTGTTTTGCCCTGGGTATTTTTATGGGGGGGGATTATTCTTACTATCGACCGGGCCTTAATTAAAGGGATCAATAAATTCAATAAAAACAAGTTTACACCTCTGTTGTTCAGGGGGCTTCTAGCTATAACCATTGGTGTGTTTATGGCTCAGCCGGCATTATTGTACCTGTTTAATAAAGAAATACATGTTCAGATTTCCCTGGATAATGAACAAAAGAAAAAAGATAAACTGTTACAACAGGAATCTGCCCTCGCCAGCACCAAAAAAGATATTCAGTTACAAAAGCAGCAATGGCAGCAACAACTGGATAATAAATACAAAGATGTATCAGTTGCCAGAAATAATTTTATTGCGGAGTCAGATGGAACCGGTGGCAGTAAAAAAATAGGGTTAAAGGATATTGCCCAGGCTAAACAGAAAGAATATCTGAAACTGGATCAGGAATACCAGCTGTTATTGGGATTACTTCAACCCCGTATTACACAGGCAGACAGTTCATTAAACAAAATGGAATCTGCTGTAGAGGCGGAACAACAAAATTTTAATCAGTTATTAAATGATGGCTTTCTAACCAGGATTGAGGCATTGAACAACCTGATTAAATCCAACCCGGCATTACAATACCGGTATTATTTACTGGTGATCATCCTCCTTTTGATAGAATTAATGCCTGTATTATCCAAAACAATTTTACCAGCCGGTACTTATGATGAAAAAGTGCTGACCAGGGAAAAAATGGAAAAAGAAATTGTTCGCCAGAATATCCTGCATGAACAATCTTTAAAGGAATTATATAATAAAATGGCATTGGAACAGGATACAGAATTTCTAACCCGCTTTTTTGAAACGGCCAGAGAAGAGAGATCAGCTAAAATGTCTGCTCAGTTTAATAACTGGAAAGAAGCAACAGACCACAGTTTTGACAAGGTCTGGAATGGTTTTAAGAAAGATTTGCTGACCAAACAGGAAAACTGATCAGTACTGTACTATATAAAAAACAAAACAGCCATACCCTTTTTTTAATGATTAAGGTATGGCTGTTTAAGATTATTTAAATCCCTAGATCAATGCATCCTGCATTACAGCAGGCTTAATCTTTGAATGCTTTTCTTCATTATATATTTTTGCAGCCCCTACAAAACTCACAAAAACGGGAGCAGGTTTTTCAACAGTACTTTTTAATTCAGGATGATACTGAACCCCGATAAAGAAAGGATGTTCCGGAATTTCCATGATTTCCACAAGCCCGGTATCAGGATTGGTTCCAGAAGCAATCATACCAGCTGCTTCATATTGTTCCAGATAATCATTATTAAACTCATAGCGATGGCGGTGCCGTTCATTAATATGTGTTTCCCCATAAATTTTATACGCCAGGGTACCTTCTTTTATTTCACAGGGGTAAGAACCCAAACGCATAGTACCACCCATCAGCTTAATTTTCTTCTGTTCTTCCATCATATTAATCACAGGATCCGGAGTATGCTGGTCCATTTCAGTAGAATGTGCATCTTTTAATCCCAGTATATTCCTGCCAAACTCAATAACCGCCATTTGCATACCCAGGCAAATGCCAAAGAAAGGCAGTTTCTTTTCACGGGCATATTGTACGGCCAGTATTTTACCTTCAATACCACGGTTACCAAAACCGGGCGCTACGAGTAAACCATCCAGCCCTTCCAATTTTTCAGCAACATTTTCCTTAGTAATAAATTCACTATGCACATTTACCACATGAACTTTTACTTCATTCATGGCACCGGCATGTATAAAACTCTCTAAAATTGACTTATAGGCATCCTGTAATTCAATATACTTTCCAATTAACCCAATACTTACTTTACTTTTTGGATATTTCAGTTTATCAAGGAATCCCTTCCATTTTTCAAGGTTGGGTTCTGGAAATATAGAAATTTTCAATTTTTTCATACAGATTACATCCAGTTTTTCCCGAAGCATTTCCATTGGAACCTCATAAATTGTAGAGGCATCCATTGCTTCTATCACTGCTTCCTGTTTTACGTTACAGAATAATGCAATCTTTCTTTTTATTTCATTGGATAAGGGCTCTTCTGTTCTGCATACAATAATATCCGGATGTACACCAGTTTCACTCAGCATTTTTACACTATGCTGTGTAGGTTTGGTTTTTAATTCCTTTGCTGCCCTTAAATAAGGGATCAGTGTAAGGTGAACTACCACAACATCTTCTTCGGGCAACTCCCATTGTAATTGGCGAACTGCTTCTATAAAAGGCAGGCTTTCTATATCCCCAACGGTTCCGCCTATTTCTGTTATAACAATATCATATTTGCCATCATTACCCAATAACAACATTCTGCGTTTAATTTCATCGGTAATATGGGGCACTACCTGTACTGTTCTTCCCAGAAAATCACCGGCCCGTTCTTTATTGATTACAGTTTGGTAAATTCTTCCGGTAGTAACATTATTTAACTGTGTAGTAAAAATGTTCAGGAATCTTTCATAATGTCCAAGATCCAGATCAGTTTCAGCTCCATCTTCGGTAACATAACATTCCCCATGTTCGTATGGGTTCAAAGTTCCCGGATCTACATTTATATACGGATCAAATTTCTGAATAGTAACCCTGAATCCTCTGGATTGGAGCAGTTTTGCAAGACTTGCCGCAATGATTCCCTTTCCAAGACTACTGGTTACCCCACCTGTAACAAAAATATATTTAGCCATAAACTTGTGTTTAACGGTTTTAAGTTTAAAAAAGTCTATAATTTATCCGCTTTATTCAGCTTGACTATCGTCTGTTGCGTAAATCCTCCGCATATCCTTTTCACTTCGCAACAAAAAGCTTTACATGTCAGCGTTTGTACTACCTGACCATGTAAATTTTCGACCCAAAAGAGAATGGAAATTGTTGAGTAACTCTCGGAGGTCGTACAAACCTACAGCAATTTTCCTTTCTTAAAAAATTGGATTCAAAAAATGAACTTGTTTTATTACAATCTGTTAACTTGAAGTGCAAATCTTTACAACCAAATTTTTCGTTTATGAAAAAATTACTGTTACTATCCGCCGGTGCTTTTTTAATGGCGGCTTTATTAAGCAATACTTTTAAAAGCCCCAAACCAAAAATCCTTTCAGAAGAATGTGTAATCAGTTGTTTTAATGCAGAAACAAAAGAAATGATTGAACTGGATGCTACACGCCCTGGTTTTGCCATGCTGCATGAAAGCCCGAAATATTTTAAACTGGAAAATCCGATTGGTAAAACGATCAGTTATAAAACTGCTGATGGAAAAGATGCTCAGGGTTATTTGATTAGTTCCAAAAAGAAAAGCAAGAAATGGTTACTGGTTATACAGGAATGGTGGGGATTAAATGACTATATTAAAAGAGAAGCAGAAACCTATTACAAAGAATTAGGAGATGTAAATGTTTTGGCAATAGATATGTATGATGGCAAATCCACTGCATTACCAGACAGTGCCATGGTGTATATGCGCAATGCCAGTGCAGCACGACTGGAAAGTATTGTGAAAGGAGCAATTGCTTTTACAGGCCCGGAGGCTAAAATCTATACGGTAGGCTGGTGTTTTGGTGGTGGATGGAGTTTGCAGGCAACCATACTGGCTGGCAAACAGGCTGCCGGTTGTGTGATGTATTATGGAAGGCCGGAAAACAATCTCGACAAACTGAAAACAATTAATTGTGATGTAATTGGTTTTTTTGGCAATCTGGATAAAGGAATTACAACTGCTACTGTTTCTGATTTCGAAAAGTCAATGAAGGACCTTGGTAAGCATATTACCACTTACCATTATGAAGCAGGGCATGGATTCGCCAATCCTTCCAATCCCAGTTTTAATAAAGAAGCAACCGAAGATGCCCATGCAAAAGCTATTGCTTTTTTGAAAGCGCATTGATCCTTTCCTTAATTCATTATCCATACATTTTAAAGTTGCTTACTTTTAATAATCCATTACTTTACTTTATGAATAATTCATCTTATATGAAACCAATTTTCCTGTTATGCTGTTTTATGGTGCTGCTTTTGAGTTGTAAACAATCCTCTGACAATTCGCAACAGCTTCAGGCACAAATTGATAGTCTGCAATTAAAAATAAACAAAGCGTATAAACCCGGGTTTGGGGAATTTATGGGCAGTATTCAGATACACCATGAAAAACTTTGGTTTGCAGGCCAAAATAATAACTGGAAACTGGCCGATTTTGAGATACATGAAATGGAAGAAGCATTGGACGACCTTAAAGATTATTGTGCAGACAGGCCTGAAGCTAAATCTATAACCATGATTTATGCCCCGGTAAACAGCCTGAAGAAAGCAATTGAGCAAAAAAATCCAACCACTTTTGCACAAGGGTTTGTTGATCTTACCAATACCTGCAATTCCTGCCATATTGCCACCAATCATGCATTTAATATTATTAAGATCCCCACTACACCACCATTTTCCAATCAGGAATTTAAACTGGAATAATTGACGCAATAGCATTTTACTTATCATAAATACTGCCTTTAAAAAATTCAAGAATATACTTACAATGGATGTTTTGTAATTAATTTAACCTGAAAGGGAATACAGAACAGGCAATCCCACCGGTAAGTAAAACCATCCCGGATGCCTGCATAAAAATTTTTCCTTTTTCTTTTGAACCAGAAGCTAACATTATTATTCCTGCAATAGATAAAAAGAAGCCAATAATAAGGTTCAAACAGCCAAACATAAAGCCGGTTATTGCAGTAAATCTGCCGGAATCAAAGAGTATACCAATTACAAATGATACGCTCATACATGCTAAATAGATATTTAATGACTTTTTCATCCTGTTATTTTAATTGATGAATAATTTCTTTCAGGTATTCTTTTTTTTCTTCCCTGTAAAAAAGGTTCATTGTTTCAAAGGGTATAATTCTGCCATCATCATTTACAATATGCACACAACTCTTTTTGATTGCCCGCACATCAAAATCCCAGGCATCTATAAACCGCATAATGATGATCCGGAACAAATGTTCGTAACTTAATCCCGGCGCATAAATATCGGGAAGGCAGCATAAAAGCTGTTTCATTTCATCTTCAGCCCTGTCAACTGAAATACCGGTACTGAATATTTTAATTATCTGTTCATGTAAACCGGCATCCTGTTCATACACAATGGTATTTCGTTTTGTGCTATCCAGTAAAAGCGAAGGATCAATATATCTGGTTAATGGAATAATATTTCCGTTTAATTTTAATGCATACCCCATGGCGAGGGCATCCGGGTTACAGGGCACCGGAATAATATCCTTATCTGCAAAAACAGAAGTCTGTTCTAAAATTTTCCTTCTCACTTCTGTCAGGGTAATCCGGCTTTCATTTTCATCAAAGTTCATTAGCCTGCCAGCAACCTGAGTAGGCTGAAAAGTTACACCCCGGATACATTTTTGACGAACAGCAAAATCGATAATCTGACCCATTTCATGATCATTTACCCCTTTTTGCAGGGTAACAACCAATGTAGTAGACAGATTAAATTCATTCAGGTGTTCAATCGCCTGCATTCTTTCAGCTGTTAAATCCTTGCCACGCAAACTTTCCAATGCAGAAGGCTGAAAGGAATCCCATTGCAGATAAATTTCAAAATCGGGCATATAACCAGCCAGGCGTTTCGTAAATTCTCTGTCTTTAGCTATCCGTATCCCATTGGTATTCAACATTAAATGACGGATCGGTTTTGTTTTTGCAATATCCAGGATTGCAAATAAGTCGGGATGAATAGTAGGTTCACCTCCACTTATCTGCACCACATCGGGCTGTCCCTCATTTTCAACTATACTATCAATCATTTTTTCAACTTCTGCCAATGTCCTGTGACTTCCATGATCTGGACTGCTCATTGCATAGCAAGTGGGACAGGTAAGATTGCACCGGTCTGTAATTTCTATAATACTCAAACAGGAATGTTGTTCATGGTCTGTACATAACCCGCAATCATAAGGGCAGTCGTGAACAACTTCAGTATTCGTTTTCAATGGAGCATCAGAGGGTTTATTATAATTCCTGATACTTTTATAATATTCAATATCATCTGCAATCTTTACCTTGAAAAAACCATGCTCTTTACAGGTTTTTGTCATAAATACATTCCCTTTTTCAAATATAATTTTGGCATTGACTCTTTTCAGGCATACAGGGCATAAACTCACTGTAAAATCATAATAGGTATAATCTTTAACTGGCATGGTAATAATTTACTTTAATAAAAAGTTTTCCGGGATGTATCAGATACCGGTAGTACCATAACATTCCGCCTAATGAAGTTAACTGAATTGTGGATAAGCCAAAAATTACACCATAATGTGGTTTTATATAATCACATAGGAAACGAAAAAGACAATAACTGAACAGGAATATTTTAAATAATGCTCCATGGTTAAATAGCTGTAATTTTTTTAACCAGCATAGTAAAACCCATAACAAAACAAGAAACAGGATTTCATATAAGGTAACAGGATGACGTAAAATGCCGTCTCCCAAATCCATTCCGGTAAATAAAGTAGTGGGGATACCATAAGTATCTTCATATATTCCATTGCAAAAACAACCCAGTCTGCCAATAATTAAACCTGCAATCATCGGGAAGGCAAATAAATCGCCTGAAGCATTTTTTTCGCCCATTAACTTTTTCACCAGTTCAACACCTAATAATCCTCCTAAAAAACCACCCAACACCGTTTTGTTTTGGTAAAAATGAAAAAAAATATGTTCCGCAGTTCCATTCAGCAATTCAGGATGCTCCAAACCTCCAATTAACCTGCTTCCTGTTAAAGCCCCAAAAGTTGCAGCAATTACAATCCAGGACCTGTTTTCAGCCGAAATAATATCACCCTGTGTTTTCCTTAAAAACAAATAATACCGGAATGCTATAAAAAAAGCAAGCACTTCAAATATCAGATGCAAAGGAACAGACCAGGTACCTACCTGGAGACTTACTGGAAATTTCAATTGGAAAATGTTTTTATGAATGCAAAACGCAGGACAAATATCCTGCGTTTAATAGTATTAATTGTGTATACCTGCATATTTAATACCCACCAATATTGACAGTTTGTTCTATTTATATATTATTTGTGGCAATAAAGTTGAATACTAATTGATTAATGGGATAACCAGCTGTATTATTACCTATTAAAAGATTTCCCCTAAATTGGCAAAAATACCCTGTGAACCATGGGTACCCCAACCATAATCCAATGCTATATTGGCTTTGGAATATTTATTCAGTTTAAAGCGTATACCAATGCCATAACCTGGAGAAACCACTTCAAAACGGTTGGTAACAGGTTCTGAAAAACTTTCCCCATTCAGGAAAACCACACCGCCAATTAATCCATTACGGGTTACTGCAAAACGGTATTCAGTTTCCAGGTACATCAGGTTTTGCCCTCTGTACCTGCCTAAAACATATCCCCTCCCCAAATTCATATAGGTATCAGAAGCTGTACTGGGCAAATTCAGATAAGGCGGTTTACCACTCAGGGTAAACCAGTCGTAGGTCCAGAATGCAAGTATATTTTTGCTGTCAGCAGGAAAGTGCATGTACTTTCTGGCATCTACCAATAATGACTGCCAGTTATTATCACTCCCTATAAAAGTAAAATTATTTCTTAAAACTAAATTTGCATAATAGCCCGGACTTGGACTAAGAGAATTCCTCCTGCCGTCATATAAGAGATTCAAAGTAATGCCGGAAGCTACTGACCTGGAAGCATATCCATATTTTTCAAATTCACTTACCACACCGGGTTGTGTATGAAGAGAAATATTCCAGTAATAATCCAGATCATACCCCACCCCAACAAATAAATCAGGATACACCTGTTTCATTATTGCCTGGTACATCCTTACATAAGTATAATTTATGGCTGTACTATCTGCCCCGTAATCTTTTGTATATCCACCCAATCCATAAGTAGTCTGAGGAAAAATATCAAAATGCCAATCGGTTAATATATTAAATTTATTTCCCTTTGTCCAGAAATTACCCTGAACAGGCATAAAAAACTGGTTTTCCTGAGAATAATTGGCACTTAATAAAACGGTAGAAATATTTTGGGTTTTCTCATTACTGGTATAAAATGCAGCATTTGCCGAAATAGTAACATAGGCTTTTGTTGCCGGTGCATATTGAGCGGCAGGCAATACTGAAAAAAAAGCTTTCCCTGTTTTGGAATCACTGGTATCTTTCCTCGGTTTCCCCCTCGGAATAATCAGTTTATGATAAATGTCTATAAAATCTTTTTGTGGTACACTGTCAGATTCTGTATACCTGATAACAGAGCATATGTCCAATTCTGCACTATACGCATTGAATTGACCAAGAAAAAAACAAAAGAAGATGGCGGTTAAAATACTTTTTATTGATTTCAATAGTTGTTTTTTTAAAATACTTCTCCCAGATTAACAAAAAATCCCTGAGAACCATTTAATCCAATTCCGTAATCAAGGCATAAATTGGCGTTGGAATGTTTATTCAGTCTTAGCCTGATCCCTCCTCCGAACCCAGGAACCAAAATATTTTGCCTGGTAGCAATTTCATTCGGAAAATATTGCGCATTGGCAAATGCTACACCTCCAAGCAAACCATTACGTGAAAGGCGGATGCGATATTCCGTTTCAAAATAATACATGCTTCTGCCACGGTACCTCCCCTGTATATATCCTCTACCCGTATTATACTGGTCATCCCATCCAGTACTGGGCATCATTAAATAAGGAGGAGAAGTAGGGCCGAGGGTAAACCAATTGAAATTCCAGAATGAGAGTATATTTCTGGATTTTGCCGGAAAATGTGAATAGGTTCGTATATCTGTCTGTACAATCTGCCAGTTCTGGTCGCTTCCCAACAAGGTAGAATTAGCCCGGTAATTCACATCAATATGCCAGCCCTGTTCGGGATAGATCTGATTAATTCTGGAATCATATAAAAAACGGAATACCATTCCGGATGCCAGTTCACTGGTACCTACTTTATTGGTCAGCCTGCGTATTACATTTTGTTTAACTGAATCCAGTGCCCGGATCTTCCAGAACTGATCATAATAATATCCTATTCCCAGAAAAATATTTTTACTAACCTCCTTCATTATGGTTTCATGAAGTTTCAATCCTGAAAAGTTAATAGTATATCCCTGATTTGGATCTGTTCTGCCTGCAAGTCCCCAAACTTCCGAAGGGTATTGAATATAACGGTTATCTGAAATTATATTCAGTTTATTACCCCGGGTCCAGATATTAGCCACAAAAGGAACAATAGATTGATTGTATTGTGAATAGGTAAAACTTGTAGTAATACTGGATACTTTTTGCAAAGCCACTGTATCCAGGCTAAAACCCCAGTTAGCACTCATGATAGCTGCAAAGCCTGTTTGCAGGGTATAACCGGCAGCCGGAACTAAAGCAAAATGGGTTTTATGAAAATCTTCCTCCCTGGTCTTGGTAAAATTGCTGTTTTTCCTAATTAAATTAAAATATACATCCGACAAATCCCTTTCCTTGGAACTATCAATCAAAGGGTGTTTTACCCCTTTTTCACCTTCTGTAACCCCATTTTCTTCCTGAAGCATTATGCTTTGTGCCTGAAGAACAGATGTGGTAAATACTAAAACTATTAAAAAAAATAAAGTTGTTTTCAATATTGTTGCTTTTCCTTTCGGTATAACTAAATTATTTCTATGATACTTTTTCAGTTGTATTAAGCTGCCTGAATATTAACTTTTTTTACATTCCTGAAAGGATTTTCTTATAACTAACCGTAATTCCCTTAATAAGGGAAGAACTAAACCCCTGGTGTTCCATTTCATTTAACCCTGCAATGGTGCATCCTTTTGGGGTAGTCACTTTATCAATCTCCTGTTCCGGATGTGTATTTCTTTTCAATAACAGATCAGCCGCTCCCTTAGCAGTTTGTGCAGCTATCAAGGCTGCAGTGGCTGCACTAAACCCTATTTCTATTCCTGCCTGAATATCTGCCCGGATAAACCTTAACGCAAATGCTGTACCACTTGCTGCCAAAACTGTAGCGGCATCCATCAGCTTTTCTTCTATAAAAGTTACCCTGCCCAGTTGGGAAAACAAATCTGAGATATATTTTGTTTGGTCATTGGTTGCCTGATAACTGCAAATACAGGTCATACTTTCCTGTATAGCGATAGCCGTATTGGGCATCGCCCTGAAAATAGCAAATGGCCCTTCTAATATCTCCAGAATGTCTTTTATCCATACACCGGTAGCCACACTGATTAAAACATGCTTCCGGGAATCCAGGTTAGCTTTTACATCATTCAGGACATCTTTTATCTGAAAAGGTTTAATAGCCAGTATAATATAATCGGCAAATTTTACGGCATCATTGTTATCAGAACTGGTAATCACGCCTCTTTCCACCAGTTTGGTTAAAGTGGAAGTATTCCTTTTGGTGATCATAATATTGCCTGGTTCAATAAACCCGCTTTCTATTAATCCTTCCGCAATAGCTGTACCCAGGTTGCCGCCACCGATTATAGCAATTTTATGCCCCATATATTCTGATTATCGTTTATTAATAATATTTCATGCCCCGCAGGTAATTCCGCACATAGTCGTCCACCCCTTCTTCCAGGGTATAAAATGCCCGGGTATACCCGGCATCTTTTAACTTTTGCATATTGGCCTCTGTAAAATACTGGTATTTATCCCTGATATCTTCCGGCATATCTATGAATACAATATTTGGCTCAAGGTCCAACCCCCTGAATGTACTGGCAGCCAGGTCGTAAAAACTCCTTGCCTTTCCCGTTCCGAGATTAAATAAACCATTTCGGGTTACCGGCCATTCCTGAATCAGCATCAATTCTGCCATCCATTTAATTACATCCACCAGGTCTTTTACATAGACAAAATCACGCAATTGCTCACCATCTTTAAAATCAGGACGGTGACTTCTGAACAGTTTTACCAGATTATCTTTTTTAATCTGATTAAATGAATGCCAGATCACACTTGCCATCCTGCCTTTATGGTATTCGTTGGGTCCGTAGATATTAAAGAATTTCAGTCCCGTCCATGAAGGCGGACAATCTGCCTGCAGCAAAGCCCATTTATCAAATTCATTTTTACTAATTCCATAAGGATTCAACGGTTTCAGCTGATAAGGAGTTTCATGGTCATCATTATACCCCAACTCACCGGCACCATAGGTAGCAGCTGAGGAAGCATAAATCAGTGGAATCTGATGGAGAGTACAATATTGCCAGATATCTTTTGAATACTGCAGATTCAATGCTTCATGAATGGAATAATCAAATTCAGTGGTATCCGTTCTGGCACCCAGGTGAATGACCAGATCAATTTTTGGCTTATTTAATTCCAGCCAGTCAAACAGATTATACCGTTCCACTATCTGAATAAATCGCTTGGATTCCCAGTTTTTACGTTTGGATTCAATACCAAAATCATCAACCAGGTATAACTGTTCATATCCGTTATCATTCAGAAATTGCACCATACAGGAACCAATAAACCCTGCAGCACCTGTTACTATTATAGAAGCTGTATTGTTATTCATGTATTGTGAGCTTTTTTTCAATGGCTGTATCATATTTGTCCTTCCAATCAACAATATGACCCCAATTTTCACCATTTATTTTCAGTTCACCGGCTGTTACGGTACCTAATACTGTATAGGCAATATTTTCAGCATTCAGCCTGGATTTCAGCTGTTCAATATCCGCTTTTTTAACAGTAACCACTATCCTGCTTTGTGCTTCACCAAACCAGTAAGCATCTTTACGGATCTCTTCATAGTTGGCAGTTACCTCAAATCCCAGTAACTGGAAGAATCCTTTTTCAACCAGTGTAACCAGTAAGCCACCTTCACTGATATCATGGGCAGATTGCAATAAACCATCTTTGTTAACAGCTGCAACAAATTGTTGCAAGGCAAATTCGGCTTCCATATCAAAATGAGGAACAGCCGAATATTCAATGTGCTTTATTTTATGAATATATTCTGAAGAACCGATATCATTCTGCTGTTTACCTAACAATACAATCAGATCCCCTTCATTTTTATAATTAAGGGTCATCTGAGTCTTCAGGTCATCTATAATACCCACCATACCAATAGTAGGGGTAGGATAAACAGGCCCTTCCGGATTCTGGTTATAGAAACTAACATTACCACCGGTTACCGGAGTATTAAATTTCCGGCAGGCTTCTCCCATTCCTGTTACCGCTTTTACAAACTGGTAATACACTTCGGGGTCATAAGGATTTCCAAAATTTAAGCAGTTGGTAACCCCAATAGGTTCCCCACCACTGCAAACAATATTTCTGGCAGCTTCAGCAACTGCAATCTGCGCCCCTATCTGCGGGTCGGCAAATACATAGCGGCTATTACAATCGGTTGTCATAGCCAGGGCCTTTCCGGTACCTTTAGCTATCACTACGGAAGCATCGCTTGGGGCATTGGTGCTGGCATTTGCTGCACCCACCATACTATCGTACTGAACGGTAACCCATCTTTTATTGGCAATATTTGGAATCTGTATCAGCTCTTCGGCAACTGATTTCAATTCCTTTTCGTCCAGGTCTGCCGTATCTTCCTGTTTCCAGGCTGCTATTTTCTGCAAATAAGCAGGAGTAGAATATTCCCTTGTATACTGGGGGGCTCCGCCACCCAAAACCAGGTCATGTGCCGGAACAGTGGCTTCCAGTTCGCCATGCATATAGAATTTTAACAGTCCGTCATCAGTCACTTCCCCAATCTCACTGCAGGGAAGGTCCCATTTTTCAAATACTTTTAATACAGCAGCTTCTTTTCCTTTCTCCACTACAATCAGCATTCTTTCCTGGCTTTCACTCAACAACAGTTCCCAGGCTTTCATATTTTTCTGGCGGGTAGGTACTTTATCCAGGTCAATCCGCATTCCCACACCTCCTTTTGCACTCATTTCTGCGGTGGAACAAATAATACCTGCAGCACCCATATCCTGCATACCCACTACTGCACCTGTTTCTATAACTTCCAGGCAGGCTTCCAGTAATTTCTTTTCCTGAAAGGGGTCACCCACCTGTACTGCCGGCAAATCTTCTGCACTGTCTGCCGTAATATTAGCAGATGCAAAAGAAGCACCGCCAATTCCATCTTTACCGGTAGCACTACCCACAAAGAAAACCGGATTACCCAAACCTTCTGCAGTGGCACTGATGGTTTTACCTACTTTAACAATGCCCACACTCATGGCATTTACCAGCGGGTTGGTATGATAACAATCCTCAAAATAAATTTCACCCCCTACAGTCGGTACCCCAAAGCAATTACCATAATGGCCAATACCCTTTACAATGCCGCTTAATAATCTTTGTGTTTTATTGTCGTTGATATTTCCGAATCTTAAACTGTTTAAGGAAGCAATGGGACGGGCGCCCATGGTAAAAATATCTCTTTGAATACCACCCACACCTGTTGCTGCCCCCTGAAAGGGTTCAATAGCAGAAGGGTGATTATGGGATTCAATTTTAAATACTACGCCAAATCCATTTCCCATATCCATCAGCCCGGCATTCTCTTCCCCGGCTTCCACCAGCATTCTTCCCCCGCTCCTGGGTAATGTTTTCAACCATTTAATAGAATTTTTATAACTGCAGTGTTCGCTCCACATTGCACTGAAGGCACATAATTCTGTAAAATTGGGTGTACGGCCTAACCTTTCCCTGATTACTTCAAATTCTGCAGCGGTCAATCGCAGTTCTTCTGCGGTCTTTACAGTTATTTCCATGTATACATTAGTTGCTTGATGAAGTCTTTGACGGATATATCATTAAATCCGGTTCAAAAACGAAAGTGGCACGAAGGTAAGAAAGCAGTTTAAAAATTTATGTTAGTATTCTAAATAAGCTGATAAATTGATTTAATTGAAAAAACACATTGTGTTATAACATCATTTATTTAAAAACCCAAGAATTATTCACAGTTTTCATAAAAAAAACGATTGATTTAATCAATTACTCTTAAATTCGCCTAAAATTTGAATTTTTTCTATTAAACAGAAAGATATACTATTTTTCAAATATCATAAAATCAGCAGAAAATGGCATTAACTAAACTCGAGTACATTTGGCTGGATGGCTACAAACCAACACAAAGCCTACGCAGTAAAACTAAAATCGTTAAAGAAGAAGAATTTGACGGCACTTTAGCCACACTTCCTATGTGGTCTTTCGACGGTTCTTCTACTGAACAGGCACCCGGAGGTTCCTCTGACTGTTTATTAAAACCTGTTTTCGTGGTAAAAGACCCGCTTCGTAAAAATGCTTACTTAGTAATGACAGAAGTATTAAGCTCAGACGGAAAAGCACACCCTTCCAATGGCCGGGCGTTGATTGAAGATGATGATAATGATTTCTGGTTTGGATTTGAACAGGAATACTTCCTGTGGAATCCTGCTACCAATAAACCACTGGGTTTTCCTGAAGGCGGTTTCCCTGCTCCTCAGGGACCATACTATTGTTCTGTAGGTGCAAACAATGCTTATGGCCGCGATATCGTTGAAGAACACCTGGATGCAATTATTGAAGCCGGATTAAATGTTGAAGGTATCAATGCTGAAGTTGCAGCAGGACAATGGGAATTCCAGATTTTTGCAAAAGGTGCAAAAGAAGCCGGTGATCAAATGTGGGTTGCCCGTTATTTACTGGAAAGAATTGGTGAAAAATACGGAGTTGCCATCAACTGGCATTGCAAACCTTTAGGTGCGCTTGACTGGAATGGTAGTGGTATGCACGCCAATTTCTCCAATGGTACTTTAAGAACCTGTGGCAGCAAAGACACATTTGATAAAATTTGTGAAGCTTTCCGCCCTGTTGTTAAAGAACATATTGAAGTATACGGAGCTGACAATCATTTACGTTTAACCGGAAAACATGAAACAGCTTCTATCCATGATTTCTCTTATGGTGTATCTGACCGTGGTGCTTCTATCCGTATCCCTGTAATGGTTCCTGCTAAAGGCTGGAATGGTTATCTGGAAGATCGTCGCCCCAATTCAGCTGCTGATCCTTATAAAGTAGCAGCACGTATCATCAAAACAGTGAAATCTGTTAAAGCTTAATAATAAGCTGTACTAATATTTAATCCTCCGGTTGCTCCTGTAGCCGGGGGTTTTTTTTAACTGTAAATTTTGATTTGGAATAGCAATGCCTCTCTAAATTTGCACACTTTTCATCACCAAAATAAAGAAACATGTCACTTCGTGTAACTGCAATCCAGGAACTTACTTCAGATAAAAACAATATAGACGTTGCAGGTTCCCCTAAAATCTCTGCAATATTCGGAGAGAATGTTTTTACCATTCAGAAAGCCCGTCATTTTCTGAGTGATGAAGCGTATAAAAGTTTGGCTTCCAGTATTAAAGGAGGTAAAAAAATTGACCGTACACTTGCCAGTCATATTGCTAATGGTATCCGCTCATGGGCAGAAAGTAAGGGTGTAACCCATTTTACACACTGGTTTCAACCATTAACGGGCAGCACTGCAGAAAAACATGACAGCTTTTTTACTATTAAAGGCGATGGTACATCTATTGAAGAATTTGACGGTGCTGCATTAATACAGCAGGAACCGGATGCATCTTCATTCCCCAGTGGCGGACTCCGGGCTACTTTTGAAGCCAGGGGCTATACTGCCTGGGATCCTTCTTCCCCTCCTTTTATCATTGAAATTGGTCAGGGTAAAACTCTCTGTATCCCAACCATATTTGTATCCTATACCGGCGAATCGCTCGATTATAAAGCTCCGCTGCTGAAAGCACTGGAAGCCCTGAATAAATCGGCGGTGGATGTATGCCACTATTTTGACAAAAATGTAACTAAAGTAGCTGCTACCCTGGGATGGGAACAGGAATACTTTGTAATTGATGAGGGTTTGGCCAATGCAAGGCCCGACCTGATCCAGTGTGGCCGTACTTTATTTGGTGCAGCTCCTGCTAAAGGGCAGCAACTGGATGATCATTATTTTGGATCTATTCCGGAAAGGGTCTATTCCTTTATGCGTGATTATGAAGGGGAGTGCTATAAACTGGGTATACCCCTGCGCACCCGCCATAATGAAGTGGCTCCTGCACAGTTTGAAGCAGCACCCATTTTTGAGGAAGTAAGTGTGGCAGTAGACCATAACTGCCTGCTGATGGATGTGATGGACCGTGTGGCACGCCGCCATAATTTAAAGGTTCTCTTGCACGAAAAACCTTTTGCCGGTATCAACGGCAGTGGTAAACACAATAACTGGAGTATGGCTACTGATACCGGAGTTAATTTATTATCACCCGGCAAAACACCAAAGACCAATTTAATGTTCCTGACCTTTTTTGTGAATACCATTAAAGCGGTGCATGATTATGCAGACCTGCTCCGGGCATCCATTGCCTCTGCAGGTAATGATTACCGGCTGGGTGCCAATGAAGCCCCTCCTGCTATCATTTCTGTATTTGTGGGCCAGTACCTTTCCAGTGTGCTGAATGAAATAGAATCCAGGGTTAGCGATAAATTTGATGAACAGGATGAAGCTATTTTAAAGCTGGATATCCACCGCTCTATCCCTGAATTATTATTGGATAATACAGACCGGAACCGTACTTCCCCCTTTGCCTTTACCGGAAATAAATTCGAATTCAGGGCTGTTGGTTCTTCTGCCAACTGTGCCAATGCCATGACATCCCTCAACTCAATTATGGCAGAAACTTTAAAACAGTTTAAACTGGATGTGGACGCGCTGATTGACAAAGGGGAGAAAAAGGAAATTGCCATCATGCACATTATACAAAAGTATATTGTAGAAAGTAAGTCAGTTTTATTTGAAGGAGATGGCTACAGTGAGGACTGGGAAAAAGAAGCAGAAAAAAGAAAACTGCCCAATGTAAGAACTACTCCGGAGGCTTTGGATGCGATGGTGACCAATAAAGCTAAAAAATTATTCGAAAGCAATGGGGTCTATACCCACCCCGAACTGGAAGCCCGGCACGAAATAGAACTGGAAAAATATATTAAAAAAGTACAGATAGAAGCCAGGATTATGGGAGATCTGGCTTTAAACCATATTCTGCCACCAGCTATTAAATACCAGAATGAACTGCTGCTCAATATTAATGGATTAAAAGCTGCCGGTTTAAAGGAAAGTGCTTATAAAAGCCAGCTGTCTATTCTTACCATACTGAGCGATCATATTCAGGTAATATACGAAAAAGTGAACGCACTGGTGGAAGCCAGAAAAGTGGCCAATACCATTGAAGATACCCGTACCAAAGCCATTGCCTATCATACCACGGTTAAAGATGCCTATTTTGATGAAATCAGGTACCATGTGGATAAACTGGAGCATTTGGTGGATGATGAATTCTGGACCCTTCCCAAATACAGGGAAATGCTTTTATTAAGATAATATTTCTATAACCGCTTTTTTACTAAAACCCGCAGGCTTATCCGGCGGGTTTTATTTTTTCCTGCCCTTAAAAAAATAAGTTCCACCGAAAATAAACCAGACTCAACTTTATTTGGTCTTACCTTAGAATTACTAAATTTAAAACAATAAATATGAAAAAATTAGTTGCGCTTTTATCCTTCGTACTGGCCTGTTCCTTTAACACTTTACTGGCACAGCCTCCTGCAGGCGGACAGCAAATGGATCCTGCAGCCCGTTTGGCGGCTCAGAAAGAAAGGTATAAATCACTGGGATTAAATGATGTACAGGTAGATTCTGTGATTGCAATTCAGGGTGATATCAGAACAAAATATATGGCTAACTTCAGAGACATGGCACCTGAGGACAGGATGGCTGCTATGAAAGTAGCTGCAGCAGAAAGAAATAAAAGGTTGGAAGCTGCACTTCCTGCCGACCTGGCCAAAAAAGTGGAAGATGCCATTTCCCAGCAACAGCAACGTATGATGGGTGGCGGCGGAGCACCCAGGCAATAAATAAGTTTATTTAAATAAAAAACCCATCAGTAACTGATGGGTTTTTTATTTATTTCATTTTAAATGTTTCCAGGAATTTGGTAGTGAAGTTTCCGCTTTTGAAATCTTCATCCTGCATCAGCTGTAAATGAAAAGGAATGGTTGTTTTTACCCCTTCAATTACATATTCCCTTAAAGCACGGTACATGGTTCTGATTGCTTCTTCCCTGGTTTGGGCTACAGCAATTAATTTACCAATCATACTATCGTAATACGGAGGTATTACATAGCCGGTATATACATGGCTGTCTACCCGCACCCCATGTCCGCCTGGTATATGAAGCGTAGTAATTTTACCCGGAGAAGGCCTGAAATCATTATACGGATCTTCTGCATTAATACGGCATTCAATAGCATGCCTTTTCGGTAAATAATTTTTACCGGACACTTTTTCTCCCAATGCAATTTTAATCTGTTCTTTTACCAGGTCAAAATTTACTACTTCTTCCGTAACACAATGTTCCACCTGAATACGGGTATTCATTTCCATGAAGTAGAAATTGCGGTTTTTATCCACCAGGAATTCAATTGTTCCCACACTTTCATAATTAATGGCCTGTGCAGCTTTTACAGCAGCAGCACCCATTCTTTCACGAAGTTCTTCTGTCATAAAAGGAGAGGGTGATTCTTCCACCAGTTTCTGATGGCGGCGCTGAATAGAACAATCCCTTTCACTTAAATGGCTGATATTTCCGTACTGGTCGCCTGCAATCTGTATTTCTATATGGCGTGGCTCTTCCACAAACTTCTCCATATAAATACCATCATTCTTAAATGAAGCTGCAGCTTCGGTTTTAGCATTGTTATAGGCTTTTTCCATTTCCTCTTCATTCCACACCACACGCATCCCTTTTCCACCACCACCAGCAGTAGCTTTCAGAATTACAGGATATCCCACTAAGTTTTTAGCCAGTTCTTTTGCCTGTTCCAGGCTTTCCAGTAAACCATCACTACCAGGTACCACTGGTACACCGGCTTTAATCATGGTTTCCTTGGCAGTAATCTTATCACCCATTGCATTAATCATTTCGGGTGTTGGCCCGATGAACTTAATACCATGGTCGCCACAAATCTGTGAGAACTTTGCATTTTCTGCTAAAAATCCATATCCGGGATGCACAGCATCTGCATTGGTAATTTCGCAGGCTGCCATAATATGCGGAATATTGAGATAAGAATCAGTACTGGAAGGCTTGCCAATACAAACTGCCTCGTTGGCAAAACGAACATGCAAACTATCTTTATCTGCTGTTGAATAAACAGCTACCGTCTTAATTCCCATTTCTCTGCAGGTACGAATAACCCTTAAAGCAATTTCGCCTCTGTTTGCTATTAAAACTTTTTTAAACATTGATCAGTTTTGAATATTAGGAAATGCACTAAGGCAAATAAATGTATTTGCGCATAAGTATGCCCTTACTGTGTATTAAATTATTTAAATCGGTTCTACCAGGAATAAAGGCTGGTCAAATTCAACCGGACTGCTGTCTTCCACCAGAATTTTTACAATTCTGCCTTTGATTTCAGCTTCAATTTCATTAAACAGTTTCATGGCTTCAATGATACAAACCACTTTTCCGGGATGAATTTCTGTACCTACATCCGCTAATAATGGTTTATCAGGAGAAGGGCGGCGATAAAAAGTACCGATCATCGGGCTTTTTATGGTAACTAAATTTTCTGTGTTTTCAACTACAGGAGCAGGGGCAGCAGCAGCTGCAGGAGCTGGGGCCGGAGCAGCAACAGGCGCAGATGGCACATTAAATACCTGGTGTGGCTGAGACGCAACATGCACAACTGGTTCTTCTTTTTGCTTGATGGTAACCTTACCATCTTTATCTTCTATACTAATTTCTCCTATGTTGCTTTTGTTGATAATCTTAATTAACTCGTGAATTTGTTTTAAGTCCATAAAAGGCAAGATTTTGGGGTAAAAACAGTGGTTTTGATTAAAAAGCGAGGCAAAATAGCCATTTTTTGATTAAAATCAGGGTTTTTTTATGCACGCACTTTTTCAAACCTTTGTTTTTTTAAATATTTTTAATAAAAATCTGTTTGGAACAAAAAGTCCCGCTGTAAATGGCAGGACTATCAAAAACATATTATTTGAAACCGGATAGGTAATTATTCCTTTACTCTTTCCACATAATCCCCTGTTTTTGTATTGATGCGGATCAGCTCCCCATCCTCTACAAATAAAGGCACATTTACTGTGGCTCCGGTATCTACTGTAGCTGGTTTTAAAGCCCTGGTAGCCGTATCTCCACGAAGTCCGGGTTCGCAATAAGTAACACGAACCACAATTTTTTCAGGTAATTCTGCACCAATTGGCAATTCACTTTCTGTATTGATAAAAACAAATACTTCACCGCCATCTTTTAAAAACTGGGGGGCATCAATCATTTCTTCTGCCAGGGTAATCTGTTCATAGGTTTCATTGTTCATCAGGTTAAAACCGCTGTCATCCTTATACAGGAATTGAAAAGCTTTCTTTTCCACACGAACCGGAAATATGTTTTCCCCACTGTTCCATGTTTTTTCAATAGAACGTTTGTTATCCACCCCTTTTAGTTTGGCCCAAACCTTAGCTGCAGCACGCGCTGTTTTATTTTCGCCAAAATCTACCACAGTGTATAAACTGCCGTCTAGCTTAAGTATCATCCCACGACCAATATCTGCTGTTGTTGCCATATTTAAAATTTAGAGTGGCAAAAGTAGGGATGAGAAATTGATTTGAAGCAGAAATTACTGAAAAATTGTCTTCGATAGCTTTTACGGAATTTCAGGGAATACAGTTTTCCGTTGTTAAAACGGCGTTTTTTGTTCAAATGCCCGTACAGAACCGGGTTACTGTAGTTTCCCCCTCACCTGTATTCCTCTTTCCGGAACAGAAATAGCTTTCACCGGTTCCAAATAGAATTAACTGCTTTATATATAAATACCCATTTACAGTTACCAAAAGAGGTTTATTAATATAAAATATTGATTATCAATATAAAAGATAGAAGGCAGACTAGGTTCTGCCTTACCTGAGCTAAATCAGATGGAGAGTAGTGCCGGTAATTTGATACAGAAGTGATAGAGAAGTCATAGTCCTATAGGACTACGACTTCACTATCACTTCACTACCACATCACTAGGACATCTGACAATCAGGTGACAATCTGATAAGGTTCAGGCTGTCGGAAAATTACCGCTTCCAGGTATTTTGATCAGGACTTCACCTATGAATCAGATTACCCAGGTTGGCCGGGCAGCATTACCGGTTTTAAGCGTATCTCTTTTATACTTGCAAAAACAAGCAGGTAGATTTTCAAGGTTATATCAGGGATGCAGTTTTAGTTTTACACCCGGTATTTTATATGCCGGGTTTTTTATGGCTATTTCTATTTAGCAAAAAATACTGCAACTTTATTTTTTAATTCGAAAACCCTTGTTTGTTTTCGCCTATTTTTGCCCCACTAAAAAAATTACTCGCCATGTCAGTGTTAGTGAATAAAAACTCAAGAATCATTGTTCAGGGTTTTACCGGAACAGAAGGAACTTTCCACGCAACGCAAATGATTGAATACGGAACCAATGTTGTGGGTGGTGTTACCCCTAATAAAGGTGGTACAAAGCATTTGGACAAACCTGTATTTAATACGGTAAATGATGCTGTAAAGGCAACACAGGCTGATGTGAGTATTATTTTTGTTCCGCCTGCATTTGCTGCAGATGCAATTATGGAAGCTGCAGAAGCAGGCATTGCACTGGTAGTTTGTATTACCGAAGGCATTCCGGTACAGGATATGGTAAAGGTTAAAAACTATTTACAGGGTAAAACCACCCGACTGATCGGGCCAAACTGCCCGGGGGTGATCACCGCAGATGAGGCTAAAGTGGGTATTATGCCCGGATTTATATTTAAAAAAGGGAAAATTGGTATTGTTTCCAAATCTGGTACCCTTACTTACGAAGCAGCTGACCAGGCTGTTAAAGCAGGTTTGGGTATTTCTACAGCTATAGGTATTGGCGGTGACCCGATTATTGGTACCACTACTAAAGAAGCAGTGGAATTATTTATGAATGATCCGGAAACTGAAGGAATTATCATGATTGGTGAAATTGGCGGTAGCATGGAAGCAGATGCAGCCAGATGGATAAAAGAAAATGGTACCAAACCTGTGGTAGGTTTTATTGCTGGTCAAACAGCTCCGGCAGGCAGAAGAATGGGACATGCAGGTGCAATTATTGGTGGTGCGGATGATACTGCAGCTGCTAAAATGAAAATCCTGGCAGAATGCGGGATACATGTAGCAGTTAGTCCGGCAGATATCGGCAAAACAATGGTTGCTGCCCTTAAAAAATAATTGTGTAGTCATACCAACCTCATAAAATACCGAGTTTTCGGTATTTTTTTTTAATATAATTGAATGCATATTGCACCCGGATAAGTTTAACAGTAACTTGTTCATTTCACAGAGGGTAGGCTTGCGGTTTCCACTGCAAGCTTTTTTTATGCCCCGAAGAATTATATTGCAGCTTCAAACAACGCATTTTTAGTTTTTGCCTGTTTGCATTTATTATAAGTTTGAACCACTACATGAAAAATAGTATCCTTACCGCATGCATTTTACTGGTTTGCATGAGTTTTTGCAAAGCCCAGCAAAACGATAGCCTGCATATCTTTTGTAAATTTCCTGTACAATTAAAAGCAGGGGCAAAACTGGAATTACCGGTACAGGTCCGTTACAGTATACAAGGTGAAAAAACAGGTACGCTCAGTTTAGAAATCATCAATGAAGCAGACCATCAATCGGTAGATGGATGGTTTATCAATATTTTTCCCTTTCAGTATTTTACCACTATTGCCAAAGAAAGTTATCATACTAAATTCCCCTTTACCGTGCCTTCCAATTTCAGCGGAAAAATAAAACTGATCCTGAGAGCAGCATGCAATCAAAACAAGGATTCTGTGGAAAGGGTCATTACTATAATTGCCAATAAAAAAGATCATGAATAAGGAGCAGGCAGACTATATCGTATTAGGTCAGGGTATCAGCGGCAGTTTTTTAAGTTACTATTTAATAAAAGCCGGTAAAAAAGTATTGGTCATAGATGAATCCAAGCCATTTACAGCTTCCAAAATAGCCAGTGGGGTGATTAACCCGGTTACAGGCAGAAGAGTGGTGCAAACCTGGTTAATTGATGAAATTATGCCTTTTGCAGTGGCTGCTTACCAGGAACTGGGCAACCTTACCGGTGCTTCCTTAATACAGCAATGCAATGTGCTGAGTTTTCATGGCAATGTACAGATGCGGCAGGCCTGGGAAGACCGGAATGAGGAGGATAATATTTATTTAAAAAAGCCGGATAATGTAGATGAACTATCTCAATATTTTAACTTTTATTATGGTGTGGGGGAAACCAATCCCTGTTACCTGGCAGATATGCCCGGACTGATCAGTGGATGGCGCAGGATACTTACAGAAACAAACTGCTTACTGGAAGAAAAATTTGAATGGGAACATTGTATTGTACAAGATGGGAAAGTCTGCTATAAAAACTGGGAAGCAGCTAAAATAATCTGTTGTGATGGGGTGAGCGGAACAGAGAATCCCTATTTTCAATTACTGCCCTATGCAAAGAATAAAGGCGAGGCACTGATTGCTGAAATTGATGGACTGCCCCGTACCCATATTTATAAGCAAAATATTACAGTTACCCCCTGGAAAGAAAACCTGTTCTGGGTGGGCTCTCAATATGAATGGAATTATGCAGATGCACTCCCATCTGCCGGTTTCCGTATTAAAACAGAACTGTTATTAAGGCAATGGCTGAAACTGCCCTTTAAAATTACAGATCATTATGCAGCAGAACGCCCGGCAAATATAGAAAGGCGGCCATTTGCAGGCCTACACCCCCTGCATCCGGAAATAGGTATACTCAATGGAATGGGTACCAAAGGCTGTTCACTGGCACCCTATTTTGCACACCAGTTGACAGAAATGCTGCTGCACCAAACAGCACTGAATCCATTGGCTGATGTAACCCGTTTTTCCAAAATATTAAGCAGGTAATTTTAGTCGCCCGGTTTCATGATATTCTATTATTTTTAAGTATAAAATAATAGTCAATGAGCAATAACCAACCGGAACCCAGCTACAGTATCCCATTAAGTTACCGCAAAATGGAAAACCTGCATATCGTTTTCTGGTTATTAAAAGATATCAGCTGGTGTATGATCTGGAAACCATTGGGTATTGCCATGATATTCCCTACCCTGATTATTTCCATTGTTATTGCCTGGCGAACCCGTGAATTTATGTCGGAGTTATGCCACAATGCAGCTATTACCGTATGGATCTTAGCCAACTCATTCTGGATGCTGAGTGAATTTTTTAAAATAGATGCCAATATTATTTATGGCCCCATTACCTACAAACATGTTGCCATTATACCATTTACCACCGGTATCCTGCTCCTGGCCTATTATTACCTTTACTGGAAACCCACCCATAAGCACGAATTTGAAACCATGTAGCAAATAATTGCACTTATCCATTTATTTTACCGTTTAACAGTATCAATTTACCATTCTTCCCGCAGCAAGTCCCGCTGCTCCCTAATACCCTTTGTACGGGAGTATAGATGATAATATCTTTACATCTCCAAAGTAAACGGAGTATCACTCCAACTATTATGAACAAACATCTTCTTGCTTTATTAAGCAATTGCCGCCTGAGGGAAAATCCACCTGCCACCCTTTGTTCTGAATAAATACAACCGGCAACACACACAATTGCGGCTGCAATTGTATTCCTGAACCTATTAAGCTGTAGCATACACGATGAAAACTATTATCGTGATGGTAATTGTTGCAACCATACTTATATGGTGCCTGCAACTGTTATCATCACCCAAAAATATACAGGGCACAGACAAGCACAGAACTGTACCTGCAAGGGAGATGAATTATAATTTACAGGAAGACCTGTTTTATAACCGTTTTTCACTTTTATATACAGGCCCTCCCTAAAAGATAATCATTATTTTTTATTGTGATTTGTAAAAATCAGTACATTCATATTTGTATCATCTATTTTAAACATACATCATATTATTGATCCAATTATTAACGCCTTACATATTTTAAACATTCAATTATGGAATCCAATCAAATCTTAGCACACTACTGGTGGATACTGGTACTGTTGCTGTCAGTTATTTTTTACAAGTTTATACTCCGCATGTTTTTTGGAATGGTCATTGTGCCGGAAAACAGGATCGGGTTAGTAACTAAAAAGTTTGTACTCTTCGGGGCCAATAAATCGTTGCCGGACGGGCGGATTATTGCCACCAAAGGAGAAGCAGGGTATCAGGCCAAAACACTGGCACCGGGTTTATACTGGGGTATGTGGCCCTGGCAGTACGGGGTAGATATGCAACCCTTTGTAGTGATACCCGAAGGCAAAATAGGCCTGGTACTGGCCAATGATGGCGGAGAACTGCCTACCGGTAATATCTTAGGCAGAAAAGTACCCTGTGATAATTTTCAGGATACGGAGAAATTCCTGGCAAACAACGGACAGAAAGGTAGACAGACCGCAGTAATGACAGCGGGTACCTACCGTATCAATAGTTTTGCCTTTACCATTACCATTGCCGACATGACCATTATTAAAGAGAATATGGTGGGCATCATCACTACACTGGACGGTAAACCCATCCGTCCCGGACAGATAGCCGGTGAACAGATTGAAGGGCATAATAACTTTCAGGACTTTGACAATTTCCTGGCCAATAATGGTAACAGGGGTTTACAGCCACAGGTAATGCTGGCGGGTAGTTATTTTATCAATCCATGGGCGGTACAGATTGAAGAAACACCGATGACTGATGTGCCGATTGGTAATGTGGGTGTGGTGATCAGCTATATCGGGGAGGACGGAAAAGACCTTACCGGTGAAACTTTTAAACATGGTAATATTGTAAGCAAAGGATTCAGGGGGGTATGGATGGAACCACTGGGACCGGGTAAATACCCCATTAATAAATATACCATGAAAGTGGAACTTGTGCCTACCACCAACCTGGTGTTAAACTGGGCCAATGCCAGAAGTGAAGCCCATAACCTGGATAAAAATTTATGTACCATTACCGTTCGTTCTAAAGATGGTTTCCCCTTTAATTTAGACGTGGCACAGATCATCCATATTCCGGCAAATGAAGCGCCAAAAGTGATTGCCCGTTTCGGAAGTATGAGTAACCTGGTATCCCAGGTGCTGGAACCTACTATTGGTAACTATTTCCGTAACAGTGCACAGGACAGTGATGTAATCAGCTTCCTCTCCACCAGAAAAGAAAGACAGAGTGCTGCGAAAGACCATATCAAAGCGGTGCTGGACGATTATAATGTAAATGCAGTGGATACCCTGATCGGGGATATTGTACCACCGGAAGCTTTGATGAAGACTTTAACCGATAGAAAGATTGCGGAAGAAGAACAAAAGACTTACCAGACCCAGCGGATGGCACAGGAACAAAGGCAGGGTATGGAAAAAGAAACAGCTATTGCAGATATGCAGAAGGAAATTGTGAAAGCACAGCAAAGTGTGGAAATAGCACAACGCACTGCCGATGCCACAGTTAAAAAAGCAGAAGGTGATGCCACCAGCCTTAAACTGAATGTAAATGCAGAAGCGGAAGCCACCAAGATGCGGGCCAATGCAGAAGCAGAAGCTACCCGCGCGAGGGCTGGTGCACAGGCTGAAGCGACCAAGCTGAATGCCAGTGCAGATGCTGAGAAAATCAGTAAAACCGGTCTGGCAGAAGCAGAGAAAATTATGGCGATTGGTAAATCTACCGCAGAAGCTTATGAACTGCAGGTGAAAGCCATGGGCGGGGATAATTTTACCCGGTATAAGATTACCGAAGAAATTGGAAAGGGCAATATTAAAATTATTCCTGAAATCCTGATAGGTGGTGGTAATGCAGCAGATGGAAGCATCAGTGGCATGATGGGATTGCAGTTACTGGAAATGTTACAGAAAAAAGAACCAGCTGTTGCGGAAAAGAAATAAAGCAGCTTAGTAAAAAATAAGCCTTTTAAAAACGGGAAGCAGGCAGTGGTAAAGCTATATTTACCACTGCAACCTGCACCCTGAAAAAAACAAACAAGATGAAAAAAATACAACTATTGGTAACTGTATTGGTGATCCTTTGTACTGCAGCAGCCTGCGATAACCGGAATGAAGACCTTACCAACCAGGTAAACCATAACGGTTCTGTAGAAACTGCTGTTACCGTGCAGCATATCGACAGCCTGCATGATGTACTGATTACAAAGCACCAGGTCTGGGTAAATGGGAAAACATTTAAAACCCTGGAATATAAGGATACGATCCCAGCTTTAGGTATTGAAAAAACGAAAGCAGAAAACAGCAATGGCGATACGCAGGAGGTGAAAGTGAAAAAAGATTATGAAATTTTTATTACCGTTAAATAAGTAAAACCATGAAAAAGTCAAAACATGTGGAATTACTGCTGATAACGGCAGCACTGGCCAGTTGTAACAAACCGGAAAAGGACTGGAAAAGTGGCAATAATAATACCTATATACGGAGCGATAGTACAGCTCCCTATTCACCAGTTTATGGAGGCGGAGGAAACCATCTTTGGTTCTATGCTTTCCGGCCCTATGGTAATTATATGAATGGCAGGTACATGCGGGCAGGCTATTATTCAGGAGCTATTCATGAACGGTCCAATATCGGCTATAACGGTTTTAAAAGTTCAGTGGTGAGGGGAGGCTTTGGCAGGGGGGCATTCAGTGTATCTTCCTGATCCGTTTCCTATCATATCCTTAACAATTGGTGGCATATATATTGATACTAAAAAAATATGAAAAGATCAAAACAAGTGAAACTGGTTCTGATCACAGCAGCCCTTGCTTCCTGCAACAGAAATATGAGCCCGGCCGGTGAGGACCCATCCTATACCAGTGACCCGGTATATTATGATAAAACCATGAAACAACCGCTGGCTGATACAGCTTATGATAGTACGCATTACCTGAACCAACAGGCATCAGGTAGTCCTTTATGGTATTATTCCTTTAACCCTAACTGGTATCTGTACTATCCTTATTTTCCTTATGGATACGGTTTATACAGTCAACAGGCTTTAATAATACAGGATAAAAAAAATATTGCCAGAAAAGGTTTTGGATTTGGAGCCACCACCGTTAGTGCTTAAATAATTACTTCAACTAAAATGGATTTGTCTGGCATACAACTGCCTGCTTATCCACTATATACTTTAGTACCATGCAAAGAATTAAAACCGCTCCCCGCCATCATTGGCAGGAAGCTGTGGAAAAAATAGGTTTTGGGTTTCATAGTCTGGATGTGCCCTATTGGGACGAATCTGCCTATTATTCCTTTACCATGAGGGAAATAGATCTGATAGAAAAAGCTACAGCAGAACTCTGGGAAAAATGCCTGATAGCTGTACAGCATGTGATGGACCATCACCTGTACGCACAGTTTCATATACCGGAAAATATTGTACCCCTGATAGTTAAAAGCTGGGAGGAAGACCATCCCTCTATTTACGGGCGTTTTGATTTCTGTTTTAAAAACAACATCCTGAAACTGCTGGAATTTAATGCCGATACCCCTACCAGTTTATATGAGGCAGGGATTGTGCAATGGTACTGGTTACAGGATTTTGATGCCAGTAAAGACCAGTTTAACAGTATTCATGAAAAACTGGTGGCTTACTGGAAAGTATTGAAAGATTATTTGCATCCTGGAACCCTTCATTTCAGTTGCCTGAAAGAAACACTGGAAGATTTAACCAATGCAGAATATATACGGGATTGTGCAATACAGGCAGGACTGGATACCCAGCTGGTGTTTATTGATGATATTGGATGGGAACCTGACCGGCAGATTTTTGTTGACCTGGACAATAAGCCCATACAGAATCTATTTAAGTTGTATCCCTGGGAATGGCTGGCAACAGATGAATTTGGTCCGAATATACTGGCCGACCGCAATCAGGTTAAATGGATAGAACCTGCCTGGAAAATGATCCTCTCCAACAAAGCTATTTTAGCAGTTTTATGGGAACTGTTTCCGGATTGCCCCTATCTCCTGCCTACTTATTTTGAAAAGAAAAATTTACTGAATTATGCAAGAAAACCGCTCTTGTCCAGAGAGGGTGCCAATATAGACCTGGTGATCAACAATACCACTTTATTACAGACCTCCGGTGAATATGGCGAGGAAGGCTATATTTACCAGCAACTGTTTGAGTTACCAGCCTATGAAGGCAACTATCCCGTGATCGGGAGTTGGGTAATCGGGCAGGAACCTGCCGGGATTGGTATCCGTGAATCGGATGGTCTGATCACCAATAATCTCAGCAGGTTTGTGCCGCACCTGATTAATTAATATCCACCGTTTTGAGTGCATTCCGGCCATATAAAACCGGGAAATACATCAATGCAGCTTTACAGGGGTTTATGGTATACCTGCCTTTATAGCGGGGTTCCAGCTCTATTTCGTAGGTATACTTTCCTGTAAGCAGTTTTTCTGCAAACATGACCACTTTATCCTTAAAATATTCTTTATGCAGGTTCCATAGATCCTGATTCCGGTTCACATAAGTACATCCTGCCGGGATAGGAATCTCAATCATCACAAACTCAGCATCTTTCTTCACATTGATTGCTACCTCCATATTGAGTTTTTCTCCGGCCGCAATAGTTTGCTGTAAACTATTATTCTTTTTAAAATAAGTACTGATACTGAAATGTTCAGTAACAGGGTCAGGAGCTGTATTAAAATGGTTTTGGTATACTGCCAGATAGGTGAATCCTCCTCCCGATTTATGAATGGTCAGATTCCTGATCTTATTACTCATGGAAGCAGCAAAAGGAAAGGTGGTTGCCCTAAAAGCAGTATCTCCGCTTATTGTTAAGACTGCCGGTTTGGTAAATGACTGATTGGATAAGAGGATCTCGGGCAGGATGGCAGATACAATGGTGGCAGATTCCAGGGTATTTCTCCAATAGCCAGACTGCCTCATTTCCAGGAAATACTGAATAATGCCAGTAGAAAGGGAATGGTATTCCTTTTCATTTTTTACCACTTTATACGCCAGAACCGTAGTGGCAATTGTATTATTATACCATAAATAGTTTTCTGTGCCCCAGTAAATACCGCCGGTCATGCTGGAATGGTGCTGATCAACCAGCTTTTTTAACCTGGATTGATAATCCCCTTTCAACTGCTGCTGTATCCATACCCATTGCCATTGTTCATGCTGGGACAAGCTGTCAAAATTGATCTTTTTCAGGTAAGGGGTATAATCCATGGTATGGCCACAAGCCACCAGGGTTTGCAGTGCTGTTAATAATATATGGCGGTTATCCAGATTGTTTAATTGATCCTGCAGGTATAATATACCATTACGGATATTGGTTTCCACCACAGGGTCTTTACGGAACGGTAGCAAGGCATGCAGTATATAATTGGTAATATAAAAATTAGGCTTACCATTTTCCCACCAGGCCCATCCACCTTCAAATAGCTGTGCTTTCTGCAGTTTACTGAGTAATTGCTGCATCATTTTCTCTTCCTTAAAAGGCTCATGCAGTTGTTCCTTAATTTGCTTTTCCATCATTAAACCCGTTAGTTTAGATGCGGTTTGTTCCATACAGAAATAGGGGTAACTTTTCAGATGGTCCAGCTCTTTTAATAATACATCCAGTGTTTTTGTATCGGCCTGCAGGTGCACAGAACTGGCTCCATCTTTGATCTGGAATGTGATAGTGGTATCATTATCCAATACCATAAAACTGCCTTCACTTTCAGTCACCCCTTTTCTGAATACAGGGATCTTTCTTTCTTCTGCATCTTTAAAGCCGGTGGTGGTCTGCAGACTAAAAGTTGCTTTTACCGTATCCCTGCCCGTATTTGTAAAAGGGAGGTCGGTAATTAGAGCACTTGCCGGGGCTAAACTCTGGTGATCTGTTTGTAAAGTATGTCCGTTTACTGTAAACTTTGTATCTACTGTATAGGCATCATGGGTATAATTCATGGATTTACCAACCAGGTTTACACTATCCCCTTCCAGCAAGAACTGAGGTACACTCAGTTCTGCCATTACCGGTTTATAGGCCTGCACCAGCAGAGAAGTTTTACCAATGCGCAGGGAACGGTCCATCGCTACAAAATAGGACAGCCAGGAAGTTACATTATCCGGGTAGGTAACACTAAACCTGACTTTCCCCTCTTTATCTGTGATTAGTTCAGGTTTCCAGAAAGCATAATCCCGGAACTGGTTTCTGAGTTGAATACTTTTTGTATGGATAACAATTACGCCATTTGCCCCTCTGTCGCCATATAAAGAAGTGGCAGCCGCATCTTTCAGTATCTCCATACTTTCAATCATATCGGGGCTAATGTTTTTGGGGAGTTCGTTGTAGAGGATACCATCCACTACATAGACAGGTTGATTGGTACTACTTACAGTACCCAAACCCCTGATCATAATATTTAGATTACCACCAGGTGTACCATTACTAATAGAAAGACCGGCAACCCTGCCAATAAGAGGTTGGGACATGGCATCAAAATATTGTATTTGTTTTTGGTTAACGGTAACAACAGAACCGGTCATGTAATTCTTTTTAGAAACACCATAGGCTGTCACCACCACTTCCTGCAAAAACTGCTCACTTACATTGAGTAAAACATTTACTACCTCCGTTCCATTCTCAGGTACCTGCACCGTAATTTCTTTCGGTGCATACCCAATAGCAGCTACCAGCAGTATATATCTTCCCCTCCGGATATTTTTGATCAGAAAACTACCATCCGCCTGTGTACTTGCTCCTCCCTTCGTGCCTTTGATCATCACTGAAGCATAGGCAATGGGAAGCTGCCCTTTGGCATCAACAACTTTTCCCCGTATAGAGGCATTGCCACTGGGATAATTTTCTGCTAAGGTTTCCTTTTTTTCAGGATAGGTAATTACAGGTTCTTTATTTTCAATAATGGGCTTGTCTTCACAGGTGCTGATGATACTATCAATGGCTGGCTGGTTCTTTTTAAATTGAAATCTATGTATTCGCAGGCAACAGGTTGTATTGGATAATATAGTAAGGGAATCTATATCCACCACTGAAAAGTCGGGCATTACCAGCAACACTCTGTATTTCCCTGCCGGTATGGTTTCCAGCCTTTGTGAATAATATTTTACCATTTTAACAGAAGTGGCATTTAAGGCTAATAAAATCATATAACTAAATGCTGTGTCCCTGTCATAAGCCAATTGAAGATTTCCACAGGGCTTTTGTTTATTCTCCTGTGTTTTCCAGTAATCATCCGTTTTTAAAAAACGGGGGATTACCCCTTTCCAGTAATAGCTGATTACAGGGGGATCGGTAAGGGTATCTCCCAATGTTAGGGCAAAATGAGTTACTGGCTTCAGCCAATATTTTTCTTCCCCTGGAAAAAGGGTATTCTTTTCCAGTCGTAATATCTTATCAGATAACCTGTAACGGTATCCCGGTTCAAAAATAAAATGGATATCAAATCTGCCTGGAGCAAAAAAATGTATACTGTCTCCGGCAATAAAAGGCCCGGCAGTCTGGTTATTGTAACCCCTGAAAAATGCAATATTTTTGTGTTGCCAAAGGTAACTTCCGGCAGTCTGGTAAGACTGGTAGTTATTGCCATCCATCTGAAAGAGGCTGTTTTCTAATTGGCTTTTTTCCTGGTCTGCCAGGTAATCCGGTGCATCTGTAATACTGGCTTTAGCAGGCAACTGATGCAGGTCCAACACGATATCATGCTTATAAAAAGGCTGTACATAAATACTGTCCATCTCCACAATTTTATCCTGCAACCGAACCCTTATTTTCATATATCCCGGCATTACTTCAAATGCATAAGGGCCTTTAATATCTGTTCCGGAATAATATACCAACCGGTTATTCAGGTACAGCATAAATAACTGACGGGGAGCACCATTGTCCACCACATGCATGCTCACCTGGGGCATATATGCTGTAATCCGACTGGCAGCATCTTTTAACCCGTTTGCCGGAAATAAAAGCTGGTAATACAGCATGGTATCCAGACCAAATTGCTGGCGGAAAGCATAAAACTTACCCAATGAATAATGGGCCTTAAAATAAGCATCTTCCTGTTCATATTTCTTATACAGCAATTGAGGCTTACTCTTATAGGTTTGCAGATAGGGTGGATCCGGAATAGTATGCCCCTCCTTAAACTGACTATTGTAGCTAAAGGCAGTCAGGTTAACAGCATCCGCAGGATTCTTTTTATAATCGGTAACAGTAAGTTCCAGGCTGTCTTTCTGGCCCGGGAAAACAGAGGTTGATCCCTTCACCTGAATATCCAACAACTTATACAACAGTGCCAGGTTTTCTGAGTAACTCAGTTCTTCTCCCTTCCAGATATACTGCCATTTAACCGTATAGAGTTGATTTTTATCTGTAATCTGCTTTTTCCACTCAATTTGTGCATCGCTTCCTTTGCCGGTAGCAATTAGGTGGTTGTTCCGGAATACTGAATAATTTACAGGTATACGGTATGGGTTGCTCAGTAAAAACCCGATGGTATCATTTTTACTCAGGTGGGTACAGGATACCTGATAACGATCTTTCATTTCAAACACAGCAGAATCTGTATGGGAACCAGATGTTGTCTGATAAAATACATATTGTTCCACAAAAGGGTCAATCTTTACCCGGTAAGGATAACTGATCGTTTCTTTTTTCTCAAATGCACCTTTATACAGGATGGTTCCTTCCCGTTGTACAGGTTTGCCATTAAGTAATACATCTGCATTGAGGGTATCGCCCTCCTGCCTGCATTCAATACCCTGTTTATGATAGAAATAATTAAAATCCAGGTCTTTTTCATGGACTTCATTGTTGCTGTTCCTGAAACTGATACTGGCATGGATGGCCAGGTTTGCTTCGGGGAAATGAAGGGTGGAGAGACTGAACTTAGTATCTCCCTGTGTTTCCAGCTTCTTTTCTAAAGTATACAATGTATCCGGAACCTGCAGGGTATCTTTATAAAATTGATCAATCCGTTGAGTAGTTAGTATCATCTTTACAGAAGCATCCAGCAGGTTCAATCCGTTGGCATCTTTTGCATTGGCAAAGAAAAACAGGGAATCCCCTTTAAAATATTCCGTTTTAGTGCTGCGCAGGTTATAATTCGTTACTTCATCCAGTACATAATCTTCTATCCTGAAATTTTGCTGTAATAAATTGTCCTGAGCTTTATTTCTGATCTGCACAGTATAATACAGGTCATTCACCAATGTGTCACGCAATACAAAATCATAAATCAGCGATCCTTTGTCAGTAGGTTGCAGTGCTGTTAAAAACTGTGTAACACTCCCCTTTCCGGGTTTGTAATAACTGAGATAAATGTCTGCCGGTTTTTTATATATTCTTTTATGCGGATCAAAGAGATAGGCTTTCAGTCGCACGGTATCATTCAACCTGTATTTAGGCTGGTTAAAAATCATTAATCCATGATAAACGGGCTTTACCTTGTAATGATGTGCATACTTATTTTGTTCTTTAAATAGCTGACTGATCTGGTGCGGAAGCCAGTTCAGGGCCTTACCCATTTTTGTTGCTTTAAACTGGTCCCTTTTCTGCTTGGAAATAGATGGAAGGGGTCTATAATTTTCCTCCTTTTCAGTCAGGTAAAGAAAACAGGTATCACCGGGAGTATATACTTTAATCAGCTTTTCTTCCGGCCTTTTAGCGTTAACCAGGTAATTACCGGCGGAAGGGTTGAAATTGCAAAGGGATCTTCCTAAAAACACTTTGGCATCAGTGATAAATACGCCTTCCCGGTTACGGACTTCCAGTTGTACCCTGTGCTGGTTATTGATGGTATAGATAATTAAATCCGATCTGTTCACCAGTTCTGCATCTATCATACTATCTTTTACAGTCAGGTAAACATATTGCCCATTCGGCAGACTATCCGTATGCCAGGCTTCACTATTGAAAATACAAAAGGGGGTAGCTGACTGAAACTGACTGATATCCAGATGGTCTTTTAGGATTGCATTTTCTGCTGCGGCTGCATTTATTTTATAGACAAATGTCTGATAACTGGATTTTCTGATGTGCTCT